>Ga0129306_1002763_pt1 | contig 14646 bp, 7 predicted proteins | sample P827metagenome_FD_94438 | JGI IMG/M metagenome (GOLD analysis project Ga0129306, IMG submission 94438) | Capybara group fecal microbial communities from Wisconsin, USA - P827 metagenome | ecosystem: Host-associated > Mammals > Digestive system > Large intestine > Fecal | place: USA: Wisconsin...
CTGGAGCTGATAGGGGTGGGAAGAAGCGAAGCCAGAGTCGTATACGCCGGATGGGTCAAGGAGAGCGGATACAGAAACGCTGCCGAGATCCTGGGCGGCGGAACTACCGCAGTGTTCTGCATGTCCGACCGTCAGGCAGGCGGCCTCTATAAGTATATGTTCGAGAACGGCATACGTCCGGGCGTGGATGTATCCGTAATAGGATTTGATAACGCCGAACTGTCACAGTTCCTTACGCCCGGTCTGACTACGATGTCACTGCCTCTTCGCATGATGGGCAACACGGCTGTCAAGCTCCTGATGGGGATGTTCAAGGACAACGGACGGTTCGATCCCGAGGATAATATCGTGAAGGTTCCGTGTCCGATCCTGGAGCGCAACTCCGTAGCCACGATTCCGGGCATCCCTCCCGTAGAATGAAACCTTGCGCTGCCCGCAGAAATATGATATAAAATATGAAGATATTTCGAGATCACCTCGTAAAGGAGACCAGTTATGAAGAAGCATATCAAGACACTTAATACCAGAGATCTGAAGAAGACCAAGACTACAGGCGGATGCGGCGAGTGCCAGACATCATGCCAGTCAGCATGCAAGACTTCATGTACCGTAGGTAACCAGACCTGCGAGAAGATGAAGTAATTCTGCAGAGATATAATGGTGTTGACGCAGGCAGCGATGCATAATCGCTGCTTTGCTATGTTTACGAGGCTGTCTGACGGCAGCCGTTAATAATGAAACTGATTCACAAGTATAAGAACAACGGATACAACATAGTCCTGGATATAAACAGCGGTGCTGTGCACGTGGTAGATGACTGCGTGTATGATCTGCTCGATATCACCGATGACCTGAAAGAGAAGTTCGACAGGTTCTCGGTCATGGATATACTCGGAGCCGTGAGCCTGGCATGCCAGACTCCGGAGGGCAGTGCGAAATACTCGGTATACGATAAGCAGGAGATCGCTGAGTCTGCCGAGGAGATCAGCCAGCTGATCGCAGAGCAGCAGCTCTACACTCCCGATACATATGAGGACAGTCTGGTTGATTACCGTAAGAGGCAGACTGTGGTCAAGGCTCTGTGCCTGCATATCCCGCATGACTGTAATCTGGCATGCAGATACTGTTTTGCCGAGGAGGGTGAGTATCACGGCAGACGTGCACTCATGACTCCCGAGGTGGGTAAGAGAGCTCTTGATTTCCTTGTTGAGAATTCGGGAAGCCGTCGTAACCTCGAGGTGGATTTCTTCGGCGGAGAGCCGCTGATGAACTGGGACACTGTAGTCGAGCTTGTTCGTTACGGCAGAAGCCTCGAGAAGGAGCACGACAAGCATTTCAGATTTACCCTGACCACTAACGGAACTCTTCTTAAGAAGGAGATGTACGACTTCATCAACTCAGAGATGGATAATGTCGTACTGAGCATAGACGGCCGCCCGGAGATCAATGATCTTATGCGTCCGCATCGCGGGGGACAGGGCAGCTATGATGAGATAGTTCCCAAGTACAGGGACTTTGTAGCAAGCAGAGGTGACAGATCGTACTATGTACGCGGAACGTATACCCGCAATAATCTTGATTTTGCGGAGGATGTAAAGCATCTTGCCGATCTGGGCTTTGATCAGATATCAGTTGAGCCCGTTGTCGCAAAGCCCGAAGATGACTATTCCATCAGGCCCGAGGACATTCCCGGACTGCTTGATGAATACGACAGACTGGCCCGCATTTATCTGGATTACAGAAAGGCAGGTAAACCTTTTAATTTCTTCCATTTTATGATAGATTTAGAAGGTGGCCCGTGCGTCTATAAGAGACTCTCGGGATGCGGTTCGGGTACGGAATACCTGGCGGTAACGCCCTGGGGAGATCTGTATCCTTGCCATCAGTTCGTGGGCAATGAGGACTTCCTGCTCGGCAATGTATATGACGGCATATCACGTACGGACATAACGGATGAGTTCAAGTGCTGTAACGTGTATGCGAAGCCCGAGTGCAGGGAGTGTTTTGCGAGATTCTACTGCAGCGGAGGATGCGCCGCCAATGCGTACAACTTCCACGGCAGCATCACGGATGTATATGAAGCCGGATGTGAGCTTCAGCGTAAGCGCATCGAATGCGCGATCATGATCAAGGCCGCGCTGGCTGAGTGACATAGACTAAGAAGGAGATATGAAAAAATGATGAAGAAGAGGAACGCCGTTATCTATCTGATCGTACTCGTACTTGTGATGTGCGGTCTGGGATATATGGCGGTATTCGGAGTAGGTGCAGACAAGAGCGGTGCAGCATCCAGTATTGATCTGGGTCTGGATCTGGCCGGCGGTGTGAGTATCACTTATCAGGTAGTTGGTGATGAGGCCCCCTCCGCAGCCGATATGGCAGACACCATCTACAAGCTCCAGATGAGAGTGGATAACTACTCCACAGAGGCGCAGGTATATCAGGAAGGATCGGACCGTATCAATATCGAGATCCCCGGTGTAAGTGATGCCAACGCCATACTTGAGGAACTCGGTAAGCCCGGTTCACTGGCTTTCTATGATAAGGACGGTAACGAAGTCCTGACCGGATCTGACGTGGATACTGCTACGGCAGGTGCGCAGAAGGACAGCATGGGTAATCAGGAATTCGTGGTTCAGCTGGTTCTTAATGCAGAAGGAACCAAGAAGTTCGCGGATGCCACAGAGGCAGCAGTTGTTAATCACGATGTCATCTATATAGTTTATGACGGAGAGACGGTTTCGGCTCCTGCCGTACAGGCTAAGATCACCGACGGTAATGCAGTCATCACCGGAATGGAGAGCTTCGAGGCAGCCGATACACTTGCATCTACGATCCGTATCGGTGGACTTAAGCTTCAGCTCGAGGAACTGCGTTCCAACGTGGTAGGTGCACAGCTCGGTTCAAGCGCGATCAGAACATCACTTATCGCAGGTGCCATCGGTCTTGCACTTGTCATCATCTTCATGATCGCCGTATACCGTATACCCGGTCTTGCATCCAGTATCGCACTGATCCTGTATACGATGCTTGATGTAATCCTTCTGGATGCATTTGAGATCACACTTACACTTCCCGGTATCGCCGGTATCATACTGTCGATAGGTATGGCCGTGGATGCCAACGTTATCATATTTGCGAGAGTCAAGGAGGAGATAGCCTCCGGCAAGACGGTCTATGAAGCACTGCAGACCGGATTTAAGAAGGCTCTCTCAGCCATCATAGACGGTAATATCACAACTCTGATCGCAGCTATCGTGCTCGGATTCATGGGTACCGGTTCCATCAAGGGATTTGCTCAGACTCTGGCACTCGGTATCTTCCTGTCGATGCTGACAGCACTCTTTGTGACCAGATTCATCATCAGGATATTCTTTGCACTCGGAGCTGAGGACGTGAAGTTCTATGGACAGGCTAAGGAGAAGAAGCCTATCGATTTCCTGTCAAAGAGATTTGTATTCATCGCCATCTCAGTGGCAGCAATCGTTGCAGGTTTTGCAGTTATGGGTATCAACTCTTCATCAGGCAGGAACGCACTCAACTACAGCCTTGAGTTTGTCGGCGGTACATCTACTACCGTGGACTTCCCTCAGGAGTATACACTTGACCAGATCGACTCACAGATCGTTCCTTATATCGAGGAGATCACCGGTGACGGTAATGTACAGTCGACCAAGGTCGCAGGATCCAATCAGGTAATCTTTAAAACACGTACACTCAATGTTACCGAGAGAGAGGCTTTCGTGACTGCCATGGTAGATAACTTCCAGGTTGATCAGTCATCGATCACTGCCGAGAGTATCAGCTCGACGATCTCCAATGAGATGAGAGCCGATGCGGTCATCGCCATCATCGTTGCAGCCGTATGTATGCTGATCTACATCTGGATCAGATTCAGCGATGTGAGATTCGCAGCCAGCTCGGTACTTGCTCTGGTACATGACGTGCTCGTAGTGCTTGCATTCTATGCGATCGCAAGAGTCAGCGTAGGTAACACCTTCATTGCATGTATGCTGACGATAGTCGGTTACTCGATCAATGCTACGATCGTTATATTCGACCGTATCAGAGAGAAGATCAAGTCCATGCATGATTACAACGATCCCGCTGAGCTTAAGGACACGGTCAACGAGGCTGTTACACAGACACTGTCGAGAAGTATATTTACTTCACTGACCACATTCATCATGGTCGCATGTCTGTATGTACTCGGCGTAAGCTCGATCAAGGAGTTTGCACTGCCCCTGATGGTTGGTATCCTCTGCGGTACATATTCATCCATCTGCCTCGCTGGTGCTATGTGGTTCATCTTCAGAACCGTCTTCACGAAGAAGGCTCACAAGGCGAAGAAAGCAAAGTAAATCTGCAACCGAAGTTAAGGGTTACAGTATGTCAGAGTGGATGATAGCGGCCAAGCGCGCCGACTTCAATTCTATAGCGGCCAGATACGGGATCAGTCCCGTTCTGGCCCGTATTATTCGCAATCGCGACATTATCTCGGATGAAGAAATAGACATGTTCCTGAACGGAACACTCGATAACCTGCATGATCCGTCAACCATGACGGATATGGTAAGAGCATGCTCTCTGATCCAGCAGTATATATCTGAGGGACTCAAGTTCCGCATCATCGGTGATTATGATGTGGACGGCATATGTGCCACATATATCCTTCTCAGGGGATTACGAGCCTGCGGAGCACGTGCAGATCATGCAATCCCGCACCGTATCCATGACGGGTACGGCATCAACGATCATCTGATAGATCTGGCGCATGAGGACGGTATCGATGTGATCATCACCTGTGATAACGGCATAGCCGCAGATGATCAGATAAGGCATGCATATGACCTGGGGATGCACGTGATCGTGACTGACCATCACGAGGTTCCGTTTGATGAGGATGAGGAGACCGGAGAACGTCTGGAACTCCTTCCTCCCGCTGAGGCGGTAGTCGATCCCCACAGAGAGGGAGATGAGTATCCGTTCAAGGGTATATGCGGGGCGGTCGTAGCCTGGAAGCTGGTCGGTCTTCTTTTGCCCATGTGCGGAGTATCGGATCCGGATACTTCGGCATTGATGAAGGAACTGCTCGAGGAAGCATCTCTTGCAACCGTGTGCGATGTAATGGAGCTGCGTGATGAGAACCGCATCATAGTCCGTGAGGGGCTTAAGCGCATGGCTCATACATCTAACATGGGTCTGCGAGCTCTGATGGATGCAGTCGGACTGACCGGCAAAAAGCTCACGTCTTACAGTTACGGTTTCATTTTGGGGCCTTGCATCAATGCATCCGGCAGGATCGACAGTGCAGACAGATCACTCGATCTGCTGATCAGCAGCGACTCTTACGAAGCTGCGAGGATCGCGTCGGAACTCAAGAGCTACAACGACGAGCGTAAGGCGATGACCGAAGCGGGTATAGCCAGAGCCGTGGATGACATTGAAGGGTCGTCTCTTAGGTTTGACAGGGTGCTGGTGGTATACCTGCCCGATATCCACGAGAGTGTGGCAGGACTCATAGCCGGCAAGCTGCGCGAGAGATATGAGAAACCGTCTATAGTATTTACCGACGGTACGGATGGCATCAAGGGATCGGGCAGATCCATAGAAGCCTATAACATGTATGAGGAACTGGCCGCTCACAGAGATCTGTATGTGAAATTCGGCGGACACAGGATGGCTGCAGGCCTTACTCTTGACGGAGATGTCGTGGATGAACTGAGGATCAGGCTTAACGACGCATGTACGCTTAAGGATGAGGATATGACGACCAGAGTCATGATCGATGTCGAGCTTCCTTTCGGGTACGCAGACAGCTCATTCATAGAGGAGATCGGGAGACTCGAACCCTGCGGCAACGGTAATCCCAAACCGGTATTCGCTCTGCGGTACTTACGTGTAACACGTATAGAAAAGAGCAGGAATGAGCGGGCTCCGCTCATCATCAGCGTGACGGACAGACAGGGAGGCAGATATAAGCTCAAGCTGTTTGACCGCGACGGACTCTTTATGAGCAGCGTTGACTCGTTCTACGGGCGCGGAACGGCCGGGGATCTCTGCGACGGTAATCCGGCCGACGTGATGATGGATGTGCTCTATACTCCCGCCATCAACGAATACAGGGGAAACAGGAGCATAGAATTCACGGTGGGAGACTACCGGTTCAGAAAGCCCGAGTGAACTTAAGAGAGGTATGAAAAGAATTATGAGAAAATGGTTTGCTGTTGCATCAATACTTATCATGCTTGGCGCATTAACCGGCTGTCAGGGTAAAGACTATAACAATGGATCTGTAACTGAATCTGCAGGGAGCACGGAAGGATACCGGGGAATAGATGTCGAATCTCCCGAGTGGATCGGCAGTCTTGATGCTGCCAAAGAGGCTTCAAAGGTGTTTGTTGTCGCAGCATTTGATGAGGATGCCACGGATGCGTGGATATCTCTCCATCAAAAGCAGGACGACGGCAGCTGGCACATGATCATGACGACACCGGGATTCATCGGCAAGAACGGACTCGGAAAGACCAAAGAAGGAGACGCCAAAACACCGACCGGAGTATTTCACTTCAACCGGGCATTCGGGATCGCGGAAGATCCGGGGAGTAAAATACCATATGTGAAGGTTGACAATGATTCTTATTGGTCCGGAGATGTTCGTGAAGGATATCATTACAATGAGCTCGTAAACATTAAAGATCTTCCTGATCTGAATACAGACGACTCTGAACACATAGCTGACTATATCTATCATTATCAGTATTGTCTGAACATCAGCTATAATGAGGAAGGTACTCCGGGACTCGGATCGGCCATTTTCCTGCACTGTTATGCTCCGGCAAAACCGTTTACGGGTGGTTGTGTGTCTGTTCCCGAGGACTATATGAAGTTTATCCTGTGTAATGTCGATGAAGAAACTATCGTAGTGATAGATACATATGAGAATCTTTCCGGAACGGATGAATGGCCTGACAGTACCTGGCCGCAGACCAGGTAGGAGCATCAGCGGGCAGGGACGACCGGCCTGCCGGCTTTACTTGAAGTTTTATACCATAATTCTTATAATCGATATATGAGCAAAGACAGACGTGACAAGATAAACTATTATCTGGATCTGGCAGAAGTAGTGGCGCAGCGCGGTACATGCCTGCGGCGCAACTACGGAGCTGTGATCGTTAAGAATGACGAGGTCATATCATCCGGATATGTGGGCGCACCGCGAGGCAGACAGAACTGCTCGGATATGGGTGTGTGCATCAGAGAGAAGATGATGATCCCCCGCGGCGAGAGATACGAGCTGTGCAGGAGCGTACACGCAGAAGCGAATGCGATCATATCTGCTCCGAGACATGAGATGATCGGTTCTGCACTGTTTCTTACCGGCATGGATGCAGTTACCGGCGAGTATGTTGAGAATGCATGCTGCTGCTCAATGTGCAAGAGACTGGTGATCAATGCGGGTATAGTCACTGTGTACGTCAGAGATGACAAAGACCATTACCGCAGGATAGAAGTGCAGGAGTGGATAGATAACGACGAGTCCGCAGAGGGCGTTACGGGTTATTGATTACGGAGGTTGTTTCAGGATGAAGAACGTGTTGTTCGTGGCATCAGAGGGTGTTCCTTTTGTTAAGACCGGTGGTCTTGCAGACGTTGTCGGATCGCTTCCCAAGTGCATAGATAAGAAGTATTTCGATGTGCGCGTGATACTCCCGAAGTATGCCTGCATAAAGCAGGAACTCAAGGACAAGATGGAGTATGTAACCCACTTCTACATGGACTTTCACTGGAAGAACGAGTATGTCGGCGTCATGAAGGCGGGAGTGGACGGCGTGAAGTACTATTTCATAGATGACGAGATGTACTTCGGAGGTCCTACCGTATACGGCAACGATGCTCTGTATGAGATTGAGAGATATGCATACTTCTGCAAGGCAGCTCTTTCAATCCTGCCCGTTATAGACTTTCATCCCGACCTGATACACTGCCACGACTGGCAGACAGGTCTGATACCCGTATACCTCAAGGAGAGATTCGCAGGTGGGGAGTTCTACCGCGGTATCAAGACTGTCATGACGATCCATAACCTCAAGTTCCAGGGCAAGTGGAGTGTTAAGGATGTCATGGATATCACCGGTCTTCCCGGATACTATTTCACATCCGATAAGCTCGAGGCATATAAGGATGCCAACCTCTTGAAGGGCGGCCTCGTGTATGCCGATGCCATCACCACGGTTTCCGCAACCTATGCCCAGGAGATCAGGACATCGTTCTACGGTGAGGGCCTGGACGGCCTCTTAAATGCGCGTGCAGGTGACTTAAGAGGTATCGTGAACGGTATCGATACGGAGGTCTTCAATCCCGAGACGGATAAGTATCTGCCTAACCCCTATAATGCGATCAACTTCCGCAAGGAGAAGGTTAAGAATAAGAAGGCTCTGCAGGAAGAACTTGGCCTGGAAGTAAACGAAAAGACCATGATGATAGGTCTTGTATCCAGACTGACAGACCAGAAGGGATTCGACCTCGTAGCCTATGTGATGGATGAGCTGTGCCAGGATGATGTACAGATCGTAGTCCTGGGTACGGGAGAAGAGCAGTATGAGAACATGTTCCGACACTTTGACTGGAAGTACTCCGGCAAGGTGAGCGCGAATATCTACTACTCGGATGAACTCTCACATAAGATATACGGCAGCTGCGATGCATTCCTGATGCCGTCACTCTTTGAGCCCTGCGGACTGTCCCAGCTGATGTCCTTAAGATACGGAACCGTTCCGATCGTCAGGGAGACCGGCGGACTCAAAGATACAGTAGAGCCGTATAACGAGTATGAGAACAAGGGTACAGGCTTCTCGTTCGTCAACTACAACGCTCATGAGATGCTGGCCACTATCAGATATGCCGAGCACATCTATTATGACAACAAGCGTGAGTGGAACAAGATCATAGACCGCGGTATGGCCGCCGACTTCTCATGGCAGGCTTCCGCAGCCAAGTACCAGGAGATGTACGACTGGTTGATAGGATGATGCAAACCCTTGTAAATACTGGGCTCACGGGCGATGGAAAATTGGCTTGACATCAATTTATCGATTCCGTTCTCCCGGGGGATGTTTTATGGTAAAATCTATCCATGTTCATTATTCTCGTATTGATTTTTTCCATACTTACCATATTCTCAGTCAGATACTTCGAAAGCGAACTGGGCAGCAGAAAGGTCAACAAGGGCTTTCTGATTCTGACGCTCATGATCTCAACATGCAATATCATATGTGCAGTGCTTGTATTTCTCAAAAGCATAGCAGTGGCACGGTATGTTCTTCTGATCTATTATCTGGTTCATGCATGGCTCCTGCCTTCGCTCCTCTATATGATCTCCCGGATAGAGCGTGTCTCTATCAACAATAAAAAAACGAATATCAGCATCAAGCCTGCGATCATCGTCGGCGTTCTTCAGACGATCCTGGTCGCAGCCGGATTCAAATGGGACGGCATATTCGAGTTCGAGAATAAGGCATTCATCCTGAAGAACTGTGTGGTAGCCGTGAACCCGGACAATGCAGGCTACATGCCCGATTACGGATTCTATAACGTGCTGATATTTGTTAATGTGCTGTTTGCCCTGTATGTTCTGTTCTTTTCCAGGAGATACGGGCCTAAGATGTTTTATGCCAGATACCTCATATTTATCACAGTCATAGTGATGTTTGCGCTGATCGAGCTCATAACCATTGCAGCGGCTCTTCCGGTGTGGATACAGGCCATTTTATACAATGCCATATATGTTGTTGCATCCTATCTGGGAGGCGACTATGAGACCGGCAGACTCAGGGAGTGGTCGCTGGATAATTTCGCCGATAATATGGGCGACGGGCTGATACTGTACGACAGGGCCGGTGTCCTGATACATATCAATTCCATGGTCCGTCGTTCGCTCCATACCGATCTGATCGTACAGTTCTCTGACAGGAGCAAGCTCGATGAATGGCTCAAGGCCAATGTTGATAAAGAGAATTCACAGGTCGTCAGGTACGAAGGCCCTGACAGGGTGTACTACCTGCAGCCGCACGTGCAGGAACTGACCGATAATGATATCCCGATAGGAACTCTGTATATCCTTCACGATCACAGTGAATCCTATAACAGTATCATGGCCATGCGCAAGTCCAATGAGGAGCTCGAGAGAGCGGGACGGATGAAGTCCGACTTCCTCGCCAACATGAGTCATGAGATACGTACTCCGATGAATGCGGTCATCGGTATGGCAGAGCTTGCGATGCGAGATGACGATCCGGAGAGAGTGGAAGATTATCTCAGGCAGATACGCAGCTCCGGCAAGAATCTTCTGAACATTATCAACGATATCCTGGATTATTCCAAGATCGAATCCGGCAAGATGGAGATCATCGAGGAGAAATACTGTCCTTTTGAGGAACTGTCGGATATAGCGGCTATCCTTGCAGTCAGGATAGCTGATAAGCCGGTGGAACTGCTTGTTATCGTGGAAGGAGTTCTTCCGCACATGCTCATCGGAGACTCGATGCGCGTAAGACAGGTTCTTATCAATCTGGCCAATAATGCGATCAAGTTCACCGAGCAGGGCATGGTCGTGATCAGTATCACATCTGAAAAGCTGAATGATGACCACATGGAATTGACTTTCCATGTTATCGATACCGGCATCGGCATCAGAGACGAGGATAAGAACAAGCTGTTTGAGAGCTTCCAGCAGGTTGATTCCAAGAGGAACCGCTCTGTTGAAGGTACGGGCCTGGGTCTTGCCATCTCCAGAAGGCTCGTCGGTGCCATGGGCGGCGAGATGGGCGTTGAGAGCGAATACGGCAAGGGCTCTGACTTCTGGTTTACCATTACTCAGAAGATAGTTGATGAACATAATGATATTCAGATAGATAACGCCTCCGGCAAGCGCGCGTTTATACTGGAAGAGGATTCTGACAGAGGACGTGACGAGTTTATTCATGAGATGGAGCGCATGGGTGTGAACGGTGAGATTCTGCGTGGTCTTGATTCTTACACTCCTTCCGATACCATCGATTTTATCTTTACGGATTCGGATAAATATGACGATAAGATGCGCAGCTTCCTGAGATCACATCCCGATGTCAGAGGCATAGTATTCACTCATCTTGATGAAGAATTATCTGATGATCTTCCGAATGTACACGAGATGCGCAGGCCCAAAACGACCATGAACATGGTGCGCACGCTTAATGAGAAGTATGACGAGACATTTGCTTCGGGGGAAGGCAGTCTGTATGAGGTCGATTTCTCTGCGCCCGACGCCAGAGTGCTCGTGGCAGACGACAACGAGATAAACTTAACGATAGCCGGCGGACTCCTGGCATCCATGGATATAGTTCCGGATTATGCACATGGCGGCCAAGAAGCAGTGGAGATGGCCTTATCGGGTGATTATGATATCGTTTTCATGGATCATATGATGCCTGAGGTTGACGGAGTTGAGGCTACCATCGCCATCAGAAAAGAATTAAACAGCATGGTTCATCCCGTGATCATCGCACTTTCTGCCAATGTCATGGAGGAAGCGAGAAAGCTCTTTAAGAGTTCCGGCATGAATGACTTCGTCGGCAAGCCGATCGATCTTAAGAACCTTGCAGAGAAGGTCAAGAAGTACCTTCCGGAAGACAAGATCAAGGCAGGAGCTCCCGGAGAAAAGAAAGGCTCACAAGCAACCGTATGCGCAGCCTCTCTGATAAACTACAAAGATCTTGACACCGATACTGCGCTCAAGGCACTGGGTAACACCTCGCTCTACGATAAGATCCTGGAGGAATACTACAGATCCGGAGAAGATAAATACCGTGGCATAGAGAATGCCTATGAGAGTGAAGACTGGAGCGATTACACTATCAGGGTACACGCATTAAAGAGCAGTTCGCGTCAGGTCGGCGCGCTTACGCTCGGTGACATGGCGGAGAAACTCGAGAAGGCCGGCAAGGCTTCGGACCTGGATACGATCAGAAGCAGGACCGGTGATACACTTAAGGAGTACAGGGCATTCCTTGATGCACTCGGAGAGCATTACGAAGCATCCCGCGCTGCAGAGGATGCTGCGCCCAAGCCGCCCATCGATCCGGAGTCGTTAAGCGGACTGCTGGTTGAACTGAAAAGTGCCTGTGATGATCTGGATATGGACCGCATGGAAGCGGTGTCTGAAAGCTTGAAGGGATATAGCTACAATGAAGATCTTCGTCCGCTGATAGATGACCTTTTGTCCGCCATAGACGGAATGGATACCGAGAAATGCGAGGAACTCTGCCTTGCTCTGTCTTCCGGACCATCCCATAACACCTGAGAGTGTCCATAGCATAGTTGCTCTGGACACTTTTTCTTCTCAGGTAATCCTCTGAAAACAGGTAAACGGATCCGGCAAATGACCCGGAAAGGGAGAACAAATGGAACTGATGGAGACGAATCCCGTCGGTGCATTTTTTTTTGTAAGCGTCCGGAAACGTGAACTGATATACGGCATAAAAAGTGTTATAATCATGTGTAGATGTGTCTGATGTGATACACGAGGAGATCTGTGTCATGAAGGATTGGAAAAGCTGGAAGATCATACTCTTTATCTCAGGATGTGTATGCCTGAATATTGGCTGCAAGTTCATAGCTACATGGCTTGGACTTCCGCTGTGGGCCGATTCGTTTGGAACCGCATTGTGTGCATGCATAGCCGGTCCGGTTTGCGGTGCGCTGGTAGGAGTTACCGGTAACCTCGCATATTGTGTGATCAACCGTCTCTCGGCCGTTTATTCGCTTACGAGTATCGCTCTGGGCATCATCATAGGAATTGCAGCCCGCCGTAATCTGTTCGACCGTTTCTACGGATTCATGAAGACGGCCTCTCTGGCTGTTTTTACGGGACTGATAGTGTCTGTCCCGATAGACCTGATATTTGATAACGGTTATACCGGTAGTGTATGGGGTAACGGAGTCGTGGACTACCTGCTGGTCAGGAACTGGCCTGCCCCAGTGTGCTGTATTATGGGACAGCTGGCTCTGGAGTTTGCGGATAAGGTTCTCACTATCACTGTCGTGTATGTGGTTATCCTGATCAGACGCTGGAAGCAGAAGAATGACGCTGAGAAGAAGATCCTGCAGGGTAATTCGGTAACGGGAGGAACAGCTGCTCTGCTCATCCTTGTTATGACAGCTGGGCTTCTCATGCCGGCCACGGCGAAGGCAGAGTCTGCACCTGCTCCCGCGATCCCGGACTATAACGATTATGTTCAGAGTGTCTACAGCAGCAACAACGGTCTGCCCTGCGGCGAGGCCAATGACATCGCCCAGACCAACGACGGTGTGCTGTGGATAGGCACTTATGCCGGCCTGTATCGGTACAACGGACGTGAATTCAGATGGATAGATGATTATGAATCCGTTAAGAACGTCAACTGCCTCTATGTGGACGAGGAGGGACGTCTGTGGATAGGCACCAATGATAACGGCCTCTCTATCGTGATCCGTGAGGAACTGGTAAACGTACTGGATCAGTCAGACGGTCTTCCGTCAAACTCAGTCCGCTGCATCACATGTGCATCGGACGGATACTATTATATAGGCACCACCGGCAGTATGCAGGTTCTGATGATGAATAACGGCCTGAAAGCCGTTAACACTCTGGATGCCGTAAAATATGCTGACAGCATCTCACGGGATCAGAGGGGACATGTAGCGGTGGTAACGTCAGACGGCACACTCTTTCTTTTGAGGAGTGGTGAGATCCTGACTAAAACACAGCTTCCCGACGAACAGGAACTGTATAACTGCTGTGCTTTTTCACCGGACGGGAAACTGATGGTGGGTACTTCCACCAACCATATATACAGCTATGACATAACCCGTGATGTGTTCAACCTGACAGGGATCAAAGAATGCCCGGGTGTAAACAGCATTAATAATCTTAACTTCATAAATGACGGCACGCTCTTTGTATCAACGGACAGCGGTATCTCCTATGAGGACGATGACGGGTTCCGCAAGATCAACACCAATGATTTTGATAATTCCATCGACAATATGCTCTATGACTATCAGGGAAATCTGTGGTTCACATCGTCCAGACTCGGACTCCTGAGACTGGCCAAATCCCCTTTTAAGGATGTATACGGCTCTATAGGAATGGAACGTAAGGTGGTCAATGCCATAGTTTACTGGCAGGGAAACTATTACATCGGTACCGACAGCGGACTTGATGTAGTGGACAGACACTGCAGCAATGATGTCCGCAACAGATATACCGCTGAGCTGACCGGTAAGCGTATCAGATGTATGTATGTGGACAGCGATGATCATCTCTGGGTATGTACATACGGAAGCGGATTGATGGAATACGCGCCCGGCGGAGAAGTATGGACATACAATGCGGACAGCGGAAGCTTCGGTAACCGTGCCCGTATCGTTACGCAGTTGTCTGACGGAACCATCCTGGCAGCAGGAGATACCGGCGTCAGTTATATCAAAGACCATGAGGTCGTACGCACCATCCGCAATGAGGACGGACTGATCAATTCAATGATCCTGACGATCACGGAATTGAGCGACGGTACCATACTGGCAGGTACGGACGGTGACGGTATCGCAGTGCTTAAGGACGGACAG
>Ga0129306_1002766_pt1 | contig 14640 bp, 14 predicted proteins | sample P827metagenome_FD_94438 | JGI IMG/M metagenome (GOLD analysis project Ga0129306, IMG submission 94438) | Capybara group fecal microbial communities from Wisconsin, USA - P827 metagenome | ecosystem: Host-associated > Mammals > Digestive system > Large intestine > Fecal | place: USA: Wisconsin...
AAGTTCTTTGTATTCAAAACCGTATACATTGCAAAGAAGCTTTAATGTAGGCTCTTTATAATAAGCCTCATTTGATAAAATGGTCTTTGGATCGATTATGAGATTATATTCTTTTTCTGAAGTTGCAAGAAGCGTACCTTTTCTGTCTGTGATATCTCCGCGCTTATAAGGTATCTCGTTGCTTATGTAGGTGTTTTGAGAAAGCACTCTTTTCTGGTATCTTTCTCCGTCTTCGTTAAAAAGGATAAAGAGTCTTACTCCAAGACCGCAAAAGACCAATAATATAACGCAAAAAACAAGCACCAATGATGCTTGCATTTTACGTGTAAAGACTTTTATTCGTTTTTTTGGAGTATTCTCAACTTCGGACATATATTCACCAAAATACTATTTATTAAACAGGAGCTTAAGTATAATATCGATGGTATTCTCCTGCTCGTTGCCTGTAAGATCTCCGTACTGTCTTACGTAACCTTTCTTCTCATATTTGTATGAGATCATCTGGTTCTCGTAAGGATAAACCATACCGAGTTCGTCCACAGCCACACTAAGTATTTTATCATAATCTATAGATTTTTCAATGTTAAGTTCAAGGCTGTCATTTGCCGTCTTTAACTCTTTTGTCATATTTTCAAGGGCTACGGTCTTTTTTCCGTAAGAACGGATATTGGATTGTATCTTTAAAAAAGCAATACTGGAGTAAACAGCCATGGCAATTGCCACAGCAAGGATAACCATAGCAAAGAAATCGATAACAGGAACATAGTTAGCTCTTGCCACTCTTTCTCTGTCTGCATAGGTTCTGTTTTTTGCTCTCCTTTTGTTTTCTTTTTCCCAGACTCTCTCAGAAAGAGGCATACTTTCAGGCTGCAAATTTCTTGCAGCTGTTCCGTCGATGCTGTATAGATTTCTGTTCTTTATGCTATCTGCCATTTTCTTTGAGCGTCTCCTTTAGTCCGTATAAACTCTTTCAAATACTCTAAGTTTTGCACTTGCCGATCTGCTGTTAACTTCAAGTTCTTCTTTACTCGGCAATATCGGCTTTCTTGTAATTACTCTGCCCTTTGATTTATTACCGCACATACATACCGGAAAATCCGGAGGGCAGGTACATGGGTTTTCATTTTTCTTCATTGCACTTTTTACTATCCTGTCTTCAAGAGAGTGAAAAGTTATTATGGAAAGTCTTCCGCCGTCATTTAGCAGGTCTATCATCTCGTCAAGGGTTCCTGACAGCACTTCAAGTTCTCTGTTAAGTTCTATCCTGATAGCCTGGAATGTCTGCTTGGCAGGATGTCCGCCCTTTTTTCTGACTGCCATTGGGATTGCCTGCTTTATAATCTCTGCAAGCTGCGTTGTAGTCTCAATAGGCTGTTTTTCTCTCTCCATACAGATATGTTTTGCGATGTTCTTTGCAAAATTATCTTCTCCGTAATCTCTTATGATCCTGAAAAGATCTTTTTCGCTGTATGTATTAACTATGTCTCTTGCTGTCTTAGGATTCCTTGTGTCCATTCTCATGTCAAGAGGTGCTTCTTCTTTGTAAGAAAAACCCCTCTCCGCGGTATCAAGCTGGTAGGAAGAAACTCCAAGGTCAAGCATAATGCCGTCAACCTTCTCGATACCAAGTTCGTAAAGCACTTTTCCGATCTGCTCGTAGTTGCTTCTGACAATAGTGACCATATCGCCGTACTCTGAAAGCCTTGCGCCTGCGGCCGCTATAGCTGCTTCATCCTGGTCAATGCCGATAAGTCTCCCTTTGCCTGAAAGCCTTTTGCAGATCTCGGAAGAATGACCGCCGCCGCCAAGGGTTCCGTCTACATATATGCCGCCGGGTCTGACATTAAGCCCGTCAACCGTTTCGCTAAGCATAACCGAAACATGTTCAAATGACATATACCTCAACTCCTTTAAAACGTAAGATCAAACTCACTCATGTGCTCTGCGATCTCGTCCATGTTTTCATATACATTGTTAGCTTCCCATTTCTCCTTGCTCCAGATCTCAAGCTTGGAGATAACTCCGACGATCACAATGTCTTTTTCAAGACCCGCGGTCTCGCGAAGCTTGTTTGGGATAAGGAAGCGGCCCTGCTTGTCCATCTCTATGGTGGCAGCACCTGCAAGGAAGTATCTTTGAAGCTGTCTTGCTTCTTTGTTTCCCGGAAGGGACTTCAGCTTCAGTACGAACTGTTCCCATTCATCGTTTGGGTAAACAAAAAGGCAGCCATCGAGTCCGGCCGTTACAACAAACTCTCCGCTAAGAGCTTCTCTGAATTTGGAAGGCATTATGATTCGTCCCTTGGTATCAACAGTGTGTTCATATTCACCTGTAAACATCATGGGATTTCACTTCCTTTCCTTCCACTTTACTCCACTTTGCTCCCTTTATGGTTATATTTTAAACCATTTTAGGGAATTAATCAATAGATAAATTAAAAAAAATCGCGCAAAATCATTGATTTTACGCGGTTTTCATTCATTTAGTATATAAAGTGGAGGAAAAGTACCAAATATTGTGTTTTTATGTAAATAAAAATACCTTTCAAAGTAAAAATTTAAATCTTTTTACTTTGAAAGGCATCAGTTTTCTCATCTGAAGATTATTTTTTTGTCTTTTTTGGTCGTTTGATAAAATTAAAAAATATTATCCCAACAACATTAACCACTACAAGAGCACCTGATATAACTTTATTTATCGGGATATCGGTTTCAAGGAGAACCAGAGGTTCAAGTACCTGCCCGTCAATAAAGAACCGGTATGTAAAATAAGTGATCATAAATATAAAAAACAGATTACCGTCACGTTTAAGCTTTTTCCCAAAAAACAAAGCAAGGTGGAAAAATATGGTGCAAAACAGTATGTCATATAAAAAAAGTGGTCTGACCTGTATCATACCCCTGTACTCGCCAAGAAGGGCTGCATCAAGCATCTCTGAACTTATAGCCTCAGGTAAAACTTCGGAGGCACTTATTCGCATGGCAAAAAGGCCGTCGGTATATCCGCCAAAATTTGTCCTTTCTATAAGATCTGAAAATCTTCCGATAACAATAGCTACGCAAAGTCCATAAATTAGAGTATCAAGTATTTTAAACGCCTTTTTCCTTTTTATGGCCGCATAGATAATGACGGTAACTATACCTGCTATAATGGCGCCGTAAAGGCAGAGCCCTCCGCCCTCTTTCATATCAAGCATAGTTGGAACCATGCTCTTAAACTGATCCTGCCATCTAAAGAACATGTAATAAACTCTTGCCCCCAGCATACCAAACACCATAAGATATACCGCAAGATCAAGATAGTCTTCAACATCCTGGCCGTTTTTTCTTGCCCTTATCGAAGACACAATATACCCTGTCAAAATAGCAAGGCCAAGTATAAGGCCGTAAAACCTGATCTCTACTCTGCCCATAGCCAGGATACTTTTTTTCAAATGTTCAAAATACAGACCTAAATGAGGGAACGACAGTGCCTCATTTTGCATAGCAGATAACCTCCCCCGATAAAGCTATACGTTAAATCTGAAAAGGATAACATCTCCGTCCTGAACAACATAGTCTTTGCCCTCTATACGGACCATAGCCTTCTCTCTTGCCGCTGCAAGGGAACCGGTCTCAAGAAGGTCTTTGTAATTTACAACTTCGGCTTTGATAAATCCACGCTCAAAGTCTGTGTGGATCTTTCCTGCAGCCTGCGGAGCTTTGGTACCGATCTTGATTGTCCAGGCTCTGGTCTCGTCTTCTCCTGCTGTAAGAAAGCTCATAAGGCCAAGAGTTCTGTAGCTTGCTGCAATAAGCTTTTCAAGACCTGACTCTGAAAGACCAAGTTCTTCAAGGAACATAGCTTTCTCATCATCGTCAAGCTCTGATATCTCCTGCTCGATCTGAGCACAGATAACAAATACTTCACTGTTTTCTTTTGCTGCATATTCACGAACCTTTGCTACGTTGGCATTGTTCTTTCCATCGTCTGCCACGTCGCCTTCAGCCACGTTAGCTGCATATATAACCGGTTTCCATGTAAGGAAATTAAACTCTTTCATAAGAGCAAGCTCATCTTCATCTTCGATCACCATGGTCTTTGCCATCTGGCCTGCCTCAAGATGTGCCTTGCATCTTACAAGAAGATCGTTTTCTTTTGCAAGAGACTTATCCATACGAGCAGACTTTGAAACCTTGGAAAGACGTCTTTCAAGAACCTCAAGGTCAGAAAAGATAAGTTCAAGATTAATAGTCTCAATATCACGGAGAGGATCGATAGAACCTTCCACATGAATAACGTTGCTGTCTTCAAAACAACGCACCACATGAACGATAGCGTCAACCTCACGGATATTGGCAAGGAACTGGTTTCCAAGACCTTCACCCTTGCTGGCGCCCTTTACAAGACCTGCAATATCAACAAATTCGATAGCTGCAGGTGTGATCTTCTTGGAGTTATACATCTTTCCAAGAAGGTTTATTCTTTCATCAGGAACAGGCACGATACCAACGTTAGGGTCGATGGTACAGAACGGGAAATTAGCCGCCTGCGCTCCTGCCTTTGTAAGTGAATTAAAAAGTGTGCTCTTACCTACGTTAGGTAAGCCGACAATGCCGAGTTTCATAAAATCTAGATCTCCTTTATGTATATGAAATTAAGTTGGTTTTCCTTTTTGAAACCTGTTTATGGCCATCTGGCGTCTCTGCAAGGAAACAAGTATCCTTGAGATATTGGCAGACACCTTTAAAAGCCTGCAACCATAAAAATAGTGATATTCCGCTTCGTGGTCAACAAAGGTACGCACAGGAGTACAAACAGCCTGTATAATACCGTATTCTGTAGGTATCATAATGGACAGTTCTGATTGCTCCGGAAGTTTTTCCTGTGCAAAAAGACCGATACCGTTTATAGATACGTCTTTTAATACAACCTGAACGATAACATCTTTGTAACATTCATCAATGTTTAAAAGATCGTTTATATTTCTGATCTCAGGATGAGAAAGCCTGTATTCTCTGGTTTTTTCCATATCAAGAACGCGGCGCCTTACCTTGGTATTTGTTCCGAAGAAAACTCTGAAAGCCTCTCTTCTGTTAAAGCTCTCGCCCTCTTTTAAACGCACTGTAAGCACCTGAAGAGAATCTCCCTCATAAAGAGCGCGGCCTGCTTTAACATCAGTCCATCTCCAAAGTCTTTCGCCGAGTCTGTATACAAATGTAACCTTGTCGCCTTCTTTAAAATTAAAAGCATCGCCCCTTTTATTTAAGATCGGGGTTATATATACAGATTTATCAACCACAGCCTCAACCTTGGATTTGTGGTGATAGATCATGTCTTCTCTTTCAACGTCAACCTCTATGGATTTACCTATCTTAAACTCGCTTATCTCCACGTTTTAGCACCTCCGTAAATGCAGATGTGTTAACTGAAATATCTCCGCCAAAAACAGCAGTACCCGCAACAATGACATTTGCGCCTGCATCAAGCACTTTTGAAACGTTGTCAAGGCTTATACCGCCGTCAACCTCAATATCTGTATCAAGGCCAAGTTCGTTTATCTTTTTTCTAAGCTCTCTTATCTTATCAAACGAAAAATCTATAAACTTCTGTCCGCCAAATCCTGGGTTAACACTCATGATAAGTACCATATCAACCTCAGGAAGGACATAGTCAAGCACAGAAAGAGGCGTAGCCGGATTAAGGGCAACCCCTGCTTTTGCTCCAAGCTCATGTATGTGAGATATGGTTCTTTCAAGATGTTTACAGCTTTCTGCATGGACAGTTATAATATCTGCCCCTGCATCTTTAAATTCTTTAAGATACCTGTCAGGTTCTTCTATCATAAGATGTACATCAAATACCGCGTCAGAGACCGGTCTTAACGATCTGATCACCGGAAACCCAAAAGATATACTTGGTACAAACATACCGTCCATAACGTCGATATGCAGGTAATCAGCTCCGGCTTTTCTTACGGAAAGGACCTGCTCGCCAAGTTTTGAAAAGTCGGCAGCAAGTATGGATGGTGCCAAATGATTCATATATAACTCCTAAGATCAATATTTTTTTCTGTTTTTTAATTCTTCGTAAATAAGCTTATAGTTCTCATAACGAGAGGGTTCAATCTGACCCGTCTCTACTGCATCTTTAACTGCGCAGTCCCTCTCTCCTATATGAACGCAGGAAAGGAACCTGCACGAATCTTCGTAAGGCTTAAACTCCGGAAAATAATCTTTAAGGTCTTTTTCATCAAGTTCTTCAATATATAGAGAAGAAAAACCCGGAGTATCCATGATATATGTGTCTTCACAAACATAAAAAAGTTCCGAATGTCTCGTGGTATGCTTGCCTCTTTTTATCTTTTCAGAAACGCTTCCCGTTTCCATACCGGCAGAAGGTGCCACAAGATTGATAAAAGAAGACTTTCCAACGCCGGAAGGTCCCGCAAGTACCGTGGTCTTGCCCATAAGAAGATTCTTTAATTCGTCTACGCCCTCATTCTTTTTTACGCTTACCGAAAGAACCTTGTATCCGGCTTTCTTGTATATCTTTGTAAGATTCTCTGTAACCTTTTCATCAACCAGGTCGTTTTTGTTAAAGCAAATGATCACCGGAACTTCCTGCGTCTCCATCATAACAAGAAACCTGTCAAGAAGGTTCAGGTTTGGCTCCGGACTCATAGACGCAAAAATGACGAGAGCCTGATCCACATTGGCTACAGCAGGTCTTATAAGACTGTTCTTTCTGTCGTCAATATCCGTTATCAGCCCCTCATCAAAAAGGACATTATCTCCCACGAGAGGCTTAATCCCGTCTTTTCGAAACAAGCCTCTCGCTTTGCATTCATATACTTGCTCTCCGGCATGTACGTAGTAAAAACCCGCAATGCCTTTTACAATCTTTCCATGCATTTATTCTTCCACCGTAATGAACTCGACAGTCCAGTATCTGTCGTACATAACGCCGTCTTTATATACATAGACATAACCTGTATCTGCAGAATCACCTGTAATACCATTTATCGCATAAGGGAAATCGTATGGTGAAAGCTGCGCATCAACAAGTGTTTTCTCCTCGAAGTTTGGCTGCTGAAGAGTAATCCTGATATGTGCCTCTTCTTCTCCGTCATCAAAAGGAGAATCAATAACTACGCTTCCTGTGTAGGAATACTTCTTAGGCTCAGGGCCATCGCTTATGGCAATGCCAACAGCAGAGCCTTCTTTTATCTCAGTTCCGCCAAGAGCGTCCTGAGTAACAACCTTACCTGCCTCAACACTGTCAGAAAATACATGTGAAACACTGGCCTCAAGGCCTGCATCCTTAAGTATCTGAGTAGCCTCAGCTTCTGTATATCCAAGTACTGTAGGAACAAGAGTCATAACGGTTTCAGGACCGCGGCTTATTACTATGGTGACTGAATCGCCCTTTCTGGCTTCGGTGTTTCTCTCAGGAGAAGTCTCGATAACTCTTCCTGCTTCAAGATCGTTGTATGCATAATCATGCATAACAACAAAACCGTTGTCTGTAAGAATAGTCTCTGCCTCTTCCTGAACTCTGTTGTATACATCAGGTATTGTAAGAACGGTCTCTCCATTGCTTATAACAATGGTAACTTCCTGGTTGCCCTTAACCATCATACCTGAAACAGGTTCGGTTGATATAACCGTATCTTTTTCTACTGTCTCAGAGAAAGTATAATCATATTTGTATGAAGTAATACCTGCTTCTTCAAGCATCTTAACAGCATCCGATAAAGACTTGCCTGTAATATCAGGCATCGGATATTCTTTGGTATCGTCTATGATGTTTTCCGGGTTGCTGCCTGTCTGGCCATTTTCTGTATCATCACCCGTTTTATCGGTATCTGTTATCTCAGTATCAGGTGTCTTTGATCCGCTTGGGTCGGCGCCTGCCTTAAAAAGGTTAAAGCCCTTTACAAGGATAAAGATAATAAGACCTGCAAGGATGGCAATGGCAAGGATACCACCAAGAGCAAGGTATCTTTCGATCTTTGGATCGATGGCATCGTCATCATCCTCATCAAGTATCTCTCTTCCGCCCGTAGAAGAATTATCGAGCGGAACATTTCTGACATTGTTCTTTATCTGATTTATCTCTGTCTCCGAAAGGTTGATAGTCGGAGAATCATTAACATTTGGAGCAAGCACAACAAATTCTCCGTCAGGGTCCTGAAGGCTTCTCTTTAAATCCTTAATAAGCTCTGAAGCTGTAAGGTATCTTCTTTCAGGCTTCTTTTGCATACATTTCTGTACGATCTTTTCAATGCTGACAGGAATGTTAGGGTCAACCGTACGAAGAGGTATGGCTTCTTCCTGAATCTGCAGGAGTGCTACAGAAACAGAATTGTCTGCAGCAAAAGGCATTGTTCCTGAAAGCATCTCGTAAAGAGTAACGCCAAGGGAATAAATATCACTCTTCTCATCAGAGTAGCCGCCTCTTGCAGCCTCCGGAGAAATGTAGTGAACAGAGCCCATAGCTCCTGTAGTAATGGTATTTGAAGTAGCAGCCTTTGCTATACCAAAGTCGGTTACCTTAACCTTGCCTTCTCTTGAGATAATAATATTCTGCGGCTTGATGTCCCTGTGAATAATGTGGTTATCATGAGCAGCTTCCATACCCTGTGCTATCTGTATGGCAATACCGATAGCCTCTTTTATCTCAAGCTTACCCTTTCTTTCAATAAACTTCTTAAGGGTAATACCCTCAACAAGCTCCATAACAATATAATATAATCCGTTGTCTTCGCCTACATCGTATACATTTACAACGTTTGGATGCTGAAGTCCGGCTGCTGCCTGAGCTTCACCTCTGAATTTGGTTACAAAATTCTTGTCAGAACTGTATTCATTTTTAAGAACTTTAACAGCAACAGATCTGTTAAGTCTATGATCGGTAGCCTTGTATACATCGGCCATTCCGCCTGAGCCAACTCTGCCGATTATCTCATACCTCTCGCCGATCATTCTTCCTTCTGTTAACATCATTTTCTCCTTAATATAGGCTACAGTAATATTACTATAACCGTGATATTGTCTTTTCCTCCGTTATCGTTGGCTTTATCCACAAGTGTTCTTGCTATGATATCAGCCTGTCCGTCTCCACTTTCTATAGCAGAAACTATCTCACTGTCTGAAAGCATATTTGAAAGACCATCTGAACAAAGAAGGACGATACCGCCCTTTGCAGTATGCAGTTCAAAATAGTCAATATCGATCACCTTACCGACGCCAATAGCTCTTGTGATGATATTCTTGTTTGGATGAAACCTTGCTTCGCTCCTGTCAAGATCGCCCTTTTTAACCATTTCTTCAACAAGAGAATGGTCTTCGGTGATCTGTCTTAGCGAATCGCCCTCTACATAATACAGTCTCGAATCACCCACGTTTGCAACGTAAAGTACCCCATTATCTATTACAGCCGCAACAACTGTAGTACCCATGCCTGAAAGCCCCGGATCTTCAAGGCTTTTTTCATAGATAACACTGTTAGCGAACCTTATAGCGCCTTCCATTATAGGAATAATGCTCTGCTCCTCTTTTTCATTATTAATGTATTCACACATAGAGTCGATACAGAGCCTTGATGCTTCATCGCCGCCGTTATGGCCTCCCATACCGTCTGCGACAATAAAGAGGTTCGGAAGGTTTCCTATAGGCGTTTCACTGCGAAACACCGAGTCCTGATTGCTTTTTCTGACTTTTCCCACATTGGTTACGGAAAATGCATTCATCCCTTACTCTCCTCCTCTTTTATAGTGACGTTTCCGTCCATATAGTCTTTCCTAAGCTGTCCGCATGCTGCATCTATGTCAGCACCCATTTCTCTTCTAATAGTAACATTTATTCCACTTTTTTCAAGTATATTTTTAAACCTTACTATATGGCCTTCGCCTGACTGCTTATAATCTCTTTCTTTTATCGGATTGACCGGTATAAGATTGATATGCGCTCCCTTTCCCGCAAGAAGTCTCGTAAGACCTTCCGCACTCTTAAGGTCGTCGTTTTCCCCCGCAATAAGACTGTACTCAAAGGTAAGCCTTCGGCCCGTAACTTTAAAGTAGTAATCGGTAGCCTCCATTATCTCTGCTATGGAGTATTTATTTGCTACCGGCATTATCTTCTTTCTTTCCTCATCATTTGAGGCGTGCAGCGAAATGGCAAGAGTTATTGAAAGGTCAAGGTCTGCCAGCCGCTTGATATTTGGCACAATACCGCAGGTCGAAACCGTAATGTTTCTCTGACTGATATTAAGGCCGTTCTCATCGGTAATGAGTTCTATAAATTTAATAAGATTATCAAAATTGTCTAGAGGTTCGCCGGTTCCCATAACCACAATGTTGGAAACTCTCTCCCCTGTCATCTGCTGAATGCGGTAGATCTGCTCGATCATCTCGGAAGGTGCTAGGCTTCTTACAAGCCCGCCAAGAGTCGACGCGCAAAATCTGCAGCCCATACGACACCCGACCTGAGATGAGATACAAACCGAAATACCGTGTTTGTATACCATACGGACGCTTTCAATAACGTGTCCGTCAGGAAGGCGGAAAAGAAACTTTGCGGTACTTCCGTCTTTGCTCTCAAGATGGGTAACATGCTGAAGCGTAACTAATTCGGTCTCATTTTGGATAAAGGCCTTAAGGTCCTTTGGCACATTGCTCATCTCATCAAGGGAAAGCACCAGCTTTTTATGCATCCAGTCGTAGAGCTGGTCCGCACGAAATCCAGGGAACCCCGCTTCTGTTATAAACTTTTTTAATTCCTGTTTGTTTAATGATTTAATATCGGTTTTCATAAGTTAATCTTTTCGGAATTTTGATATGAAAAAGCCATCCATACCGTATATTCCGGGCAAGATCTGAATAAAACCCTTCTTTCCTTCTTCGCAAAGTCTGCGAAAAATGTTTTTGTCGGAAAACTCATCTTCAAGTCCTTCAAAAAGAGGAACAAGATGAAATTCCGGATGATCCCTTAAAAATATATCAACATTATCCTCGTTTTCTTCTCTGTTGATGGTACAGGTTGAAAAAAGAAGTGTACCACCCGGTCTTACATATGAAGAAACCGTATCAAGAATGTTCTTTTGTAATTTAGCAAGAGAAGCCGTCATATCAGGCTCCATCCTGTATTTAATATCGCTTTTTCTGCCGATGACTCCAAGACCTGAGCAGGGAAGATCTGCAAATACAAGATCCATCTTCCCGGTAAGTGCTTCATCTTTTTTGGTGGCATCAAAAGTTTCTGCTTTGATGTTATTAAAGCCCATACGCTGTATATTTTCGCGTATTAGATCTGTTTTACTTGAAGAAAGGTCTCTTGCCACAACAAGTCCCTTATCTCCTACAAGCTCTGCAAGAAACATACTCTTGCCCCCGGGAGCCGCGCAAACATCAACGCATCTGTCTCCTTCTCCGGCGCCGCTTGCAAGGCAGGCTAAAGTAGAACTTATATCCTGAATATAAATACTTCCTTCTTCATACCCAGGAATATCTTCTATGTAATCAAAGCCTTCGGTGTAAAAAGAATATCTGTAAAAAGGACTTACTGTAACTTTTATGCCTCTTTCCTTTGCAAGGGTCTCAAACTCTTCTATAGACATAGTCTTCGGGTTGATCCTTACCGTAAGGAGCTTTTGCTTAAGGGATTCTATCAGCATATGCTCACAGATCTCACTCCCGTAAGCATTAAGCCATCTTTCCACTATCCACATCGGCATGGAGTATTTAACGGAAAGGTATTCTTTTTCTCCCGCGTTTCTATCAGGCATCGGAAGATTGTCTTTTGATCTTAAGACAGACCTTAAAACTCCGTTTACAAAACCCTTAAGCCCTGAAAATCCTCTTTTTGAGGTAAGCTTAACCGCCTCATTGCAAATAGCGTGGGCAGGTACTTCCATAAACATTATCTGGTAAACGGAAAGCCTTAAGATGTTTCTTACCACAGGCTTCATCTTTCTTACCGGAGTCTTTGAATAGTAGTTTATCACCCAGTCTATAAGATCTCTGTATTCAAGTGTTCCTTCAAAAGTTCTTTTAAAGAATCGCCTTACCTGCCTGTCAAGGTATCCGTATTTAGCAAGGGCATTATTACTTACTATATGAGAATAAGTACCCTTTTCCACCTCAAGGAGCATATCAAGGACGATCTCTCTTTCATTAACAGCCAATTTTGTCTCCCTTGTTTAGCTTATATCCCCTAAGGAAATCCGAGGAAGCCATCCTCTTTTTTCCTTCAAGCTGAACTTCCTTTATATAAAGAGCGTCTTTACCGCAGGCTACGGTAAATCCGTTTTTATCAATATCTATAACGCTGCCGGGCTCACCGGAGGCGTTAATTACGTCTGCTTCCCATATCTTAAGAGTTTTTCCGTTAATATAGGAATAGGCACTTGGCCAAGGGTTAAGGCCTCTTATGAGGCATTCGATCTTCTTTGCATCCTGGCTAAAGTCGATCTTACCCATGTTTTTATCAAGCATCTTGGCATACTCTGTGGTGGCTTCTCCTTGAGGAGTTCTTGTAACGCTGCCATCTTCAAGGCTCTTAAGCACATCTACTATCATCTGCCCGCCAAGAGTTGCAAGCTTGTCAAAAAGGCTTCCGCCTGTTTCTTTAGGCTCTAGAACTATCTCTTTTTTAGCGATAATGTCTCCTGTATCTATTCCTTCATCAAGCTGCATTATGGTAACGCCGCTCTTTTCGTCTCCATTTATAACCGCCCACTGGATAGGCGCCGCGCCTCTGTAAGCAGGAAGAAGTGAACCATGCACATTTATACAGCCATACTTGTACGCATCAAGCACACGCTTTGGTAATATCTGCCCAAAGGCGACAACAACACAAACGTCTGCCTTAAGACTTTCAAAATAAGCAAGAAACTCTTCATCTTTGCGAAGGCGCGCAGGCTGAAGAACTTCTATTCCTTCTTTAAGCGCATATTCTTTAACGGGGGACATGGAAAGTTCGCCGCTCCTGCCCTTTGGTTTATCGGGCTGGGTAACTACCGCAAGAACTTCGTGCCCTGCTTTTATAATGGCATCAAGTGTGGGAACAGCAAAATCAGGAGTCCCCATGAAAACTATCTTCATCTTAAGATCACTGCTCCTTATCTTCAGAAAGTGCAGCTGTATCAAGAAGTTCACCCTCAACTTTATCTACATAAAGCACACCGTTGAGGTGGTCTATCTCATGTAAGAGAGCCCTTGCAAGAAGCCCTTCTCCTTCGATAATAAACTCTTCCATATCTTCGTTAAGAGCTTTTACCTTAGCATAGTTAGGTCTTGTAACAACGCCGGTTTTGCCAGGTACGCTAAGGCAGCCTTCATTGCCTGTCTGCTCTCCGCTTGTCTCAAGAACCTCAGGGTTTATAAGCACGACAGGCTCGTCGCCCTCTTCGCTCACATCAATAACAACGACCCTTTTAAGTACACCTACCTGCGGAGCCGCAAGCCCCACACCGTCTGCAGTGTACATAGTCTCTATCATATCTTCTATAAGTTCTTCTGTTCGTTTTGTCATAGCTGTAACCGGCTTTGATATCTTTAAAAGTATCTCATCACCGATCTCTCTTATCTGTCTAAGTGCCATGTCTAACCATTCCTTTCAGACTTTACAATAACTAAGTAATTTTATCACATTTTTCTGATTTTCGCAAATCCGGAGGTTTTAAAGCACATTTTTAAAGGCTAATAACCTGCTCTCGGATCAAAATCAAACTGTACAGAAACATTTCTAAGTTCCTTTTCATCCCTCGCAAATGCCTCAAGTCTGTTTTTAACCTCGATCAGTTTCTCCATATCTTCGCTTCTTATATAGATGACTCTTCTGTAAATGTCGTTGATCTTAGCAACTGCAGCCCAGACGGCCTTTCCGCACCTTACGCCTTCTGTATCTTTAACAGCTTCGTAAAGCTTGTTTGAGCCATTTTCTGTCTCGTCTTCTTTTTTACCGAGAGCCACAACAGCAAGAAGATGTACATAAGGCGGATAGCCCGAAAGCCTTCTAAAAAGCATCTCCCTGTCATAAAACTTAAAATAATCACTTTTTGCTGCAGCTTCAACGCAGTAATGTTCAGGGTGATAAGTCTGAACCACCACATCACCCTTATATCTGCCTCTTCCGGCTCTTCCGGAGGCCTGAACAAGAAGCTGAAAAGTCTTTTCCGATGCCAGATAATCATTTGCAAAAAGAGAAAGATCTGCAGCAAGTATCCCAACTAAGGAAACCTTTTCAAAATCGTGCCCTTTAACTATCATCTGCGTTCCTATAAGGATATCAGCCTCTCCGTTTGCAAATGCCGAAAGTATCTTTTCGTGCCCGTCTTTTCCTGCGGTTGTATCAGCGTCCATTCTAAGAGTCCTTGCAGAAGGGAACTCTTTTTTTACATACTCTTCTACCTTTTCCGTACCAAGGCCAAAAGCAGCTATATAAGGAGAACCGCACTCAGGGCACTTCTCCGGCATTTTTTCCGTATAGCCGCAATAATGGCACATCAATGTGCCGTTTTTATGGTAATTTAACGAGACGTCACAGTGCGGGCATTTCATAACATGTCCGCAGCTTCTGCAGGAAACAAAGCCCGCATAGCCGCGCCTGTTAAGAAACAGCATTATCTGCTCGCCCTTTGCAAGCCTGTCTTCCATAA
>Ga0129306_1002768_pt1 | contig 14636 bp, 12 predicted proteins | sample P827metagenome_FD_94438 | JGI IMG/M metagenome (GOLD analysis project Ga0129306, IMG submission 94438) | Capybara group fecal microbial communities from Wisconsin, USA - P827 metagenome | ecosystem: Host-associated > Mammals > Digestive system > Large intestine > Fecal | place: USA: Wisconsin...
TATGTATGTCCATGAAGTCTTTCACATTTTCCATGGTAATGTATTAAATTGTGTGCTGCATCAAATTTAAATTTTTTAATAAGTATCATATTATACAACTTCCCTTCACTTGTTTTAATCAATTCTTAAATTTAGTGGAATTTTTGAATAATTACCACTGTTATCTACATCTTTGTAAAAAGATGAAATATTAAATCTACTGAACATTGTAATAAATACATTTAACATATAGTATATCAAAAAATACACTATATTAATAAAAAAGAATCTCCTATAATAGAAAAAATCTACAAATAGGAAACTCTTTTTTATAACTAAATCTCTGTTATTTTCTTAAACTCATAATTATTTTGTTCAAAGGCTTCTACTATCTTTTTTAAAGGTGAATTGTCTTCATAAGTATATTCTACTGATCCATCCTTATTATTTTTAAATTTTATAAAGCTGGATTCTATGCTAGGATGATAGAAAAAACTACCTAATGTACCTTCATCTAAGTTATTAATCTTTTCTATAACTTTATCTGCATGTTTTACACCATCAACATAATCTAATGGTGTTGGTATATAAGTAACAGTTTTACCCTGTGATTTTCTTTTAGCTATGTTACCCATAGATGCAAATTTAGGTGGATCATACATATAATTAAAATATTGTTCTATTATCTGCATTTCTTCATCTGTAGCTGCATAATGAGGACTTTCAAAGAATCCTATAGGTATATCTAAAACTTTTGCACATTCAATAGCCTTTTCTACTCTGTCTCTTATAACAGGCTCAGTATTATTTGTCATGTGGACATTTGCTTGGGGAAATGCTAATGAGCTAAGAACTTATAACAGGCTCAGTATTATTTGTCATGCCATCAAATTCTATACCATCTATACTAGCTGCATCATTTGCTTGATGAGTATATCCATGAAGTCCTATAATACCACCTCTATCAATAAAATAATCTAAAGTATATACAAAGTTAGCATTATGTATATTAAAATCTCTAGATGCATCATCATCTATATTATTTTTAGGATCTAAATATCTTGGAACCCAAGCCACATGAAAAGGTATGTTTTTAGAATATAAATAATCTGATATTACTCTTAATTTTTCTAATGCCTCTGGAGTTTTATATCTTTGATTAGAGGTTATATCCTCAATTCTTACAAAAGCTGGCTTTCTTTTAGAATCCTTATTTTTATTATTTTCTATTTTTTCTTGCTTTTTATTTTTATACAAACTTATTATTTTTTCAGCTTCATTCCAATTTGCTTTTAATCCCATTATTTTATTAAAATCAAAGAAAGACATATACATTATATCTTTTTTTAAAATTACATCTTTTCTAAGCTTATATTTTTCTCCTGAAATATTGGCTAAGTTTTTATCTATATCTATTTTTTTATCACCATTTTCTATATGAGCCTTTCCTTGTTTTATTGTATAATTCACGTGAATTTTATCTAAAACATTATTAACTGGAATATAGTATCTGTTTTTATCCATATATATTGGTAATTTCAAATTTAATATTTCACCCTTATATTTTAGCTTAATATCCGTTTTGCTTAGGTTTAGCCCTAAAAACTTAGAATATTTTTCTTCTTTTATCTTTTGTTCATCTTTTCTACTGCTTTGTGTAACCTGTGCTTTATTATTTTTACATCCTACTAAAAAATTAGTAAACCCTATTAAAACACAAAATAAAACAAGTATTGAAATTTTAATTTTTTTCATATCGCATTCTCCTTAAGATGTTATAAAGTAAAACATAAAAATTATAATATACACTCATTAGTTTTAGATTATGTGATCTTTATACAGAACTTAATTCTATATAACAAATTAGCTTTAATATATCTTCTCCTTTAAAAAAGTAATATATTATATTTTTAAATTTTTCCATAATTTTATTTTATAATAAAACACTTAATGTTTTTAGTTACAAATTGTTTACAAGTTTAATTAATAATTGAAATTGCAAAAAACACTATCAAAATTTTTTAATAATGCTAAAAATGGCATTATTTATTTTGATAGTGTTTTTTCTAATCTTTCGGCAAAGAAATAAGCATCCCTATTACCTTCGCCTATATTTTTTAATTTTATTGCAAAGAAGTAAGCCTCCCTACTACCTTCGCCTATACTTTTTTAATTCTATCGCAAAGAAGCAAGCATCCCTGCTACCTTCGCTTATATTTTATAAGCCATTTATTTGGCCTATTAGTTTTAACTAAATTTTATAAATCATTATTTATCTTATTAATTTAAACTATAATTTTATGAACCACTTACTTGGCTTTTAACTGTTTGAATTTGTTGTTGTGAAGCTTGTGCTGCTGGTTTGTAGAAACCTTTTTGTTTTGCTACATTATAAAAATCATATTGACTTGTTTCACAACTATTTCTCATTTGTTGAATCTCTTGTCTTAATTGTTGATTATCTGTTTCAGAAATTGTAGTAGAATATCCTGTTAAACTAGCCTTTAACATTGATAGCGTATCATTCATCATATCTTTATCTTGCATGATTATACCTCCTTAAACTATCCTAAAAAAGACATTAATTTTTGTTTTGTATTTTGAGCATCCTGTGCTGATTTTTGGAACATTTGTTTTATTTGTTGATCCTGTGCTTGCTGAGCATACGCGTTTAATTTGTTACATGCAGTTTCATGACTACCTATTAAATGTCTTAAATTTTGAAGTTCTAATTCAGTTAATTGCATTTTAAAACAACTCCTTTTCAAATATTACAGTAGTAGTTTTAACTTTTTAAAAATATATATTCTAAAAATATGATGTATATAATTTCACTTTCATCCATATAAAACCAATTTCAAAATATTTTTCTTTTAAAATTTATTTTTCTTTTTTAGGGAACCATCCTTTTTTTACTCTTTCCTTTTGTTGAAACAACTCTAATATTCCCCATAAAAAAGTAAGTCCTCCTATACCTAAACCACCTGACAAATAAACATTATCTATAGTTAATGACAAAACTATAAGTCCTATGCCTAATATTAAAAAACCTGGCCAAATCTTAATTCCAAAGTGATACTCTCCTTTTATTACAATAACATGTCCTATCCCAGTAAAAAATAACATAAATAACCCCATAATTATTCCTGTAAAATTCATAATATTATCTCTCCTTTATATATAATACATAGCATTTTACCTTATTTTCATATATTTATAAACAATGCTATGAAATTTCTATACACTTTAAAATCATAAACAAAGTGTATTAAAATAGATTTAATTTTAATATAGCAAAATAAAAAATACAAGTGATAAGCATATGAATAAGCTTTAGTAATTCTTAATATGACGGAATTAAAAATAAATCTATCTCTCTAATTTTCCTATTATATTTACATTATTTATTTTTGATCTTATGTTTTCACATTCTTCTTTATGTATTGCTGCTATTACCGTAGTTGCTGGACCATTAGATTTTTTAATATCTATAGGTATATTTTCTTCTAATTTTAGTTTTAAATTATTATTTTTAGCTAGAACCTCTCCTTCATACAATATTCCTTTAGATCCCACTGGCACAATTTCATGTACTTTAGGGTTTTCTAGTAATATCTTTATATCCACATAATCAACTATTTCCTTATCATCATAAATATTAATCTCTTTTCCTAACTTAGGTATTCCCACAGATATTAGCAAAACATCATCCTCATCAAACTTATTATGTTTTTCATTATTGTCTCCAAAGTTATTCACACTGTTAACTTTTATTACAGAATTATCCACTATACCTAAAACAGTTATCCCCACACCTGTGGAAAAAGTTGTAAAATTTTCCTCAGTACTCCCTGTTAAAACCACTTCATCAATGCCAGCTCTTTTTAACTCACCTTTTATCCCATCTATTATTTCCTTTCCTGTAGGATTCATTTCACAACATACCGCATTAGTAACTGTTACAATTTCTGCTCCTGTACACATAACCTCTAAAATACCTACCCTAATAGCGAACTTGCCTGTATAAAAAGCTGGTATTTTTAATATATCATTCTTTTTAGGACCAATACTTCCTGAACTATCACAGGCCACAACTAAAGTTTTATCCTGAGTCAAGGAAATTAATGTTAAATCTCTTACCTTTTTTATCTCCATAAGACCAATCTCCTCTCACATAAATTTACATCATTAATAAAATTAATAAATAGGTTATTTCACCTAGTTCATTGCAAGCCCCTAAGGTATCCCCTGTAAGTCCATTTATTTTATTTAAACATAATAAGTATAATAAATAAGTTATTAACAACACTCCTATAAAGGGAATTATTGTAGCTTTTAATCCTAAAAAATATGTACTTATTATTAATACTATGATAGTAATAGAAAATATTATGGGTTTGCACATATTTCCTATAAATATATTCCCTGAACCATTTTTTTTCGCTGTCCTTTTAGATAAACATAAAAATAAAATGCTAACTCTTCCTATGATGGGGGCTAACAGTATAGCTATACTGTATCCCTTTAAAACTAAAGAATATAGGAGTTGGTATTTTAATAATAAATCAATTATCAATGCTATGGTTCCATAGGATCCTATTCTACTGTCTTTCATAATTTCTATTATTCTTTCTTTATCTCTTAAAGAAAAAAAACCATCACAGGTATCTGCTAATCCATCCATATGAAGTCCACCAGTAATCATAGCTGTAAATAAAAGCAATAACACTATTATTACATTAGGTGGTAAAAAATTTTTGAGGCCTAAATATATTAAAAACTCCATTCCACCTATAATAGAAGCTACTACAGGAAGAAAAAAAGCTCCTCTTCTAAAATTCACCTTTTCACACTGTAAGTTCTTATTTATAGGTATACGAGTAAAAAACTGAATCATTAATAAAAAATCATTTAACACATTTTCCATACTTTCACCTCTCTTATATTTATTATTAATTACTTGAATTTCGTACAAACAAAAATTTATGAGAGACACCCTTTCTATGTTCTATTTCATCACTTAACATATTATGGAAAGGGTGTCTCTTTTTCTATTTTTTGTTCAAAAATATCCTACAGTAATTTTACACTAACAGCATATAGCTATTCTCACTACATACTTATCTATTTATAGACTTTTTATTGTGTTATTTTTTTGTATCTTCTTTAGGAGTTTCTTGTGTAGGTTTATCTTTATCTTTTTCTTTATCCTTCTCTTTGTCATTAGTTTCATTTGGTTTAGCTTTAGGATCATCTTTTTTCGGTTCTTCTGGTTTAGGAGTTGGTTTAGGATCATCTTTTTTCGGTTCCGCTGGTTTAGAAGCTGGTTTTTTAGGTCCTACTTTTGCTAATCCTTCTATTGGTCTATAAAAATCATCAGAAACAAGTTCCTTACCTACTACTTTGCCGTTTTCTAAGATATTTTTATAAACTCTTACTTTATATCCTGTGTATGCATTTTGTACAATCTCTTGTTTTCCTTCTGGAAGATTAGGATCATCTTCAGTTTTCATATTAGCATTTATAGTATTGTAAACTTCATTCCAAATAGAATAAGTTCTTTTCTTCAATTCTGAATTAGAATATAAATTAAATATTATGCTGCTTCCATCAGCAATTCCTTCAATATAAATAGGATATGAAAAAGTATTTTTAAATTTATAATCTATATTTCCCCAATCTACAGTAGCATCCATTCCAAGTGGTACATAACTTGATGGCATCGTATGGTGCATTCTTTCCGTAGCATTTATGTTGCCTAATAAAATAGTATTATATAATGTTGATGATACCTGACAAATTCCTCCACCTAATCCTGACTCCACTTGATTTCCTACTATAACTGGCCCAGATTGATACCCTCTTTGCTCTGTTCTTTCTCCTACTACTTGATTAAAACTAAAGGTTTCTCCCGGCATTAATACAGTACCATTTATACTCTTAGTACATACTTCAATATTGTTAGCTCTCTCTTGTGAAGATATTCCCCCATACTCTGTATGAAATGTAGATATTAAAGTATTTATAGATGAAATTTTATCTGTAGTTACCTTAGGTTTAACTTCTTCTATAGGAGCTTGGACTACAACGTCTTTACTAGCGTCCCCATTCATACTATTGTTTATGTCTTTTTGAAGTTTATCACTATCTAATTTTTTTCCAGCCCTATGTTTAACCAAGCTAACTTTTCCAGCTGTACTGCTTACAGCTGCATTAATTGGATCTTTGTTAACCTCCTTGGCTATACCATCTATAAACTTTTTCACCACTTCTTTATCATAAGAAAGTCCTGCACTAATGCATTTATCATCTGGATGTACTATGATTTTATACTGACTAAGAATATTTAGGTTTTTTCCATAGTTAAAAGCTTTATCCAATGCTTTGTCCAAATTGTACTTCACATTTAACTTAGAAAATTCAAATGGATAGCTCTTGCCTTCTGCCTTTACTACTAATTTTTTAGAAGGTAGTTTGTCTACATACTGCTCTTTTAAAAGCTTTTTAGCTTCTTCTAATGTTTTTCCTGATACATTCACATTTTCAATTCTGGTTCCGGGATAAAATAAAGTGCTATATTTTTTTACAGACCTTTGCATATAGCTTGTACATATAGCTATAACTCCTAATAAGATGACACCTGTTATAATTACACTAATTATAATTTTCCTTTTGTCAAATTTTTTACTACTTTTTTCTACCATAAGCATCACCTCTTCAACTTACATTTATTAATTACCTAGATTTCTTATAAACAGAGTTCTTGGCTTCAGATGGAGTTTTTACTCCCACTAAAGCTTAGAAATCGTTATCCAGGGACATAGCCGCTCTTTACTCCCACTTTGAAGAAGATAGGAGTATTAGAGCGGGTAGTCATCGGACAAACAAAAATTAAGAAAGATGGTATTCTCATAAATAATTTTACCTTTACTCAAAAGACCTGTAAAGAAGAAACTACTTTCACATAGTACTAATCTCAAATTAACTTTGTAGGTAATATGTAATCTATAAATAAGTTTTCATACTCATATTTAATTAATGTTATATCTCCATTTCTTGAAGCAAAATTCCAGTAAAAATCCATATTATTTTGAAGTATATAACTATATATCATTCTTATTACTCCTCCATGGGTAACTATTAAATAGTTTTCATCCTCTTCTTTTCGTATATGTTCCATAAAGTTTTCTACTCTACTATAAAATTCCACTGCACTTTCACCCTTGGGAGGAGCAAAGTTTTTCCAATCCTTTTCCCATCTCTCTTGTTCTTTTGGATATAAAAAGCCTATCTCCTCATAGGATTTACCTTCAAAAATACCAAAGTCTAATTCATTTATTCTCTCTTCTTTATAAATAATATTTTTTTCTTTTTTATATAATTTGTTTCTCTCTAAAATTCTTTCTGCAGTTTCCTTAGTTCTTTTTCTATCACTTATATAAATTTTATTGAAATCTACATTCTTTAAAATTTCTCCTACTTTATAGCTTTGCTCTTCTCCCTTTTCATTTAATCCCACATCTAATTTACCATAAAAATTTTTTCTTTTGTTTTGCTCCGTTTCTCCATGTCTTACTAAATATATATTCATATTTCTCTCCTAATCTAGTTTTTTATATTTGCGCCTTTACAATTAAATCTATTTTAATTGTAACATTTTTCTAAGTATATCATAACCTATTAATATATAAATAAATGAATAATTGCTTTTATAAAAATAAAGGGGAGTAGCTCGTCAAAGCTTTAGGCTTTGTTCATCCAATCGACATGCTGGTTTTTATAACCCGGTTTGGTGCAAGAATGTTACAGAAATCTTGGAGCAAGACCTTTGTTTTAGCAACTTTTATTATTTGCTAAAACAAAGGTCTTATTTTTATATATAAATAAAACAAAAAAATTATAGAATGATTCTTAACTTAAATAGGAGTTTACTTAAAGACAAATCCTATACTAGTGCTAAATCTAAAAGAACTTATATAAAATAAATCCTTTAATAACTAAGCTGTTACTTACTAGTATAACTAATAAAAAGACTTATCTAAAGTAACTCCCATAAAAAATAAACTATATACTTACCTTTAAATCTTATACTATTAAATTGTAAATTTGAGTTGTGAAGAAGCATACTACTATAGCTATTACTGTAGGCATTATTACTGAAAATATAGTCCATTTTGTACTTCCTGTTTCTTTTTTTATAGTCCATATAGTGGTTCCACAAGGGAAATGTAGGAGGGAAAATAACATAGTATTTAATAAAGTTAAGTAAGTCCACCCATTTGAAATCAGTATGTTTCTTAGCTGCTCTAAACTTTCAAAATCTATCATAGCTCCCTTAGATAGATAGGACATTATTAGTATTGGTAGCACTATTTCATTAGCTGGGAGTCCTAATATAAAGGCTAAGAGTATAAATCCATCTAATCCAATAGCCTTACTAAAAGGATCTAAAGCATTAGCCACTTGAACCAATATAGTACTATCTCCTACAGTTATATTTCCTAATATATATATTATAGCTCCCGCTGGTGCTGCCACTACTACGGCCCTCATTAATACAAAAATAGTTCTATCTATGATTGATGTATATATTACCCTTCCTATTTGGGGCTTTCTATAGGGTGGTAATTCTAATGTGAAGGATGATGGAACTCCCTTTAGCAATGTTTTTGATAATATATAAGAAACCAATAAGGTTATTCCTACTCCTATAAGTACAAGAAGAACTATCATAAGAGTTGCTATAAAACTACTTCCTCCAGAACCTTCAAATTTTAATCCAACAAAAATCATAGAAAGTGCTATTAACGTAGGAAATCTACCATTACAAGGTACAAAGTTATTAGTTAAAATAGCTATTAATCTTTCCCTTGGTGATTCTATTATTCTACAAGCAATAACACCAGCTGCATTACAACCAAATCCCATGCACATGGTTAAAGCTTGTTTCCCATGGGCACAAGCCTTCTTAAAAGCATGATCCAAATTAAAAGCTATTCTTGGAAGGTAGCCTGCATCCTCTAATAGAGTAAATATGGGGAAAAAGATTGCCATAGGTGGTAACATTACAGATATAACCCAAGCTAAAGTTCTATATATTCCTAAAACTAAGATACCATGAAGCCATGAAGGTGCATTTACATAATTAAAAAATTCTGTAAGCTTATCTTCTATGAAAAAAAACATTTTAGCTAAAAGCTCTGAAGGCACATTAGCTCCTTCTATAGTTATCCATAGAACTCCCGCCAAAAGTAAAAGCATAATGGGGATTCCCGTAATTTTAGAAGTTACTATATCATCTATCTTTTGTTGGGCTAAAAGTTTTTCTCTATTCTTTTTAACAGAGTTACCTGCAATTTCTTCTGCCTTATTGTATATACTTTTTACTATTTCATCTCTTATTTTTTCATTATAATTTTCTCTAAAATTTTCTATATTCTTGAAAATCTTATTTAAATTTTTATCTTTAATACTATGTTCTACATCTATATTATTTTTAACCTTTGGCACTTTTAATTTATATTTTTTATAATCTTTACTGCTATAATGTTTTATGTTCACCCTAGTTTCAGTATTTTTTCTCCCCTCATCCTTATCTAATTTCTTCACCTTAATCCCCCTTTATTAAAGCACTTTTTATATCATAATTTAAATACTTACTTATAGAATTTAAAATAGACTCATCACCATCTAATAATCTTAAAGCTAACCACTGTAAGGATATTTCCCTGGGAAATACTTTTTCTAATAAGGAACTTATTTTTTTTATTTCACACTCTATTTCATTGCTATATTCTACTTTAACTGGATTAGTCCTTATATTTCCTAAAGCTAAGTTATAGACATTATCCTTTAATTCATATATTCCTTTATTGCTTCTTGCAACGGTTGGTACAACAGGTACCCCTAATTCACTTCTTAGTTTATTTACATCAATTTTAATTTCTTTCTTTTTGGCTTCATCCATTAAATTTAAGGAAACCACTACTTTAGGAGTAATTTCTAATATTTGAAGAAGCAAATTTAAATTTCTTTCTACGGAAGTAGCATCTACTACCACAACCACCACATCTGGTTTTCCAAAACAAATAAAATCCCTCGCTACCTGTTCCTCTACAGAACTGGCAAGCAGTGAATAGGTGCCAGGTAAATCAACTACTATAAAGTCTCTTTCCTTATGATTATATTTTCCCTGAGCATTGGTTACTGTCTTTCCTGGCCAATTTCCTGTATGTTGATGTAACCCTGTTAATGCATTAAAAACCGTACTTTTTCCTGTATTAGGATTACCAGCTAAAGCTACTACAATATCATTTTTATTATCTTTTTCCACATTAAAGAGATCTTTTAAAGCCTCTTTTTTACCTGAAGTATAGGTTAATCCCATAACCATCATCCTCTCTTTAGACTTTTAAAATTTAATTCATAGTAACTATTATTTTATCTCCCTCCTCTTTTCTAAGGGCTATACAGGTATCTCTTATTAAATAAGCTGTAGGATCTCCCCAAGGACTTCTTCTTAAAACATAAATTTCTGTATTGGGTACCATACCTAGATCTAGAATCCTTTGTTTTAATAATTCTTTTACTTTTAATTCTTTTACTTTGCAAGTTTTACCTACTGGTACCTCCGACAATTTACAGTTTTCTGCCACATTATCATCTCCTATATATAACTCTATGTATTTATGCTATGAAATTTGTAATATTATTGTTACTGAAAGTTAATATAGTAATTTTTCTTGCCAATGGTTTATGATACAATTTTTATTAAATGTTTTAAAAATTATATTTAAATGAATATTTTTCATGCTTTAACAAATTATTTAAATAGGTTAAAATGTAGTAGTAATTATTATTTTATAGGGGGATTAAAATGTTTAATTTAAAATTCAAAAAATCTTCCATAGATAAAAATATTAATAGCTTAAATGAAAAAAGTATAGAAAAGCCCTGTGATATTACAATCTATGAAGATAACTTAAAAGTTCTAACTAATAATCAAAAAAAAATAGTAGAAAAACTTGATAAAAAAATAATAGAAACAGATTCTGTTACGGAATTATTAATTAAAATAACAAAGGATATATCTAATTATGTAGAAATGGAAATGGATTCTATCTCCAAAGTTACAGGTGAGATAAGTAACTATTCTGCCATAGCAGAGGAGGTTTTTTCTAGCACAGAAAACTCAAAACAAATATCGGAAAATACTATGGAAGTTGCTAAGGAAGGTAACGGGGCTGCTTTAAATTCTATAGAGGCTATGAAAGAAATAGAAGGATCTATGTTATATTCCAAAACCGTAGTAAAGGATTTAAGTACTAAAGCTTTAGATATTAACAATATGCTAGATGTAATAAAAGACATAGCAAACAATACTAATTTATTATCTTTAAATGCCTCTATTGAAGCTGCAAGAGCCGGTGAAGCTGGTAAAGGCTTTGCAGTAGTTGCCCAGGAAGTAAAAAAACTAGCAGAAAGAAGTATGGATTCCGTTGATTTTATAGGAAATAATATAAAAGAAATAAATATTAGTATAGACAATGCTATAAAGGCTATAAATGAAACTATGAATAAAGTAAAAGAAGGTACTGAAATAGCTAATAAAACTATGGAAACCTTCAACAGCATAATATCTTCTATAAAAACTAGCACTAATGTATCTGAAGAAATTAATGATGCTATTACAAAACAAATAGGCCATTTAGAAAACGTTATAAGCTCTACTGAAGAGATGAATACTACTTCTGAAAAGTTAATGTTTATAGTGGAATTAGCTTCTTTAAATACTCAATATACCAAAACTTCTTTAAAGGATTTATCTGAGGTTTCACAAAACTTAAAATATATTAGTAATAATCTTTTAAATAAAATAGAAATTGATTCTAAAGAAAATAATATAATATTAAATACTTATATTGACAAACCTCTATATTTAGATCCTGCCTTAAGTTATGACTTTAATAGTAGTTTTCTATTAAATAATATACATATAGGTCTTTTAACCATAAACTCCTATGGAGAAATATCCCCTGGAGTAGCTAAAAGTTGGTATTTAGAAGATGATAACCTTACTTGGGTCTTTAATCTTAAAAAAGGAATAAAATTTCATAATGGTAAAGAAGTTACCTCTGAAGATGTAAAATTTTCATTAGAAAGACTTTTAGATCCTAAACTTGACTCTCCTAATGGTTGGCTACTAGAAATTATAGAAGGATCTGAAGATTTTAAAAAGGGTATGGCAAATCATGTTTCTGGCATTAAAATATTAGATAAATATAGAATTTCTTTAACTTTATCCTATTCCTATAGTGGATTTTTATTAAACCTTGGATTAGAACTTTGCGCTATAATAAATAAGGATTCTATAAATCATGGGAATGTAGTAGGATGTGGCCCTTATAAACTATCTGAATTTAATGATGAAGAATGCAAACTAGAAGCCTTCAAAGAATATTTTAATGGAGCTCCTTATATTGATATTATAAATATTAATTTTAAATTTGAATCTCCTATAGATGATTTCTTAAATAAGGATTTAGATGTATTAACTTTAAATGATGAAAAGGAATATACAGCTTTATGTTCTAATAAAAATATAAATCTTATAGAACAGGATTTACTAGCAACTTACTATGCTAGTTTTAATATGGAATCTAACTCCATATTTTCTAAGGATAAAAATATAAGATATGCTCTTAACTTAGCTATAGATAAGGATAGAATAATAAAGGGTCTATTAGGTGGATTAGGCGTTGAAGCAAAGGGACCCTTTCCTCCAAGCATAATACCTAATAATAAACTAAAAGGTTTTTCCTATAATAAATCTAAAGCCAAAGAAATTCTTTCTAGAAGTGATTTTAATAGGTCTCGAGATAAATTAAATATACTAGTGCGAAAAGAAAAGGATTCTTTATTTTCTAAAATAACAGAATATGTATTAGAGGATCTAGAAAGTATAGGCATAAACTGTGTTGTAAAAGAAGTAGATTCTTCTGAATACCTAAATTTAGATAATATTTTAAAATGTGATATGGCTATAAGCAGATGGTGCGCTGATTCTGGAGATCCTGATAATTTCTTAGAGCCATTATTTAATATAAACAATGTATCTAACATATCTAGATATGATAATAAAATAGTAAACGAAAAATTACAAATAGCTAAGAATTTAATAAATCCTGAGAAAAGGAAAAAATTATATGAAGAAGTACAAGAAATTATAGTAGAGGATGTTCCCTGGATATTTTTATATCATCCTAAACTAGCTATAGCGGTACAAAATAATATACTCGGATTAAAGGCTAATCCTTTAGGACTTTTCAAATATGAGGATATAATAAAAAATTAAATATCAAATGGTTGTACTATCCTAAAATTGTACTTTTCATAATCTTTATACGAATTTAAATTGCATTCAAAACTATTTGCGTTAGCAAACAAATTTAATATATAAAGCCACTAATTTCAGTTAGTTTTTATATAAACTTAATGTAATCAGTGGCTTTTATATATTTTTTTAGTTATACTCCTCTAATGAAGAAGATTTTTAAGATTACTCTATATAAAATTAATAATTAACTTAGTAGAATAATTATAATTAAAGATTTTGTGTAGAGAATCGAAACAAAATCATCCACATCTGTTCTCTGTACTCTATAATCTGTACTCTGAAAAGTGCGTCGCACTTTCCTTATATTATATTAACAATCCACTGCTTGTGGAATTTTTTCTTTTTTATTTCCAAAGGCTATTGTACCTATTATAAATGCTATAATTGCTGGAATTAGCCATGCGAACCCAACACCGGAAAGAGGTATAATTTCTAAAATACCTTTTATAAAAGCCACCTTCTTACCTGTTAATGTATTCATTGTATCTATTACACTTACTATTAATGTAATATAAACAGTAAATTTTACTACACTATCATTTTTAACAGCTTTACCTAATAAAGTTATTACTATTAATACAATTACTATTGGATATAAAATTTGTAATATTGGAACTGAGAATTTAATTATCTTATCAACCCCACCTATTCCTAATATCCCACTTACTAAACTTATAATAATTGCAAAAGCATTATAGGATACTTTCCCCTTAGTTAATTTACTAAGGTATTCTGCTCCTGTAGATAAAAGCCCAATAGCTGTAGTAAGACATGCAAGTCCAACAGCTATTCCTAATATAAATATTCCTGCATTTCCTAGATCTCTTTTAACTATTTCAATAACTAAAGCAGTTCTTCCTATTTCTCCAGAGATTATTTGTGAAGTTTGACTTCCTAAAATCATAAGTCCACCATAAACCAAACCCAATCCTGCTATAGCAACCATACCTGATTTTATAGTAACACTTATTACATCTTTTTCATCTGTATACCCCTTACTTCTTACAGATGCTAAAATTATTGATGCATATATTACTGAGCCCATAGTATCCATTGTTTGATAGCCTTCAAGTAAAGATGTTGAAAATGCTCCTTTAAAATTAGTATTAACAACAGGCCCTAGTGGTGAAACTAATCCCTTTATTATTATAATTGCTAACATAACTAATAAACAGGGTGTTAAAACTTTACCTATACTGTCAACTATTCCTGATGGTCTTAATACAAAGGCCAAACAAATAGCAAAGTAAATTATAGCTGA
>Ga0129306_1002769_pt1 | contig 14632 bp, 18 predicted proteins | sample P827metagenome_FD_94438 | JGI IMG/M metagenome (GOLD analysis project Ga0129306, IMG submission 94438) | Capybara group fecal microbial communities from Wisconsin, USA - P827 metagenome | ecosystem: Host-associated > Mammals > Digestive system > Large intestine > Fecal | place: USA: Wisconsin...
CAACAACTGACATTGCATCAAAATCGTTTAGTCTTCAACCAGCAAAACCTGATACAAAAAATCAGACAATAAAATCTGATATGACCGAAATTGATTTGAGCCCGGATTATTCTGAATTTGAAATGAGTGAACAGAATACCTCTGCAAAAATTGCAACATCACAAGGTGCTGAAAATTCAGAAAAGTCTGCTTCTTTTGATTCGGAAGAAAACACCGATTTAGACGATTTTGATTTTTCTGTTAAAGAACAACCATCTGGTGAGCAGACTTCTGTAAATAATACAGGAAGTACAAAGAAGAAAGAAAATTCTGCAATACCTCCGGCCTCTGAAAATTCTGCTAAAAAAACCGGTTCAAATTTTCCGACCAGTGAATTTGACGATTTAATCAGTGATGCTGATTTTGAAGAATTCTAGGATATTTGTGATAAACCCTTAAATTCTTTGAATCGCAAAACTTGTCTTTTAGCAGGTTGATTCTGATTTGATTCTAATCTTGAATTTGCCCGGCTTTTTGCTGTATTATCAGAAGTTATGAAAACTTCACAGACAATTTTATTCACATTGCGTGATGCTCCTTCTGATGCAGTAATTGCAAGCCATCAGTTGATGATAAGAGCAGGATTTATTAAAAAACTTGCAAACGGTTTGTACACTTATTTGCCGTTTGGTTTGCGCTCTTTTAGAAAAGTTGAAAATATTATTCGCGAAGAATTAGACAGAGTTGGTTGTTCTGAAATAAAACCTACAGTTATTGTTCCCGGTGATTTGTGGAAAGAAAGTGGACGTTGGGAAACTATGGGCGGCGAAATGCTTCGCGTTCAGACTCGTGGCGGACAGGATATGGTTGTAAGCCCGACAGCAGAAGAAGCTTTTACTGCTTTGTTCCGCGATATGCTTACAAGCTACAAGCAGATGCCGGTTATTCCTTATCAGATTAATACAAAATATCGTGATGAAATCCGTCCTCGTTATGGCGTAATGCGTGGCCGCGAATTCGTAATGATGGATGCATATTCATTTGATGCAGATCAGAAGTCATTGGATGAATCTTATGCAAGAGTTGCAACAGCTTATCACAGAATTTTTAAGCGTCTTGGACTTACTATAATTCCTGTAAAAGCTGATACAGGTGCTATGGGTGGTTCAGGTTCTGAAGAATTCATGGTTGAAAGTGCAATCGGTGATAATACTTTAATCCTTTGTCCGGAATGCGATTATGCAGCAAATGTTGAAAAGGCAGCTTGTAAAGAAGATGTTGCACTCGATGCAAATGGCAGGGAATATGTAAAAACTGATAAAGGTATTGAAGAAGTTGCAACCCCAAATGTTTTCAGTATTGAAGACATGGAAAAATTCTTTAATACAAAATCAACCGCCTTTTTAAAAGCTTTAGTTTATAAAGTTTACAATGTTGGCTTAGATCTTTCAAAAAATGAATTCTACAAGAATGCAAAGAAAGTAACTGAAGGCGGCGAATCTTATATTCCAGAAGCTTTTGTCTGCGTTTTAATCCGTGGTGATTTGGATGTAAATGAAGTAAAACTTGCTGCCGCTCTTAAAGCAAGTGGTGCAGAACTCGCAGGTCCTGAGGATGTTTTGAAATATTCTGGTGCACCTCATGGTTTTGTAGGCCCGATCGGATTAAAGATTCCTGTAATCGCTGATAAATCAACACTTTCAATGCATGATTGCTTTGCAGGTGCTGGAAAAGAAGGCTATCACATCAAGCATGTTGAACCAGGCCGTGATTACACACCATTTATGGTAAGCGATGTCCGTACTGTAAAAGAAGGTGACTGCTGTCCTGAATGTGGCGCAAAACTTTATACTAAAAAAGGTAACGAACTTGGCCATATCTTTAAGCTTGGAACAAAATATACAAAGTCAATGAACATGACATATCTTGGCGAAAACGGCAAACAGCAGATTCCGCTTATGGGTTGTTATGGAATTGGTCTTGATCGAACATTGGCGTCGATTGTAGAAGAGCACCATGACGAAAATGGAATTATCTGGACAATGAGTACGGCTCCTTATCAGGTTGTTATTGTGCCAATAAAATATGATGGCCAGATGAAAGAAGTTGCAGACAAACTTTACGATGAATTGAATAAAGCCGGAATTGAAGTTCTGCTTGATGACCGAAACGAACGTCCTGGTGTTAAATTCAAGGATATGGATTTAATCGGAATTCCTGTTCGTATTGTTGTAGGCGATAAAAACCTTCCGAACGTTGAATTAAAGTTGCGTGCAAATAAAGATGCAGAACTTGTTCCGGCAGAAAAAGCTGCAGAAAAAGCAGCTTCTATCGTTCGCGAAGAACTTGCAAAACTTAATGGTTAGACTGAATGCCAGGAAAGCGTTTTTTGGGATTATCTGGTGCTGCTTTTTTAGCGGCACTGGTTTTACAGGTTTTAACAATGCTGCCTCTGGCGGCGCTTCCGTGCGTAGACAGTTATCTGCCTGATACTTCCGGAGAGTATGTTTATTACAAAGATAATACTTTCCTGAGAAAATCGTATATTGGTTTTTTGTATTATAATGATTCCGCTTTTTGCGCAAGATATTATGCACCTGCCGACACTGCAAAAAAACTACCGCCAAAAGATATAACTTTACTTGTAAGCGTAAATCCTGATTCAAATCATTTTATCATTACTGGTGAAAAATTTTTAACAACTATTGCGCCGGGACAGGAAGATGCGGATATAGTAAATTATCTGCATGATTTGATGTATGATTTTACCGAGCGCCGCCAGAAAGTTTGGGAAGTAAGCCCGGAAACTGTAGAACAAATTGAAAATTTTTGTGACCGTGGCATAAAAATGGAAGAAGATTATCCGCAGTTTGGCGGAAACGTAACAATTTATTACGATTACCTTGTTCCAATTTTTAATATCCGAAAAATTGTTTCATCTGACGGGAATGTAATGTTTGAAGCAGCAACTGCAGGTCAATTAGTGTCTTCAACAGACAAATCTTTTACAGATTTTAAAGGATTTTCTGAAAACCTGTTTGATTCAGAAAATAGCCAGAAAATCACAATTCCTGAAGAAAAAGAAAGCTTTATAATCCGCAGTCCATCGGGCGTTAATCAGAAAATTGAACTTGATTCATTGTGGCAGCAAAGCATGGATAATGTCTGGTTTATGGGCAGCAAGGCATTGGTTTCTGTTAACGTTGTTCCTATGCCGGAAAGTGAAAAAGAAAAGTATTTGAATATGCTTCAGAGACGGCTTATTCTTGGTACGGAAGGGTCTTATATAGTTTGGCAGAATCTTGATCTGCAGGCTTTGACGGATAATATAAAAGTTTCGAGTTATTATTATCAGAACGATTCAGGGTCTCTTACAAAGGATACAAAAATTCTAACAAAGCTGAACGAAAAAGAATATGGCTTTATAACATTGACGGTTTTTTATGCCGAATATCGTTCAAATCATTCATATTTTGATTCAATATTGAATTCTTATAAAATAGAAAAATAGGGCTGACCGATTTGCATTCGGTTTTAGCTGAAAAAAAACACTTACTGTTTTTGGCGCAAACGTCAGGTTTGCGCCACTTCAATTAAATTATTTAAATGAAGTTCTTGCTAACGGCGAACCAATCCAGACACCTTCACTGCCTAGATAGTCTTTTTTTTGTCCTTCAATTAAAAATTGAACGCTGTCTACTGTAGAAAAAGATGTTGCTGTGTATACAATCTGCATCAGCTGGCCAAGATAACCTTCCACACCAAAAGTGTTATATTCAAAAGCTTCACTGAAATTCAAAACAGCAATTCCGTTTTTTATATAGGCACTTAACAATTTTGTACCAGATGGGACTAATGATATATATCCTGAATTTCGTTCCTGCACTGTGGGGCCAGAAAGCAGCATTTCTATTGAGGCAGTTAAAGGTGCATCGCGTTTTGTTGTTGAACGAACGGATTCCTTACGTGCAATTGTTCCGTCAGAATCTATGAGGACGAAAAACAGATGAAGATTTAAAGGTTTTGGTGCTGGTGGCGGTGTAATCTGTGGCGTTTCAGTAATTTCTGTTTTTTCTTCTTTTGGGGATGGAACAGCAGGAATTGTTTCAACTTCCGGTTTTGTTTCTGTCTTTTCTGTTATTTCCTGTTTTTGGTTCTGTGGGATTTCTGGCTGTGTGATCTGCGGCTTTTCTGTTATTTTTGGTTCTTCAACTTCTACTTCAAGAAGCCCGTTTGATTTTGGTTTTTCCTCTTTATGGTTTTTTACGAATTCCGGAGTCGTGCCGGAACCGAAAACGCGTTCAAAGAAATCTGTGGTTTTTAAATTGCCTATGATTTTATTTCCGTTTACCAGAAAGGCGATTAAAACAATGAGTGCGCCTACGGTCCATGCTGCGAAAATAATACCTGACTTTTTATTCTTGTTTGACATATTGATTAGTATAATTTATCCGCAGGGTATTATCAACTTGTTAAACAGATTTTGATTCTGTTGGCATAAGTCTTTTTACCCATTGACATAAAAAATAATAACTGCTTATAATTACTTATAACCTACTAAAACAGTATGTAATTAGAAAATGCAAAGCGAAAACAATTCTGTATTACATACTGCATCTGCAGGACAATGCATAAATATTAAAAAATAACAAAAAGTTTGCAAGAAATTGCAAATTTAGTGATGATTTTTTAATATAAAAAATGTAGACTAACTTGCAGGTTAAAATTACAAAGGAGAAAAACATGAAAAAGAGTTTATCTGTTTTAGCAGCTGTTTTATTATCAGCTGCAGTATTTGCAGGCGGTTCAAAAGAAGTTCAGGCTCCGTCAGGAGCTATCGACAAGGCTGCTTTTGATTCACTTCTTGCATCAGGAATTACAGCAAGTGATGCAGACATTGCTGCAAGCTCATGGGCATCAGCTGTAAAAAAAGCAGGCGTTCTTCGTGTAGGTGCTACAAGAACAAGTTACCTTTTCAGCCAGTTAGACGAAACAGACAACAAGGTTCGCGGATTTGATGCCGGCCTTTTTCAGCTTTTAGCAAAGTACATTCTTGGTGATGCTTCAAAATTTGAACTTACACAGGTTAATTCAAGCACTCGTGAATCTGTATTGCAGAGCGGACAGGTTGATGCAGTATTTGCAACATATTCAATTACTCCAGCCCGCCAGAAGCTCATTTCTTTTGCAGGTCCTTACTATGTTTCAAGACAGGGTATTCTTGTAAAAGCAGGAAATAAAGATATCAAAAAAATTGATGACCTTGCAGGAAAAATTGTTGCAACTCAGTCTGGTTCAACAGGTCCGGTTCTTCTTAAAGAATATGCTCCAAAAGCTACTGTTCAGGAATTCAAAACTGATCAGGAAGCACGCACAGCTTTGGAACAGGGCCGTGTAAATGCTTACGTTACAGACTACACTTTGCTTTTGAACTCGATGGTTAAAAATCCAGGTGTTTATCAGACAGCAGGAGATGTATTTGGTCCGGAAGACAGCTACGGAATTGGTGTTCCGCTTGATTCAGATGCTGTAGCTTTCATTAACGAATTCCTTAAGAAAATTGAAAAGAACGGAACATGGGAAAAGCTTTGGAAAGTTGCCCTTGGCGACCGCACAGGAATTTCTAAGGCACCAAAAGCTCCAGAAATTAAATAAAAAAGTTGTCGATCAGTCGCATTCCCAAGTGTATCGGCTGTCGGCAGGCTTCGCAAAATTTAATTTTCGAGGTTCATATAAATTATAAAATCAAAGGCTTCCAGCTGGTATTACCGGCTGAGAAGCTTTTTGTCGTTTAGGAACAAATGAGTATTACAGAACTTCTTTCACAATTTGGACATGAATATTTTCTAGGTTATTTGACAACGCTTCAATTAACCTTTTTTTCGTTTTTAGGTGCTTTTATAATCGGGACAGTTATGACCGTTTTTCGTGTAAGCCCGATTAAACCGCTGCGAACTTTTGGCAATTTTTATGTACAGGTTTTCAGAAATATTCCGGGAGCTGCACTTTTAATTCTTTTAGTTTATGCAATTCCTTATCTTTCGATAGTTTTTTCTTATTACACTTGCGTCTTAATAGCAACAACTTTAATTCCTTCTGCTTTTTTATCAGAACATTTGATTACAGGAATCAATACAATTGATAAAGGTCAGATAGAAGCTGCGCGCTCTTTGGGTCTAACCTTTTCGCAGATTATTTCAAAAATAGTAATTCCACAGGCAGTACGCTCAACTGTTTTACATATGACAAATCTTTTGGTTGCTACAATGCTTACAACCGCTATTGCAAGTCAGGTTCCGCTAAATCCTTTAGATTTAACAGGGCTTGTTGCTCACATTAATACACATGCAACCGGCGGAATTATGGCCTTTGCAATTTCGGCAATCCTTTACTGTTTAACCGCAGTTTTAATTGGCCAGATCGGCAATAAAATTGACAAAAAAGTGAGGGTATTAAGATGAAAAATCAGCAGATAACAATACTTGATGTCCTTTACGAAGAACCAGGGCCAAAAACGCGACGTAAAATTTTTACTTTTACTATACTTTCGTCTATTTTAGTTACTCTTTTTGTACTTCTGATAATTTTCAGGTTTTATGTTACCGGACAGCTTAGCGCAAGATATTGGCGTTTTTTTGCTAAGTGGACAACCTGGGCATTTTTACTGAAAGGTCTTTTAGGAACTGTGCGCGTTGCGCTGATGGCTGCCTTAATTACTTTTTCTATGGGCTTTTTATTTATGTTCGGAAGAGTGCGAGGATATAAAGTTGTAAAGTTTATCAGCTCAGTTTTAATTGAATTTACCCGCGGTGTCCCGACATTGCTGTTCATTTATTTTTTCTTTTTCGGAATGCCGCTGTTTGGAATAAAAATGTCTGCTTTCTGGAAAATTACAATTCCAGTTGCGGTTTCTGCAAGCGGTGCAGTTGCTGAAGTTTTGCGAGGCGGAGTAAATGCCGTGCATAAAGGCCAAAGGGAAGCAGCTCTTTCGCTTGGTCTTACAGAAAACAGAACTTTTTTCAAAATTGTTTTTCCACAGGCATTTAAATATGTAATTCCATCGCTGATTTCTGAACTGGTTATAGTTTTAAAAGACACAACTTTTGCATACGTTGTTTCATTTAACGATCTTATGCAGAATTCCAGCGTTCTTATTTCAAATTACGATGCGCTGCTTTCAGTTTATCTGGTAGCAGCTGTAATTTATATTTTGATAAATTATTTTTTGAATAAACTTTCTGTAGCTTTGGCATTAAAAAGATAATAATGGGAGAATAAAATGAGTAAAACTGAAGATAACAAGACAAGCAATATAAGCGAACAAAATACTGCGGTTCCAGTAATTGAATTAAAAAATATAGAAAAACATTTTGACTCTCTGTATGTAATTAAAAATGTCAGTTTGAAAGTAAATAAAGGCGAAGTTGTTGTTATAATTGGCCCTTCAGGTTCAGGTAAATCAACTTTATGCAGAACAATTAACCGTCTTGAAACAATTGATTCAGGCGAAATTTTAATCGATGGCGAACGAATCCCGGAAGAAGGAAAAGATTTGGCACGGCTCCGTTCTGAAGTTGGAATGGTTTTCCAGTCTTTCAACCTTTTTGCCCATATGACAATTCTTGAAAACATCATGCTTGCGCCTGTTGATGTATTAAAAATGAATAAAGCACAGGCAAAAAAAGAAGCATTGGAATTATTAAAACGCGTTGGAGTTGAAAATCAGGCTGAAAAATATCCGGCTCAGCTTTCTGGCGGACAGCAGCAGCGTGTTGCAATTGCACGTTCGCTTGCAATGCATCCAAAAGCAATTCTTTTTGATGAACCTACAAGTGCTTTGGATCCTGAAATGATTGGCGAAGTTTTGTCTGTTATCCGCGAACTTGCCGAAAGCGGAATGACAATGCTTATTGTTACTCACGAAATGGGCTTTGCAAAAGATGTTGCAGACCGGATTATTTTTATGGACGACGGCAACATTCTTGCAGATGAAAAACCTGAAATATTCTTTGCAGAACAAAAAAATCCTCGCATTCAGGCTTTCTTAAGCAAAGTTTCAAAAAAGTAGAGAAATAATATAATCAAAAAAAGGGGTGGAAAGAGCTTCCGGATGCCATTGAACTCCAATAATTCTTTCTGCCTCAATTGCTTCAATAAGCCCGTCTTCAGAAATTGCAGTAGCCTTAAGTCCGATGCCAACTTCTTTTATTCCCTGATGATGAAGACTGTTTACCCCAATTTGAGTTTTGCCGAACATTTTAAAAAGGTGTGAATCTTTTTCGAGAACTACTTTATGTACGCTTTCATATGGACAATCTCTGCGGTTGTGAAAAATTGAATCAGGCCGTTCAATCGTAATATCCTGAAAAAGAGTTCCGCCAAAAGCAATGTTTATTGCCTGTGCGCCACGGCAAATGCCAAAAACCCATTTTCCCATTTTGTGCGCAGTTTTTACTAATGCAAGCTGATAACTGTCCATCAAATCCATCGGGGCTTCGCAATAGGTTTTCTTTTCTTGATTGTAATATTTTGAATTAACGTCTGCGCCGCCAGGAATTAAAATTGCCGAAAAAGGCTCAAGCTGCGCTTCAATATTTTCTTCTTTTATAAATGGCAGAATGTATGGAATCGCTCCTGCGTGTTCAACTTGATTTGAATAAGCCTCATTCAATGCACATTCATTGTAAGCCCACGCAGAAGTTGGATGCGGCCCACGGTAAATTCCGCTGATTGCAACTAAAGGTTTTGTTGAATTCATAGCTCAACTATAGCGCAAAAAAGTTTTTAATTGAAGTTGCTGGAAATAAAAAATTAAGGTACAGCGTGTAATCTTTACAGCAGGTTGTAAATAATGCGTGGTCGCCCTCCAGTTTCATAGTCAATTGAACTGGAAACTTTGCCAGTTTCAATCAGATAATTCAAATACCGCCGTATAGTAACTTTTGAAAGGTTTGCAGCCTTTGAAAGTGTTTCGCAGGTGTGTTCCTTGCCAGGCATTTTTTTAAGGTGAGATAAAATCGAATCAAGCGTTTGTGCATTTAATCCTTTTTCAAGTTTGTTATTTGTTGTACTTTGGTATCCAGCCGAATTAACTAAAAGCTGGTCGATAACTTCCTGATTAGCTTTTGTGCCGCTGTTCAATAAATTCATGCGGGTTATGTATTTTTGGATTGCGTTTTTAAATCTGTCAAAGCTGTAAGGCTTTATAAGATAATCAATTACGCCTAAACGCAATGCTTCGTGAACTGTTGTCATCTCTGTGGCTGCGGTAATAATTATTACCGCACATTTTATTTTATCTGCACGCATTTTTCTTAGAAGAGCAATGCCGTTCATACCGGGCATAAAAACATCCAGAAGAACAAGATTAACTATGTTTTTCTGCATATAATCCAGAGCATTTTGAGCATCTTCAAAAATAGCATCTACGCAAAAATCTTTTATCTGCTGCATGTACTGCCGGTTAATCTGGGCAACCATAGGGTCGTCTTCAATTATTATTGTATGTGTCACCATTCAGCTCCCTGTTTTTCTTGTGAAAAATTATAGTAAAAGTTGTACCAAAACCAACATCCGAATCAATTTCTATTGTTCCCTGGTTTCGTTCAACAAGTTTTTGGACAATATTCATGCCTATTCCACGGCTTTCTTCATCTTCCTGTGCTTTTGTAGAAAAACCTTCTTCAAAAATATGGTCGATAACTTCTTTTGGCATGCCGATTCCTGTGTCTGAAATCATTATCAGAAGTCCGGAAGCGTCTTCTGTAATCTGTAGCGTTATATTGCGTGGATTTGTTGAAAGTTGCGAATTTACGGCTTCAATTGCATTTTCAAATAAATTACCGATTATCGTAATAAGTTCGGTTGTAGTAAGATAAGGACTGTGTCGCGGTAAGTGACTGTTCGGTAATAATTTTACTTCTATGTCCATTTCGCGTGCATTGTTAAGTTTGCCTAAGAGAAGCGCACATACATTTGTATTTTCTATCAACTGAAGGAAAGGTGTTAATGATTGCGAATGCAAGGCAGAAACATTGTCGATATATTCCTGAGCTTCTTTTGTTTTGTTCATCTGTAAAAGCCCTGAAAGAACCTGTAGTTTATTCATGAATTCGTGGCTGTTTGCCCTTAAAGCCGAAATAATATGTCGTGTTCCGTTTAGTTGTTCGGCAGTTTTCATTGCTTCAGAACGGTCTGTAAGAATTACGGTAGTTCCGCCGGAATTCTTTGTCTGTTTAAGCGGAATACAGGTTGCCAGAAGATTCTGTCTGTTTGTCGGATAATTATTGCATTGTATGCCAGATAAAGAATTGCCTTTTATATCCATGATAAACGTATTCAGTTCTTTTCCAACTAAATCAGAAGACGGATGGCCGAACATTTTTTCTGCAGTGGAATTTGCAAGTTGAATCAGACCATTTTTGTCAACAAGAATTACGCCTTCAGTAAGAGTACTCAGAACGTCATTTTGATTCAGATAAGAATGAACCAAATCTACCGGACTGAAACCTAAAAGGATTTTTCTTACCGTAAGGGCGGTGAGAGAAGAAAGAATAACTGTAATAAGGCTTAGAATTATAGCAAGCCCCGAATAAGCCCTAAAAATTTCGCGGCGGAGTTCCTGTGTTTGGCGCATTGTTGTACTGGCCATAACAAAACCAATTACCCTGCCGCTGCCTGTTTTACTGCTTAATCCGCCACGTTCAGAATCCCGTACAGGTGAAAAATAGCGTCGCTGTAAACCAAGTGTTCCGACTGCATTTGAAAAATATGATTTTCCTGCAAGGCAGTCTCCCTGGTCGCCGCCAACAAAAACTTCACCTATTCGGCTGTGAACAATATGATACAGACGGATTGAATCAGAATTTGCAATAGTTATTACATCCATTGTTGGCGATCTGGCAAGAAAAGAATCCAGAAAATTTACAAGACTTTCAGAACATTCCCCGTTTTTTATCGCAGTGCGCACAGTTTTGTTTTCTGCCAGTGAGGTTGCAACAGCCTTTAAAGTGTTGTCATTTTTTTCAAGCATAGCAGATATGGAAATTTGCAAAGTAATTCCCATAGTAGCAGCGAGTAGCAAAAACCACACGGCAGTTGAAATAATGAGAATTCTTAAAAACAGAGGGGCAATGCCTTTCTTCTTCATTTCTTCATTTTCCTAAGCGCATCACTACGATATTTTCATTACCCGACAATCAATTTTATAGCTTCATCCATACTGATACACTTAGCATATCGTTTTGGCCACATAAAATCATTATAAAAATGATAAGCGGTTTCTTTTGAAAAGTAGGGATTATCTCTAGTTGAATTAGCATATGACGGAATAATCATTTGATAGCCTTGTTCAAAACCGCTTTTAACAGTTGCATCGATACAAAAATCTGTCTGCAATCCAACGACCATGATTTGTTTTTCATCCTTTTCTGAAAGATATTTTGTAAGACCTGTTGAAGGATTAAAAGCACTGTTTACAGATTTATAGAAAATCATTTCATCTTTCTGTGGTGCAAATTCCTCATAAATTTCAAATTCTTCATCACCTTTTGAAAAGCCAGAACCTGGACCATCATCATGCTGAACAAAGATTACTTCTATATTATTTTCGCGTGCTTTAGCAATCAATAATTTGATATTAGCCGTTACTTTTTCAAACTCATATAATCTTGAATCCATAATTCCTTTTTGGGTATCTACTACCAGTAAAATCATAATTAATTACCCCTACATTATCTAAAAATCTTCGCATAGAGTTTATAGTACCTTCGTCAGTAAACTGTTCTGGATGTGGTCGATGAAGGTATATTCTACTTTATTAAAAATCAAATTTATTATTTGATTTTATATATACATGATAACACTTACCTGATATTTGAGTTTTAGAAATATAGATTTCATCTTCAGAAAAATGGAATTCAAAGGTATATGAATTAGCATCCTTATCAATTGTTTCAAAGAATTTTCTTAAATCTTTTACTAAATCATGCCATTCGCAATCATAGTCAAAATCGATTTTAGTGTCTCGATATGATTTAATTGTTGCAATTTCAGATTTATATTTTTTTGTGTCATCTCCATGTTGTATGTATAAATAAACCAGGATTTCTTTTTCAGTTTCATTATGCACTATTATAGAATCCTTGAAATTTTCAGGTTGAATTTTTATTACACTACCTTTAGCAAAAAGAAAACTTGAACAAAGTAGTAATAAAATAAAAGCAATTGAAAAAATTTTTTTCATTTTTTTCTCCTAAAAATAATGTCAGTGGTCTTTTGCCATAACAACAGGTTATATCGCAGCGGCCCCGTTATAGTTTAAAAGACCGAAGGGCGTAACCTTTGTTATGGGATTATTTTTCTTGAAACAAGATTCTTACAAAATCTCGTTTTGAATACATTATTCTTATTACTCTTACAATATCACGATCAATTCTGTAAAAGATTGAATAATTATTAGCCAGAACAAATTTATAATCAGTTGGAAAGGGAACATATCTTTCTACCGGAATACCAGCTTCTGCAAGGGTAGATAAGTTTTCATATGTTTCAACAATATTTAAAACAGTATTATGTGCTGCAATTGGATTTTGAAGTTCATTTTCTATGTAATTTTTTATTTCGAGTAAATCTTCTGCTGCTTGTGGAGTGACCTTTACTTCAAACATTAAAGCCCTGCCATCTTTCTCACATCAGCAGGATCCAACCAGCTATTCTTTGCAGCTGAATCTTCTCCTTTTTTTAATTCTGCAAAAAGAGTTTTTGTTGCGGTTAATCTTTCGTAATCTTTTATTGTGATAACTGCATAACTTCCTCTTCCGTTTTTTGTGAGAAAAACAGGAGATTCATCTGCGACATCCTGTAACACTTCATTGTAATTTCGTAAATCAGATACAGGTTTTATTGCTATCATGTGCACCTCCTAACTTCGTAAAATATTACGAACATATTATCTTAAGGTATTTCTTAACTGTCAAGTAATATTTAGTATTAATTAGTGCTTTATTTTTTCATGATAATCATCAAATATTTTTATTAGATGATTTTTTTCTTGGTTAGTAATAGGAATTGGTGTATTTTTATTAAAACACGCTCCTTTCTCTGACATGAAAATAATGCAGAAAATAATTATAGTATTTGATGTAAGTGGAACAATAACTTTTGTATTAAGATTATCCAGATTTTCTTTATCTGCCTGAATGATTACTACCGGGCGGCGTCTTCCTGGTTCACTACCGAAAGGAATACCGAAATCAAGCATGTATATATCACCACGTGTCATTCTTTACAGTCTCCCACACGGTAGCAAGACTTGCTTCCCGCATCTTTTGTAAAGATTCTTCTTCTGAATATTGATTATTTAAAAGAGAAGTCCGTTTGTTTATATTACTAGCAACAAAGTTGAGCAGATGAATTTGTTCAGCTAAAGAGAAAGTTTGAACTCTATTTTCTACATCTTCAAGAGCATCAGACATATTAGACCTCCATATATTATTATAGCAAAAAAATTAATGAAAATGGATAAAAAACTCAAAAACACCTTAAAAAAAATCAGGCCTGACCTGATTTTTTTTATAATCTAATTATCAAATTAATAATTTGGCATTTTTTTCTGAAAGAGAAATTCTTGCTCGTCTATTTCAATTATTATATTACAACCATTTTGAAGAGTGTATCCTGTCATTCCTATTGAACAAAGTTTATCGCCTTTTTTTATTTTTTGACCTCTTAACACAGAAGTGCTTTTTAAATTGCAATAAGTAACCTTTAATCCAATTGATTTATAGTCTACTATTAGAAATAACCCTTTTTTATTATCAAAACTTAAATCTTTTACTATCCCTTCAGCAATACTATAAATGATATCTCCTTCATTTCCTGGAATATAAAAATTATTTATCGTTGTTTTTTCTTCAGGAATATAAGTATCTGGAGTTTCAGAATGAAGTATAAATGTGAACAAGAAAAATATAAAAATACAATACATTAATTTCTTCATTTTCTTCTCCAAAAGCACCCCAATGCGGGCGTCTACATAACAACTGGTTGTACCTGCCTACAATCGAAGAGCCGTTAAGAAAAATGCGATAGCATTTTTTAGGCTCATCGAAATAATGGCTCGGAACAATTGATTGTTCCGCAGCGGGCTCGCTAGTGTTCAAACGACCGAAACTCGTAACCTTGTTATGTGAATTTACGCATAAGCATACATTTTAATCGTTTCAAACTCTGGAGCATGATTTTTCTCTTCTTCTTCCAAATCATAAAGATTCTGAAGGTTTAACCAAAACTCTGCTGTTGTTCCGAAGAACTTAGAAAAACGAATTGCGGTGTCAGCTGTTATAGAACGATTTCCATGTATGATTTCAGAAATGCGAGTCTGAGGAATGTTTATTTCTTTAGCCAGACGATATGCTGAAATATTCATTGGAACAAGAAACTCTTCTTTCAGAATTTCACCAGGGTGAATATTTGGTAATTTATCATTAGTGGTAATCTGTGATTCTAACATTATCTGCACCTCCGTTCTCAAAAGAAAATACAATTCTCCATTGGTCATTTATTCGAATTGGCCAAAGTCCTGAAAAATTTCCTGCCAGTTGTTCAAGTTTATTTCCTGGAGGAATTCGTAAATCTTTTACTTCTTTTGCAG
>Ga0129306_1002772_pt1 | contig 14626 bp, 8 predicted proteins | sample P827metagenome_FD_94438 | JGI IMG/M metagenome (GOLD analysis project Ga0129306, IMG submission 94438) | Capybara group fecal microbial communities from Wisconsin, USA - P827 metagenome | ecosystem: Host-associated > Mammals > Digestive system > Large intestine > Fecal | place: USA: Wisconsin...
CTTGACTTCGATGTTGACGGGCAGGTCTACAAGTTCCCGAAGATTCACTTCCAGGATCTCCTCACAAAGAGCTCTCCGGTGCACCGTCCGCGCGACGCGGCGGAGCTTCGCGCGCTTCTGAGGGCGCAAGTGACCCTCGGCAGGGAGGTCCTCGGCGCGCTGATGAGCGGCAAGCCCAATCTCTTCAAGCCCACGAACCAGAACATCGTCGCGCTTACCTACGCGCTCCACGCGGCAGCCCTCAAGAAAGGCGAGTACATGTTCCGCGGCTCGTTCTCGATCGAGGACAAGAACGGCGAGATCGCGCGCTGGCTCGACAAGGCGAACGACCTCTACATCCGCACGTCGACGCACTCGAAGCCCTATCAGAAGGCATACGTCGACGGACACCTCAATATGCCGCGTGGATACGACGTGCCAGTCGGCGCGGGCGGGCTCCTGAACGGCATGAGGACGTTCCACTTCTTCACGATTCCCGACGAGGACGGACTCAAGAACGGCGGCAACGGAAACGGTCCCAGACGTCGGCTCTTCCTCAAGTGCGAGACGTTCGGCATCTTCTGCTCTACGGCGCACTTGAGGATCTTCTCCAAGCCGGCCTCCATCTCGCAGGGCATGAATACGCGCGGCTACAGGTTCGGCGACGTCCTCGAGTCCATCTTCCACGGCGCCTCGCTCTTCGAGTCGTTCTTCCGGCTGAAGGAGGCTCCCGGCATCCGCAAGGAGAACCTCACCAAGCTGCAGGAGAGCGCCATCAAGTGGGCCGAGAACAAGCTCAGGACGAAATATCCCGAGCTTGCGGACCGTCTCGTGGCGGGAAAAGTTCTCGACGGCGCCGGAATCAACAAGATGATCGACAACATGGCGTGGATACTCGAGCACATGCCGGAAGACGAGGACGAGCGGGCTTGGATCTTGGACGTGTTCGACACCATGTTCACGCCGCTGGAAGGGGGCTTCGGCCATGAGAGATACGGCGACATCGGAAACCGCATCGGCAACGAGATCATGATCAATGCGAAAGACATCGCATAGCAACATGCAATTAGGGAGGGATTGAATGGAATGGAAGGTTCTTGCGGCGCTGATTTCGTCATGCGCCGCATTTGTCGCGCAGGCTGGCGAGACCGGGCGCTGGTATGATTCTGAACAGCGCCTGTCGTGGGGTTTCGCTGTCGAGAACGGGGAGGCGACGATCTCCACGCCCGACTTCTGGGATTCCAACGCGCGAGACAACTGCAAAGGAGACATAGTCGTACCGTCCCGAATCGGGCCAGACGGCCCCGGCGGAAAGACGACGTATCCCGTGCGCGACATGGCGCCTGGGCTCTTCCGCAACTGCACGAAGGTCACCGGAGTGACGCTTCCGGACGGCATCAGGCGCATCGCTCCGAACGCGTTCTACTTCGACAGGAATTCGACGATCACCAATATCTCCGTAGGAGCCGGATGCCTCGATATCTGCGATAATGCGTTTCTGCGGTGCGAAAAGCTCGTCTCGCTCAACATCCCGAACACTGTCACCAACATCGGAGCGAACGCCGTATCCCTCTGCAAGGTCCTTCCGCGAATCGACATCCCCGGCAGCGTAAAGACGATCTCGGACAGCGCGTTCGCCGCCTGCTACGCGCTTGAGGTGGTGTCGTTCGGCGACGGCGTCGAGATTATAGATGCGGACGCATTCTTGAACTGCGGCGCCCTCAAGTCAGCAGATCTGCCTTCCTCGGTCCGTTCCATAGGCGACCGCGCGTTCTACGGATGCAGCGCCCTCAATTCCGTCGTCCTCCGCGAAGGGCTCGAGTCCATCGGCTTCTGCGCCTTCACCCAGTGCGAGTCGCTTTTGAGCGCGTCAATTCCGGAGAGCGTCTCGTACGTAGGCGAAAGGGCGTTCCAGTACTGTCCGGACTCCATATTCGACATGTCCGCGGTGCCTGGCGTCCTTATGCTTTCCGGATGGGCCGTCGGGGTGAAGGACCCCTACGGCGAAATCGACCTTTCGGGGGCTGCAGACATTGCCGACGGACTTTTCAACGAACAGCGCAGCGTTACCGGCGTCGTGCTGCCGGACGGGCTGGATGCAATTGGCGCGAGCATGTTCAGAGGGTGTTCTTCGCTTTCGTCGGTTACGGTTCCGCCAACTGTGAAGTCTATCGGCGACTACGCGTTCATGGGCTGCGAACAGCTCTTGTCGGTCGTGATTCCGTCCGGCGTCACCAACATCGGCGAGCAGGCGTTCGCGTACTGCAGGAAACTCGACGGCGTGACGCTTCCCGACGGGCTTCGCGAAATGGGCGACAGTGCCTTTGACGGATGCAGCGCGCTGACTTCGATAAAGGTGCCCGCTTCGCTGAGGCGAATTCCGATGGCCGCCTTCCAATGGTGCACCAGCCTCGGCGAGGCGACGGTGGAGGAGGGCGTAGAGACCATCGGGAACGCCTCGTTCTACGGCTGCACGGCGCTCCCCGGGTTCAGGATCCCCGACAGCGTGAAGATCATCGAGGACATAGCCTTCGGAGAGTGTGGGCAGATGCTCGACACCAACACGATCGAAAACGTCTCAATGCTGGACGGCTGGATCGTCGGCAGCAGCCAGCCGCTCCTTGTGTCCGTTGATGTTCCAGGCGATGTGCGCGGAATAAGCGACAATGCCTTCGGCTACCGCCGCAACCTGACGAGCGTCGTGCTGGGGGAGGGAGTCCTGCGCGTGCCGGAGCATATGTGCGACTGCGCGACATCCCTTGCGGAAGTCACGCTGCCGGCCTCGCTTCTGGAGATCGGCGACTTCGGATTCTACAACTGCGATTCCCTCGTCGAGGTGTTCGTGCCGAGCAACGTGGTGTCGCTCGGCGAGATGGCATTCGGCGGATGCGCCGTCCTTGAGACGGTATACCTGCCTGTTGCGCTTAAGGGCGGAGTAAACGAGACGAACCTGATCGACGGCAGCTTCCAGGCGAAGGTCGTCTACTATCTCCCAGACGGCTCCCTAGTAGTCGATCCGGAATCTGAGGATCCGGATCCGGAGTCCGCGGCGTTTTTTGTCGGCGACCTTGGGTTCGCGTCCGCCGACGAACCGGTCGAGGCCGGCCTCATGTGCGGCGTCGCCGTCGAATGGCCGGTCTCCGCGACGGAGCTTCCCGACGCGGCATTCAGGGTCGCGGGGCTTCCGTCTGGACTCAAGTTCACCGCAAAGGACGTTGTGGACGCGAAGACCAAGGAGTTGCTGGTTCCCGCGAACACGATCTACGGCGCGCCGACCGCGGCAAGCAGGTTGGATGCAAGAACGGGTGACGTCATGCCCTCCGAGGTGAAGCTTACCGTCATGGCCGGAGGCAGGGCTGTCGATACCTATGTGCTTAGGCTTTATGTCGCACCGCTTCCCCCCTGGGCTGTCGGCAGCTTCGAGGGAACGGTCGGTACGTCGCTGCCGGACGCCGGAATCGCGACAATGACCATCACTGCCGCCGGAAAGGTGAACGGCAAGTTGTCCGTCGGCGGAACGAACTGGACGTTCAAGGCCGACTCATTCGCCTTGACGAGCGAGACAGATGCCGTGACCAACCTCGCAATCGAGGCGGCTGCTGCGGCAGGAAAGTCCACAGTGTCGATATCACTTCGCCTCGCACGATTCGAGACGGATTACATTCCGGATTCCGCGACTGCGCTGGCGCAGGGAACGTTCGGCGGTACGCCTGCCGAACTATGCCGCCTCCCCTGGGCCGACAAGGGCGATCCCGCGCCGGCCAGGTGTATCGCTCCGTATGCAGGCGCGTACACGATGATGGTGGACTGCGGAGGCGCGGAGGGGACGGCGTCGTTCGCCGTCGATGAAAAGGGTGTGGTAAAAGGCAGCATGATCCTTCCGGACGGTACGAAGACCCGCAAGGTCTCCTTCTCCGGAAGCGTTCACACGAGGGCGGATTCGGTCTGCATGACGGCGTATGTGCCGCCTGACGCTAGAAAGGGCCATCCCGCCGTCTTCGAGACACGCCGGCTCGTGCCCTCTGCAGGGCCTTTGGACGGCGAGATATCCTATCGCGATCCCGGCGTGCTCGTGTCCGTCGCAGAGCTGGTCGAGGGTTCCGGTGCGTCAGGTGCGGTGACGATGAATCCGAAGTACGGACAGGTCGCCGCCGGAAAGGTCGTCACGCTGACAGCGAAGGCCTATCCCAACAGCGTATTCAGCCGCTGGGTCGTGACACCGCCTTACGACGCCGGACTTGATCTTTCCTCTCCGACGATCAAGGTGAAGGCCGGCGAAGATGGCGATGTGCCGGTGACGGCGTATTTCGTGACCGCCGAGGAAGACAGGGCGAACGTCTCTCTCGCAGTCGACGGAACATCTCTGTGGAAAGACGCCAATTTCCCGAAGCGCATCCAGTGCGGTGTCGCCCATGAATGGCCTGTGACCGCAGTGACGCTGTCAAAGGCGGCGGTCAAGGTCGCGGGGCTGCCGACAGGGCTGAAGTTCGCCTACAACGGTGCAAAGGGCTCATATTCCGTGGCCGGAGTGCCGACCGCGGCGTCGAAGACGGATGCAAAGACGGGCGACGTGATTCCGTCCGTGGTCAAGTTCACCGTCACGACGGCTGGAAAGGCGACTGTCGTCTTCACGCTGCCCGTGATCGTGGAACCGATTCCCGTCTGGGCTGTCGGAACGTTCGACGGCGCTCTTGAAGGCGGCGGTCTCATCCAGTCGTTCGCCGTCACGGCCGGCGGGAAGATAAGCGGCAAGATGCTTTCGGACGGACTTGCATATACATTGTCCGCTCCGGCGTTCGACGAATTCAAGGGAGGGGTCTTCCGGGCCACGGTTGTCGGCAAGAGCGGAAAGTTCGTGGTGACGAATGACGTTTCCATCGCCGAGGAAGGCGGACGCGGCGTCGCCGTGAGCGAAGACGGCGGCTGGACCGCGTGGCAGACCCTCTGGAGGTACGAGCCATGGAAGACCGCGGCGAAGCCGTTCGCAAAGGCCCCTCCGCTGACGGTGGATTTCGGTGGCGCAACCGTTACGATGAAGTTCTCCGCCACCGGCGCTGTCGCCGCCTCGGGCAAGTTCGTGACAGGCGTCGACGCGAGGACCGGAAGAGACATCGTCTACACGGCGAACTGCTCGACCGTACTGATTCCGTCCGGGGACGGACAGTATGTCGCCCATCTGTACTTCCCTCCGAAGGCAGGAAGGTTCGACGGTTTCGCGTCCGAAAACTCCCTCATATGGAACGGTTCGGCGTTCATTCCCGCCGAGTAGTCCCGGAGCAACGACTTTGCCCTGTTCAGCTTCCGGAGCTTGCGCACACTAAGGAGAATGACGGGGAAATTTGGTATAATATTCACCAAATGGAAGAGAAAACTACAAACCGCGTCACGAGGTGGACGCAGAAACTCCTCGACCTCTCGCTCAGGAACCGCCTGCTGAATGCACGCGACTCCAAGCAGCTCCTGCCCCTCGAAGGCGGCGATATCGTCGGACTAGAGAACCGGCTCTCGGCCGACCGTCCGGTCGCGATAGAGGGGGCTTCGGACAAAAAGCAGTCCGACGCGCTCCGCTCCTCGCTCACGCCCGAGGAGACGTCGCGTCGCCTCCGCGAGCTCTATCGCCTCGCGAAGACGGAGCTCGAGGAAAGCGGAGTCAACGCGCTCTTCCTCGCGATCGGATTCCTCAAGTGGCGTCCGAAGGGCGCGAACGCGAAGGACTACCGCGCGCCGATTCTCCTCATGCCCGTAGGGCTCACTCGCAAGAACGTCCGAGAGGGATACGTCCTCTCGCGCCTCGATGAAGACACGGAGCTGAACGCGACGCTCGTCGAGTTCCTGAAGGCCGAGTTCGGCGTCAAGATCGACGGACTCGACCCGCTACCGGAAGACGATTCCGGCGTAGACGTCAAAAAGGTCCTCGAGACCTTCCGCGAGGCGGTGAAGGCGTTCCCCGAGTGGGCGGTAGAGGAAGGCGCGGCGCTCGGCAACTTCTCGTTCGGAAAGTTCGTGATGTGGAAGGACCTCTCCGCGCGCGCCGACCAGCTCTCGGCGCATCCGTTCGTCGCGCATCTCATGAAGGGCGGCGGAGACTACGACGACGGCGTCGAGGTGTTTCCGCCCGAGGAAGTAGGCGCGCACATCAAGTACGGTGAACTCTTCACTCCGCTCTCTGCGGACTCCTCGCAGCTTGCCGCGGTCCTTTATTCCGCGATGGGCAAGTCTTTCGTCCTGCATGGTCCGCCCGGCACCGGCAAGTCGCAGACGATCACGAACCTGATTGCCCACAACCTCGCGCACGGACGCAAGGTGCTCTTCGTCTCGGAGAAGAAGGCCGCGCTCGATGTCGTCCATCGCCGTCTCGAAAAGGTAGGGCTTAAGCCGTTCTGCCTTGAGCTCCACTCCAACAAGTCCGGCAAGACCGACGTCCTTGCGCAGTTCAAGGAAGCGCTTGAATACGTCGACAAGGGGACGCCGAAGGAATGGCAGCGAACCGTCGACCAGATTTCCAACTACCGCTCCGAACTCGACGCTGTCGTCGCCGCATTGCACAAGCGGCAGAAAAACGGACTCACCGCCTACGACTGCTTCGCCTCGAAGATCGCGGGCGGCGCGAAGACATTTGCAATCTCTGGTGGAAAGCTCTGCGACTGGAGCGAGAAGGACGTCACTGATGCGCGCGAGCTCGTTCTGCAGGCGGCGGCCGACTGGCGCGGCACGACACGCGAGGCCGTCGAGGCGCTGAAGATCGTCGCGTCGTTCGACTGGAATCCGTCCGCGCAGGACGAAGTTCGCGGCAAACTCGCCGCGCTCCGCGCGAAGGGCGGCTTTATGCGTGGACTCTCCGTCCTCTTCGGCGGAAGCGGCGTGCTGCGCTTCTCCGACGGAGTCGTCGGACGCTTCGACGGATTCGGCGGAGATTTCACCGCGAAGCTCGACGCCGCGATTGCCGCGATGGACGAGTCGCGCGGCGCGATGCGCTACCGCGCGTCCGTCACCGCGGCGGCGAAGCGCATCGGCGGCGCATTTGCCGCGGGGTTTGCGGACGGATCTGTCGACCCGAATTCCGTCGGCGAGTCGTTTGATCGTTCGTTTGCAGAAGCAACACTAAACGAGATCCTGCGCGTAGAAGCGGCGCTCGCGTCCTTCGCCGGGCTGAAGCGCGAGGAGCAGGTCGTGGAGTTCCGCCGCCTTGACGCCGAATACGCTGAGCTCGTGAAGCACGCGGTGCGCGCACGGCTCGCGGAGGCGCTTCCGCTCGGAAGACTCGGCGACTGCCCGGACGGATGCGAGCTCGGGATCATACGCCGCGAGTGCGCGAAGAAGTCGCGCCAGAAGCCTATCCGCCAGCTGCTCGCCGAGGCGCACGCCATGGTCGGGCGCCTCAAGCCGTGCTTCCTTATGAGCCCGCTCTCGGTCGCGCAGTACCTTCCCGCCGAAGCGTCGTTCGACCTCGTCGTGTTCGACGAGGCGTCGCAGATTCCGGTGTGGGACGCAATCGGCGTCATAGCGCGCGCGAAGCAGTGCGTGGTCGTTGGCGACCCGAAGCAGATGCCGCCGACGAACTTCTTCCAGAAGGGCGAGACGGGAGAAGAGGACGAGGATGGAACGGAGGACCTGGAGAGCATCCTCGACGAATGCCTTGCTGCGGGACTTTACTCCGCTTACCTAAGCTGGCACTACAGAAGCCGGCACGAGTCGCTCATCTCGTTCTCGAACCACAACTACTACAACGACCGGCTCTGCACCTTCCCGGCTGCTCGCACGACTCCGCGCCTCGGCGTTGCATATCGCTACATCGAGAACGGCGTCTACGACGCGAAGGCGAGCCGCACGAACAAAGCCGAGGCGGAGGCGCTTGTCGACTACGTGTTCGAGCGGCTGGCCGATCCGTCGTGGAAGCGTCGCAGCGCAGGCGTCGTCACGTTCTCGATGGCGCAGAAGACGCTCATCGAAGACATCTTCGAGGAGCGGCGCGCGGCGAATCCGCAGTTCGAGGACTTCTTCACGGACGCGGGCGAGGAGCCGTTCTTCGTCAAGAACCTCGAGAACGTGCAGGGCGACGAAAGGGACGTGATTCTGTTCTCGGTCGGCTACGCGAAGGGTCCGGACGGGAAGTTCCTCATGAACTTCGGTCCCTTGAACCGCTCCGGCGGAGAGCGGCGCCTCAACGTCGCCGTCACGCGCGCGAAGGAGCAGGTCGTCGTGTTCGCGTCGTGCAAGGGCGCGGAGATCGACCTGAACCGCACGCAGGCTGTCGGCGCGGCGCATCTGAAGGCGTTCCTCGAGTACGCGGAGCGCGGCGGATCCGCCGCGGCGGACGACGGAGAGGGCAAGCTCCGCGACCGCTTCGCGGACGAAGTTGGCGCGTTCCTGAAGGAGAAGGGCTTCACGGTGGAGCGGAACGTCGGCTGCTCTGGATACCGCATCGACCTCGGCGTGAAGGATGCGTCGCGCAAGGACTCGTACCTCGCGGCGATAGAGTGCGACGGCGAGTCGTACGCGTCCGCACTCACCGCTCGCGACCGCGACGAGCTCAGGGCGTCCGTCTTGAGGTCGCTCGGCTGGAACGTCGTCCACGTGTGGTCCGCGGACTGGGCGCTCGACCGCGCGCGCGCCGAGGAGCGGCTCATGAAGGAGCTAGACGAAATAAAGCGTGCGCCGGACGGAATGCTCCCCGCGCCGAACTTCAAGCCGGAGGTGACGTTCCAGCGCAAGCGCGCGGAGTCCGCGGCAGATGTGCCGCGCACCGACCTCGACAAGGTCTCGAACGACGACCTCCGCGCGAAGATGACGGAGGTCGAGCGCGATCTCGGACGCTGCGACGCCGACACGCTCTACCGCGAGACCGCCCGCCGCTTCGGCTACAAGACCCTCTCGCCGAAAGCCCGCCAGCGGCTTGAGGGAGTGAGGCGGTATTGACGCGGCATGGGGGTGTTTTGCTATAATACACTTACAACGGAACAAGGCGGGTGGACCGCCTGAAAGAAAGGAAAACCATTATGATAAAGAATGCGTCGAGGCCTGCGCTCGCCGGAGCGGCGATGCTGCTGGCCGCAATGTTCGCAGGATGCGCCACGGTGGAATATTCCTCTCCCGGGAAGCTGTCAGGCATAACCGTCAAAGGAGTGGACGGCGCAGAATCCGGACAAGTCGTCTCGATCACCACGACCGGATACTACCTGTTCTGGTCGATACCTCTCGCCTCGGGCAACCTCGACTGGAACTACGAGAAGAACGACGTTGAGGGAGGCTTCTCCCTGTTCAGCGACCAGGTCGGCTTCAACGAGCTCCAGGACACGCTGCTGAAGATCGCCAACGTCCGCGACTGCGACCTTGCGGACGTAAGCTTCTGCGATTCGGACGAGACGTACGCCGGACTATTCAGCGAGACTGGTCTTATCGGAACATGCTTTGGCTCGTCGCAGATGAGCGTCTCGGCAGTTCTTGTTCCGCGCAAAAACGCAAAGAAGTAAGGAGGCTTTGGAATGAACACAATCAGAAAGACTTTCGCCGCCGCGGCGCTCGCCGCATTCGCGCTTGCGTTCACGGGCTGCAGTTCCTATTCCGAGATCGCCCGCTGGAGATCGACGATTCCCATCAACGACGGCGAGGTGCCGCTAGCCTCCTTCGTTACGCAGAACTTCTCCTACAAGCTCTTGTGGTGCATCCCGCTATCCACTGGACTTCCCTGGACGGAAGGCACGGAGGACATCAAGGACGAATTCAACGTCAAGTTCTTCTCGGACGAGGCGACGATCGACAACAACCTTGTCTCGCTCAACCACGCGATGGACCTCGTAGGCTCGCGCAGGATCTCGCAGCTTAAGGTCACGGAAGACGACAGCAAGGCCTGGAGCCTGTTCCTCATCAACCGGCACGAGGTTCGCACAAGCTGCCTGATCCTCGATCCCGAGCCCCCGAAAAAAAGTCAGGATGGCAAATGACTGACTTCAGTTTCTGGTCGCCGACGTACTTTGCGTTCGGCAGGGGCGCGGAGGCTCGGACGGGCGAGCTCGTGCGCAGGTTCGGCGGGAGGAAGGCGCTGCTGCACTACGGCGGCAGGAGCGCCGTCGCGAGCGGACTCATAGGCCGCGTCAAGGCGTCGCTTGCCGAGGCGGGCGTTGAATTCATCGAGCTCGGAGGCGTGAAGCCCAATCCGCGCAGCTCGCTTGTCGAGGAAGGCGTCGGTCTTGCGCTTGCGGAGGGAGTGGACTTCCTTCTCGCCGTCGGAGGCGGAAGCGTTATCGACTCCGCTAAGGCGATCGCGATCGGCGCTGCGAACGGAGGCGAGTGGCGCAGGTTCTACGTCGGGCGCGAGGTGAAGGTGCGTCCAGCGATACCCGCCGCGCTTCCCGTCGGCGTGGTGCTCACGATCGCGGCCGCCGGAAGCGAGGCGTCGACGAACAGCGTCGTCAATCTCGAGCCGGAGAACCTGAAGCGCGCAGCGGGAGGCGACATACTGCGTCCGAAGTTCGCGGTGATGAACCCCGAGCTCACGATGACGCTTCCGCCGTTCCAGACGGCGTGCGGGCTTGCGGACATGTTCGCGCACCTCTGCGAGCGATACTTCTCGCCGACGAAGGACGTCGCGCTCACGGACAACCTCTGCGAGGCCGTCATGAAGACGGTCATAGAGGAGAGCGCGAAGGTGATGGCCGATCCCAACGACTACCAGGCGCGCGCGAACATCATGTGGGCGGGGACTCTCGCGCACAACGACATCTGCGGCGCGGGACGCGTCCAGGACTGGGCGAGCCACGGAATCGAGCACGAGCTCTCCGCGCTCTACGACTGCGCGCACGGGGCGGGGCTTGCCGTCGTGATGCCGGCGTGGATGACGTACGTGCACGCGACGGACGATGCGAGGTTCGCGCGCTTTGCGCGCAACGTCTTCGGAGTCGGGATCGGCGAAAGCGACGCGGATGCCGCGCTTGCCGGAATCGGCGCGTTCCGCCGCTGGCTCAAGTCGCTCGCTCTTCCGCTTACGTTCGCCGAGCTCGGCGCGCGCGAGGAGGACATTCCGCTTCTCGTGAAGACGCTGAACTTGAGCGGCAACACTCTCGGCGGCTTCAGGCCGCTTGCCGAGTCCGACGTGACCGCTATTTACCGTCTGTGCCTGTAGCATGCTCTAGGTTCATATCCGGACACCCGTACGTGTCATTGACTTTTCGTCGGCGGATATGGTAATCTATCGGCGTATGAACAAGTTAAAGACAGTGTTTGGATCCGTCGCTCTCGCGGCGGCGCTGGCGCTTTCGGCGTTCGGCGTGGAGCGGAGCGCGGCGCCGAAGATCGTCGTGAACGGTCCGTCCACGAACGTCGTCGAGATAACGAGGGACGGCGAATACACCAGCAAGGAGGACGTCGCGGCGTACGTCAGGAAGTTCTCCGGCGCGCTCCCCAAGAACTTCATCACAAAGAACAGGGCCCGCGAGCTTGGCTGGCAGGGCGGACCCCTCGAGCCGTATGCGCCCGGGAAGTCTATCGGTGGCGACAGGTTCGGGAACTACGAGCGGCGCCTCCCCGCGCTCAACGGCGGGTTCTACAAGGAGTGCGACATCGACACGAAGGGCAAGCCGCGCGGCGCGAAACGCCTCGTCTTCACCTCAAAGGGGAAGCGCATATACTATTCCGACGACCACTACAGGACTTTCAAGGAGGTCAAATGAAGAAGGGCAGTACGGGCCGGGCGAAAGCCAGGCCGAGGAGGAAGGTCTTCACCGTAGACCTCGCGGGCGTGAGAAGCGCCGCGAAGATGCACGACGCGATCGCTGCGGCGTTGCCGCTTCCGGAGTGCTACGGACGCAACCTCGACGCTCTGCACGACGTCCTCACGGAATACGGCGGGTCGTGGAAGATCGTCTTCAGGAACGCCGGCGCAGTGGCGCGCGGGCTCCGCGCCGTCTGCGCGGACTCCGCCGAGGAGACGCCCGGGCTGGAGATCGTGTTCGAGGACTGAGATGGCCATTCCCACCAGGATGCCGGTCCTATGCGCGGCGCTCGCCGCGCTCGCGTTCATGCGCGGCGCATTTGCCGCGCCGCAGCTGAAGACACAGCCCGAGGTGATCGCCGGCGGCGAGCTGAAGGCGAAGGTGCTTGCGGCGTCCGAAGGCATCCCTGCCGCCACTCCGCAGGCGCACCACTACATCATGACGCGCGGCGAGGAGAAGAAGCAGGTCAAGATGTACGCGCCGGAGGACCTCTGGCGCAAGCGCGCGTATGCGGGCGCGTGGAAGGACCGCAAGGGCAACGTGATGCGCCTCGCGCGCGTCAAGTCGCTCGTTCCGTCGTTCGAGGGGGCGCATGCGTTCGAGGAGGACATCGTGAAGGGGCTCGACGAGCTCGAGAAGTCCTTCAAGGGCGACGAAGCCGAGCTCGACGCGTGGCGCAAGGCATGGGGCGGAGACGGCGTGGGGCGCTTCTTCGTCGCCAAGAACGGCATCCGGTACTACGTGGAGTTCGACTTTGCGGAGAAGGTGAAGGACGCCGACGCGCAGAAGATGCTCAAGGCGTTCGAAAGGTCGGTTTCGACCGTCGTCTCCGGCGGGGGCGGAATCTCTTCCATGAAGTGGTGGGAGAGCGAGAACGACCTCTACAAGTTCATGACGGACCTCGACAAGGCGAAGGGCGGGAAGTTCGTGAAGGACACCATGCGCCTGATGGACGCGATGCGCAAGGCGTACGAGACGTACGTCCCGCCGCAGAAGAAGGTCGGCAAGTGCACGGTGCGCGTGTTCCGATCGATCGACGGCTACCGCGGCTACCTCAGCGACAACAACACGGGCATGGAGTGGAGCTGCGGACTATGGGATCCCTCGCGCGAGGAGCTGCTCGTCGCGGCAGACGACCGCGAGCAGGCGCTGAACACGATGCGCCACGAGGCGTTCCACCAGTACCTGCACTACGCGACCGGGAACGGACACCACGCGACGTGGTTCAACGAGGGACACGCGTGCTTCTTCGAGAACGTGAAGTACAACCCTGCGAAGAACACGGTGAAGGTCGTGGACGAAGGGTCTCGCGCGCAGTACGTCGCCCGGCGCGTCGAGCTAATCGCGGAGGCGATTCCGCGCGTCATGGCAAAGTCCTACCAGGAGTTCTACGGCGGCTCGTCCGACGACCTACAGATCAACTACTGCGCTAGCTGGGCGGTCGTGTACTTCCTCGAGAAGGGCGCGTACGCCGCGGACGAGTTCGAGCCGTACCGCGGCGTGTGCGCGAAGTACCTCGAGCTGACTGCCGAGGGCATGGACGCGCTCGAGGCAACGAAGCGCGCGCTGGCCTCCGTCGATGGACGCGACATCTCAGCCGACTTCATAAAGTTCTGGAACAAATACAGGAAGCGCGCACTGAACGCGCGGTGATGTGGTATAATCTAAAAAAGAAATAAAACAGGAGCAAGGCAAATGTACACACTTGGAATCGACTCGAGCACGCAGAGCATCAAGGCGCTCGTCTACGACACGGATGCAGGCAAGGTCGTCACGACCGTGTCCGTCAACTTTGGGAAGGAGCTGCCTGAGTTCGGCTGTCCGGACGGGTTTCTTCCGAACGCCGACCCGCTCGTGCGCCACGCCGACCCCAAGCTCTGGGTCGCCGGACTGGACAAGGTGCTCGGCAAGCTCAAGGACGCCTTCGACACGTCCAAGATAGCCGCGATCGGCGGCGACGGACAGCAGCACGGATCCGTGTATCTCAACGCCGATTGGAACGGTGCGCTTGCGCGGCTTTCTCAGTCCGCAGGCTGCAAGGACCTCCTTTCCGCTGTCGATGGCGTGTTTTCTCGCGCAACGTCTCCGATTTGGATGGACTCCTCCACGCACGCGGAGGTCGCGGCGCTTGACGCGAAGTTCGGTGAGACATTGAGGCGGCGCACGGGCTCGCCGGCGATCGAGCGCTTCACTGGTCCGCAGATCATGAAGTTCGCCAAGGACGATCCGGCGGCGTACGAGGTGACGCGGCGCATTCATCTCGTGAGCTCCTTCCTCTGTTCGCTTCTCTGCGGCGCCGACGCTCCGATTGACACTGGCGACGGCGCGGGGATGAACCTTCTTGACCTCTCCCGCGGCGAATGGGACGCGGAGATATGCGACTTCGTGGCTCCGGGCCTCGTCGCGAAGCTTCCGCACGTGAAGAACGGACTCGCCGGAAGTCTCGCGCCGTACTTCGCGAAGTACGGACTCAAGCCCGGCATTCCCGTCGCGGCGTTCACCGGCGACAATCCCGCCTCGCTCGTGGGGACGGGCGCGGACAAGCCCGGCGTCGCCGTCGTGTCGCTCGGCACGAGCGACGTGTTCTTCGCCGCGATGGACCGCTTCCTCACCGATCCCGACGGATGCGGACACGTCTTCGGCAATCCGTCCGGCGGCTGCATGTCCCTCGCGTGCATCAAGAACGGCTCGCTTGCGCGCGAGAAGGTGCGCTCGCTCGTCGGATGCGACTACGCGTTCTTCGACGAGGGCGCGTTCGAGGAGGTCGCGAAGGCGGGTGGCGCGGAGAGGCTCAGGGCGTTTCCGTACTTCGAGGAGGAGATCACTCCGAAGCATGCGGCGACTGGCATCGAGGCTGACTTCGACTGGGAGGCTGCGTCCCCGGCGGAGAAGGTCGTTTCCGTAATCCGCGGACAGGTGCTCAACATGTTCGAGCGCAC
>Ga0129306_1002773_pt1 | contig 14623 bp, 15 predicted proteins | sample P827metagenome_FD_94438 | JGI IMG/M metagenome (GOLD analysis project Ga0129306, IMG submission 94438) | Capybara group fecal microbial communities from Wisconsin, USA - P827 metagenome | ecosystem: Host-associated > Mammals > Digestive system > Large intestine > Fecal | place: USA: Wisconsin...
AAGCCACCGCCAGCGCCGACAGCAGGAACAGGGAGAGAAAGCGGCTCAGAGTATGGCGCACCTCCCGCACAGCGTCGGTGATCATGCGGTTTTTCACGCTCCGGTCCCCCTCCTTTCAGGCAAAGCGTCTTTCCGGAACATGGGGCGCTACCACTCGATCTGTTCCACCGGAGTGGGGCTGGGATTGCGCTCCACCCGGTCCACCCGGCCGTTTTTGATGTGGATGACCCGGTCGGCCATGGGGGTGATGGCGGTATTGTGGGTGATGACCACCACCGTCATGCCCTGCTCCCGGCAGGTGTCCTGCAGGAGTTTGAGGATGGCCTTGCCGGTGACATAGTCCAGCGCGCCGGTGGGCTCATCGCACAGGAGGAGCTTGGGGTTCTTGGCCAGGGCCCGGGCGATGGCCACCCGCTGCTGCTCGCCGCCGGAGAGCTGGGCGGGGAAGTTGCCCATCCGCTCCCCCAGTCCCACGTGACGCAGCACCTCGGCGGCGTCCAGCGGGTCCTTGCAGATCTGGGCGGCGAGCTCCACGTTCTCCAGGGCGGTCAGGTTCTGGACCAGGTTGTAGAACTGAAAGACAAAGCCGATGTCATACCGGCGGTAGGTGGTGAGCTGCTTCTGGCTGTACCGGCTGACCTGGCTGCCGTCCACCAGGATGGTGCCGCCGTCGCAGGCGTCCATGCCGCCCAGAATGTTGAGTACGGTGGTCTTGCCCGCCCCCGAAGGGCCCACGATGACGGCAAACTCCCCCTTCTCGATGTCAAAGGTAATGTCGGCGGCGGCGGTGATGGTCACCTCGCCCATCTGATAGCGCTTGACCACATGCTCCAGCGAGATATAGGACATGAAAACCCTCCTGTCGGTTAAAAAACAGGTGTTGAATAAAATACGCAGACCGATTATAGTCTATTATAGGAGAACAGAAAGCGGGACGCAAGAAACAGTTTGGGCGGGCCGCGTCCAAAAACAGACAGATGAGGAGAGCGTGTTGAATAATGAACAAAACAGGGGAACCGAAACCGGAGCGTGAGGACCGCCGGGTACGCAAGACCCGCCGGCAGCTCTCCGAGGCGCTGACCGGGCTGCTGCGGGAGAAGAAGATCAGCGAGATCACGGTGAAGGAGCTGACCCAGCGGGCCGACGTGAACCGGGGGACCTTCTACAGCCATTACCGGGATATCTACGACATGCTGGAGCGCATCGAAAACGAGCTGCTGGAGGAACTCTCCGCAGTGATGGACGCCTACGGCACCGCGGAGCTGCGGGGCGGACTGCGGCCCATCATGGGGGACGTGTTCCGCTTCATCCGGAAGAACGCGGGCATCTGCGCCGCCCTGCTGGAGAGCCGGACGGACGACCGCTTTTTTCAGCGGCTCAGGGAGCTCATCTATACAAAATGTCTGGAGAAATGGCAGGGGCTCTATCCAATTGGTGATATGTCGGGCAGAAATTACGCATTGGATTTTCTGGTGGGGGGCATGGTGGCCATCGTACAGACCTGGGCGGTCCGGGGCTTTGCCGAGAGCCCGGAGGAAATGGCCGCCCTGACGGAGAAATTGATCCTGCACGGCATTGGAAACGACAACCGGTAGAAAAAACAGGCGCGTGGTTTTGACCACGCGCCTGTTTTCATGCGTTCAGCGGGAGGAGAGATGTCAGCGGGTGGCCTGCACCGCGCTCCAGAGGTCATAGCTGTCCCAGGCGGGGATATTGCCCAGCCGCCAGATGGATACGCCTGTGATGCCGAACATCTTGGCCAGCTGGATCTTGTCGGCCACGCTCTGCCCGTTCTCGAACCAGACCTTGTAGCGGCTGCCCGCCTCGTCGGTGTAGACGGCGTAGGGATTGCGGTACTCCTGGCTGTAGGTGACCACAGTATCGCTCTGGGCCAGGCGGCGGCTTAGGGTCTCAATGGAGGGACGGTAGAACTGGTCGTCCAGCAGCAGTCCGTTTTCGTCGATCCTGAAGCCGGTGGTGTCCATGGACAGGGCCAGGGCGATCTTGGAGCGGTCGGCCACGCCGGTGTCCGGGTCGGTGATCTCAGTCAGGGCGTCGTAGATCCTGGCGAAGGGAGTGACGGGGCAGTCGGTGCGGGCGGTGCCCACATAGGAGGCCGGGATGGAGGACCAGCGGTAGTCGTGGGCCATGAGGATGACCTTGTCGCAGCTCTCGCCCAGGGCACGGAAGTCGTACCCGGTGTACCAGGGGCCGGGCTGCACGCAGACATAGAGGGATTTGTCCGCGGGCAGGGCGGCGCGGAGCTCCCGGATAAAAGCGGTGTAGTTTGCCTTCAGGGAGGATTTGAGCCCCTCAAAGTCCATGGTCAGGCCGGAGTAGTCCTCCGCCGCCGCGGTAAGGGCGGCGATGGCCCGGGCCCGGCTCTCCGCATTGGCGGTGATCTTCCCCACCGTGGAGGCCAGGGGATCGGAGGCGTCTGCCCCCGAGGCAAAGACGCACAGGTTATAGGGGGTGCCGTTTTGCTGGAAGTAGCCGGTGGCGGCGGTGGGATCCTGGGGGACAGCCCAGCTGTTCCCGTTCTCCTTTGTGGTGTTGAGCCGGGGACCGGAGGCGTCGTCATACTCCATCCGGGCCCAGCCCAGGGAGACGGCGTCCATGTCCCGGGTCAGATTGATCTGGCTGTAGGAGGAGACGGCGTAGAACCCGTGGAGCCAGTCGGTGGAGGCGGCATAGCGCTCATAGACCTGCACCAGCATGGTGGCCGCCTCGGCCCGGGTGGCCGAAAGGGCGGGCTTGAAGAGGAGCTTGTCCCCCTCGCGGATACCGCTGACCATGCCGATCTGGTAGGCCAGGGCGATGTAGCCGGCGTTGCGCGTCACGTCGGAGAAGGGAAGCTGGGAGGCGGACAGGGATTCGGCCAGGGTCTGGTAGCCCAGGGCCCGCACCAGCATCACCGCCATCTCCTCCCGGCTGATGGGGTCGTCCGGGCGGAAGGGGCCGCCGGCGTCGGTCACGCCGTGGGCACGGGCGGCCTCCACATAGCCGTAGGCCCAGTGGGAGGAGGAACAGTCGATAAAGGAGGGGGAGCTGTCCTTCACCGGCTCCCAGTCCAGCATCTGGCACAGAATGGTGACGAAGGACGCCCGGTTGAGATAATCGCCCACGCCGAAACGGCCGTCCGGATAGCCCACCATCAGGCCGTATCGGGACGCCTTTTCAATGACGGGCCCGGCCCAGTGGCCGGCGGTGTCGCTGTAGGCCATGGCGGGGACGGAGAGGGACAGCGAGAGGACGGCCGCCAGCAGGGCGGCGGTAAGACGGTGCTTCATGAGAACCTCCTTTGAGAGCAGGAATACATTGGAATATCTCTATTGTATCAGGGCCGGGCCGGAAAAACAACGGCAGGAGGGGGTAGACATAAAAATTTAAGAATTGGAACAGAAAATTTTGGGAAGGGGATGACGGGGCGGCTTTTTTCTGATATGATAAAAATGATATAACGTTCCCCCTGCGGGGGAGAGACAGAATAAAGATAAGACAGAGGATGGTAGACTGCCATGAAACTGCTGGAAGAGCGTATCCGCAAGGACGGGAAGATCCGCGGCACCGAGGTGCTGAAGGTAGACCGCTTTTTGAACCACCAGATGGACATCGGTCTCATCAATGAGATCGGAAAGGAGTTCCACCGCCTGTTTCAGGACTGCGGGGTCAACAAGATCCTGACCATCGAGGCCTCCGGCATCGGCATTGCCTGCATTACGGCCCAGTCCTTCAACGTGCCGGTGATCTTTGCCAAGAAGAACAAGACTAAAAACATCGCCGGCGACGTATATACCTCTAAGGTCGAATCCTTTACCCACGGCAAGGTGTACGACATCATCGTGTCCAAGGAATTTCTGGGCCCCGGGGACCGGGTGCTCCTCATCGACGACTTTCTGGCCAACGGCAGCGCCCTCCAGGGCCTGATCAACCTGGTGCGGGACGCGGGCGCCACCCTGGTGGGCGCCGGCATCTGCGTGGAGAAGGCATTCCAGCCCGGCGGCGATCTGATCCGCTCCATGGGCGTGCGGGTGGAGTCCCTGGCCCGGGTCAAATCCATGGACGAGGCCACCAATACCATCGAATTCTGCGAATGAGCCCCACGGGGACTATCACGGCAAGCGCCGTTTTAGTAGAAGAACAGGAAACTCTTGCAGACCAAATTTGAAAAGGAGGAACTTACAATGAAGAAACGCATTCTGGCCATGCTCCTGGCGGGCACTATGGTGTTCGGCCTGGCCGCCTGCGGCGGCGGAGACGACAAGAAGCCGGAGGCCAGCAATCCCCCTGCCGCGGCCGGCGTCGCCAAGGAGGACCTGAAGGTGGGCTTCGTCCACATCGGCGACGAGGGCGATATGGGCTATACCTATAACATGGTGCTGGGCGTCAAGGAGATGCAGAAGAACCTGGGCCTGTCCGACGATCAGATCATCACCAAGTACAACGTCACTGAGGACGAGAAGTGCGCCGACGCCCTCAATGAGCTGGTGGACGCCGGCTGCCAGATCGTTTTCGCCACCAGCTTCGGCTTCGGCGACTATGTGACCGCCGCCGCCCGTGAGAATCCCGACATCCAGTTCTGCCACGCTACCGGCTTCCAGGCCCATGAGGCTGGTCTGGACAACCTGCATAACTGCTTTGCCAGCATCTACGAGGGCCGTTATCTGGCCGGTATCGCCGCCGGCATGAAGGCCAAGGAGATGGGCAACCCCAAGCTGGGCTATGTGGGCGCCTTCCCCTTCGCTGAGGTCATCTCGGGCTACACCGCCTTCTATCTGGGCGCCAAGAGCGTCTATCCCGACGTGACCATGGACGTCATCTACACCAACACCTGGAATGACGCCAACCTGGAGAGCCAGACTGCCGAGGCCCTCATCAACCGGGGCTGCGGCGTGGTGAGCCAGCACTCCGACTCCACCGGCCCCGCCACCATGGCTGAGAAGATGGGCAAGTTCCAGGTGGGCTACAACGCCGACATGATCTCCGCCGCCCCCGGCGCCTCCCTCATCTCCACCCGCATCGACTGGGGCATCTACTTCACCGAGGCCGTGCAGGCCGTGCTGGACGGCACCGAGATCCCCATGGACTGGTCCAAGGGCTATGCTGACGGCGCCGTGCTGATGACCGCGCTGAACGAGGACATCGCCGCCGAGGGCACCAAGGAGGCCATCGAGGCCGCCGAGGCCGGCATCAAGGACGGCTCCCTGCAGGTCTTTGCCGGTCCTCTCAAGGGCGTCAACTCCAACGGCGATACCCTGGAGCTGGCTGAGGGCGAGTTCTTTGCCGAGAGCGACGTGGCCGGCGGCAAGACCAGCGCCCCCTACTTCGACTACATCGTGGAGGGCGTGACCGTGGTCTCCGACCAGTGATCTCCCGGCATCCGTAACACAGAAGTGAGCCCGATCACGGGGCCGCGGACCCCCGCGGCCCCGTTTTATATCCTGACCGGGACGGCGCGGCGCGCCGTCCATTCAACGCGAGAGAGGTGAGTATATGGCAAAGGAGTACGCCATTGAGCTGAGGGAGCTGACCAAGACCTTCGGCGAAGTGGTGGCCAACGACAGGGTCTCCCTGTCCCTGGAGAGGGGCGAGATCCTGTCCCTGCTGGGCGAGAACGGCAGCGGCAAGACCACGCTGATGAACATGCTCTCCGGCATCTATTTCCCCGACCACGGCCAGATCCTGGTGAACGGGCGGGAGGTGACCATCCGCTCCCCCAAGGATGCCCATGACCTGGGCATCGGCATGATCCACCAGCACTTCAAGCTGGTGGACGTGCTGACGGCGGCGGAGAACATCATCCTGGGCCTGAAGGGAAAGGGACGGCTGGACCGGAGGGCGGTGGCGGAGGAGATCCGGACCATCAGCCAGAAGTACGGCTTTGAGATCGACCCCAACCAGAAGATCTACGAGATGTCGGTCTCCCAGAAACAGACGGTGGAGATCGTCAAGGTCCTTTACCGGGGGGCGGATATCCTCATCCTGGATGAGCCCACCGCCGTACTGACCCCCCAGGAGACCGACAAGCTCTTCGCCGTGCTGCGCAACATGAAGGCCGACGGCAAGTCCATCATCATCATCACCCACAAGCTCCACGAGGTCATGGCCATCTCCGACAAGGTGGCGGTCCTCCGCAAGGGCAAGTACATCGGAACCGTCAACACCGCCGACACCGATCCCCAGAAGCTCACCGAAATGATGGTGGGCCGCGCGGTGAGTCTGGATATCGAGCGGCCCAAGACCAAGTATCAGGATCTGCGGCTGGAGGTCAAGGGCCTCAACTGCATGAAGGAGGATGGAATCAAGGCCCTTACCGACGTATCCTTCCAGGCCCGGGGCGGCGAGATCCTGGGCATCGCCGGTATCGCCGGCTCGGGACAGAAGGAGCTGCTGGAGTGTGTCGCCGGCCTTCACAGCGTGGAGTCAGGCCACATCTTCTACTATCCGCCCCATCCCAACTCGGACATCGCCGGCCTCCATGTGCCGGTGGACAAGGCGGGGGAGGAGCTGGTGGGCAAGACGCCCACCCAGATCCAGAAGATCGGCGTGTCCCTGGCCTTCGTCCCCGAGGACCGGCTGGGCATGGGCCTGGTGGCCGGTATGGACATGGTGGACAACATGATGCTCAAGACCTACCAGCGGGGCAAGGGCCCGCTGGTGGACCGCAAGCCCCCCAGAGAGCTGGCTCAGAAGCTCATCGAGGAGCTGGAGATCGTCACCCCCGGCGTGTCCACGCCGGTGCGCCGGCTCTCCGGCGGAAACGTGCAGAAGGTGCTGGTGGGACGGGAGATTGCCTCCAGCCCCACGGTGCTCATGACCGCCTACCCGGTCCGGGGCCTGGACATCAACTCGGCCTACACCATCTACCACCTGCTCAATGAGCAGAAAAAGCGGGGCGTGGCCGTCATCCTGGTGGGCGAGGACCTGGACGTGCTGCTGGAGCTGTGCGACCGCATCCTGGTGCTCTGCGGCGGACGGGTATCCGGTATCGTGGACGGGGAAACGGCCACCAAGGAAGAGGTGGGTCTGCTGATGACCCGCCTGCCCGGTACGGAAGGGAGCGTGAGCGTATGAGCCAAAAGAACGCGACCCGGGAGCCGGCGGTCCGTCTGGCCAAGCGGAGCGATATTTCCCGGGGCAAGGCGTGGGCCATCCGTGCCGCCGCCGTCCTGCTGGCCCTGGCCACCGGCGGGCTCATCATCCTGCTGCTGGGCCATAACCCGCTGGATGTTTACGGCACCATGCTCACCGGCGCCCTGGGCAAGCCCCGGGCCGTCCGGGAGACGGTGAAAAAGGCCATCCCCCTGCTGGGAGCGGCCCTGGCCATTGCCCCGGCCTTCAAGATGAAATTCTGGAACATCGGCGCCGAGGGACAGATTTTGGCGGGCGCCGTGGCCGCCAGCTACTTCGCCCTGTTCTGGTGCGACGGCCTGCCCCGCCCGGTGCTGCTGGTGGTCATGGGTGTGGCGGCAGTGGTCGCCGGCGGACTGTGGGGCCTGCTCCCCGCGGTGTTCAAGGCCCGCTGGGGCACCAACGAGACCCTGTTCACCCTGATGCTCAACTACATCGTGCTGGGCCTGGTGAAGTACCTGCAGAACGGCCCCTGGGGGCCGGGACTCAACACCTCCGGCTATCCCAAGATCCCCATGTTCGGCGGGGCGGCCCTGCTGCCCACGGTGCTGGGCGTCCACATCGGGTGGATCATCGTGCTGGTGCTGACGGTGCTGATGTTCGCCTACCTGAAATACAGCAAGCAGGGCTATGAGATCGCCGTGGTGGGCGAGAGCGTCCGTACCGCCCAGTACGCGGGCATGAACGTGTCCAGGATCATCATGCGTACCATGTTTATTTCCGGCGGCATCGCCGGCCTGGTGGGCTTCCTCCAGGTCTCCGGCGCGTCGGGTACCCTGACGGAGAACACCGCCGGCGGCATCGGCTTCACCGCCATCACCGTGGCCTGGCTGGCCAAGCTCAACTCCTTTGCCATGGTGGTCATCGCCGCCCTGCTGGCGGTGCTGGAGAAGGGCGCCGACGCCATCCAGACCGCCTACAAGATCCCGGCTTCGGCCTCTGAGATGCTCACCGGCGTGATCCTGTTCTTCATGCTGGGGTGCGAGTTCTTCATCCGCTACCGGCTCATTTTCCGGGGAAAGGGGGAGCGGAAGCATGGATAACTTCCAAGTGATTGCCTTTCTGGTGGCGGCGGTGGCCGCCGGCGCGCCCCTGCTTTTCGGCACCCTGGGCGAGATCCTCACAGAGAAGAGCGGCAACCTGAACCTGGGCGTGGAGGGCATGATGTACATGGGCGGCGTGGCCGGTCTGGCCGGTGCCTACTACTACGAGCAGGCGGCGGGGGCCGCGGCCTCCGGTATGACGGCCGCCCTCATCGCCACGGTGTGCGCCTTTTTGTGCGCCGCCTTCGGCGCGCTGGTGTACAGCGTGCTCACCATCACCCTGCGGGCCAACCAGAACGTCACCGGTCTGGCCCTGACCATCTTCGGCACCGGCTTCGGCAATTTCGTGGGCGAGCTGATGAACAACCAGGCCGGCGGCTTTGCCAGCGTGGGCACGGGCACCAAGGCCGTCTTTACCGGCAACACCGCCCTCACCGGCCTTGCCAAGCTCTTTTTGTCCTACAACTATCTGGTGTATGTGGGCGTGGCCCTGGCGGTAGCGCTCATGTGGTTCCTGGGCCGCAGCCGGACCGGACTGAACCTGCGCTCGGTGGGCGAGAATCCCGGCACCGCCGACGCCGCCGGCATCAGCGTCACGGCCTATCAGTACGCGGCCACCTGCCTGGGCGGCGGCATCTGCGGCCTGGGCGGCATGTACATCGTCATGGCCCAGTTCAACGGTGTCTGGCAGCACAACTGCATCAGCGGCAAGGGCTGGATCGCCGTGGCCCTGGTCATCTTCGCCACCTGGAGCCCGGCCCGGGCCCTGGTGGGCAGCCTGGTGTTCGGCGCGCTGTCCATCCTGCGGTTCTATGTGCCCTTCGGCGGCACGGCTTTCGGCCCCATCTACGATACCGTGCCCTATATCGCCACGGTGCTGGTGCTCATCGCCGTCAGCATCCGGCAGAAGCGGGAAAGCCAGCCTCCCGCCCATCTGGGCGTGGCCTACTTCCGGGAGGAGCGCTGAGACAACAAAAAAAGCAGGAGGAGCGGAAAACCGCTCCTCCTGCTCTTTTGCTGACCGGGAACTGAAAAGGTCCATACATAGCAAAACCGGACGCCTGCTCCTGACGTCCGGTCCTGCATAGGAAAGAGGATACAATGAAATGAAAAGAAACTGTCTCTTGCGAGTATTATAATACCCGAGAGTTGTTAACAAATAAAACGAAAGGTGTTACAAGAGTTTTAAATTTTTCGCGTTTTATGTCAAGTTTTCGTGAAGGATATGGTGGGCGGTTGAGCTGAGACGTGGGGCGGAAAAAAGACAGATACCGGCGATGTTTTTCACACCGCCGGTATCCGCCAGATGGAGGATGAAAGAAAAAGAAACGGCCTGCTTGCTGAGTATTATGTTACCGGGTATTTGTGAAGAAAGAAAGCAAATTTATTACAAAAGAATAAACAATTCAATCCCCAACCTCCCGGCGGCCCTCCCTGGCCGCGCGCCGCTTTTCCCGCAGACGCTGAAAGAACTCCTGGAGCAGGGCGGCGCACTCCTCTTCCAGAAGGCCGCGGTGGACCTGAGGGTGGTGGTTGAAGGGCTGGGCAAACAGGTCCAGCACCGAGCCGCAGCACCCGGCCTTTGGATCATCGGCGCCGTACCAGACCTGGGGGATGCGGGCGTTGATGATGGCGCCGGCACACATGGGGCAGGGCTCCAGGGTCACATAGAGCGCAGCCTTGTGCAGCCGCCAGCCCCCCAGGACGGCGTTGGCCTGCCGGATGGCCTCCAGCTCGGCGTGGCCCAGAGCGTCCCTGGCGGTCTCCCGGCGGTTGCGGCCCTGGCCTACGATGCGTCCGTCCTCCCAGACCACCACGCAGCCCACCGGGACCTCGCCCTCCTCCATGGCCTCCCGGGCCAGCTCCAGGGCCCGGCGCATATAGTCCTCGTGGGTCATGGGGCCTCTCCTCCTTGTTTCGTAATGCGGTTGAAAAGGAGCATTTGCCCCTTTTGAACTCCTTTGATTCTACCAGCATACCCTGTTTCGGGACGGCGTGCAAGAGAAACACAAAAAGTAGAGTGGTGAGTTTAAAAAGGATGGCATATTGAGCCGCAATCTGCTATAATATACCGATAAGTAAAATCAATATAGCGGGGGATCTGGATTGATAGAGATTTTTCTGATCGCGGTCAGCCTGGCGCTGGACGCCTTTGCGGTATCGGTATCCAGCGGCATTTCGGTGCCGGGCTTTGGATGGAAGCACGCGGTAAAAATGGGACTCTATTTTGGCGGCTTTCAGTTTGCCATGCCTCTCATCGGCTGGTTTTTGGGCAGCAGCGTCAGCGCGTACATAGAAGCGGTGGACCATTGGATCGCCTTCGGCCTGCTGGCCTTCATCGGCGGCCGGATGGTGGTGGGCGCCTGGGGCAAGGACTCCTGCCAGCGGGAAGAGAGCCCCGCCGAGCTGACGGCCAGACGGCTGACGGTGCTGGCTGTGGCCACCAGCATCGACGCGCTGGCGGTGGGGGTGTCCATGGCCTTCATGGTCACGGATGTGAGCATTCTGTTCTCCGCCTGCGTCATCGGCGTGGTGGCCTTCGTCCTGTCAGTGGTGGGCGGTCTGGCCGGCCGCCGGCTGGGCTGCCTGTTCCAGAAACGGGCCGAGCTGGTGGGCGGACTGGTCCTCATCGGGATCGGAGTGAAGATCCTCATCGAGCACCTGATGGGAGGATAATATGAGCCTTTGGAGCGACCTTCATCTGGATATGGACCGCCACCGGGCGGTGACCCTGGTGGGCGGCGGCGGAAAGACCACCACCATGTACGCCCTGGCCCACGAGGCCAGGGAGGCGGGGCGGACCGTCATCGTTACCACCAGCACCCATATCATGCCCCATCCCCGGCTCTTTCTCACCGACGACCCGGAGCCGGGCCATCTGCGGGAATGCCTGGACAGGCACGGCGTCATCACCCTGGGTACGCTGGGCCGGGCGGACAAGCTGTGCGGCACCGGGGAGATCGGGGTGTGCAAAACTGTGGCCGATATCGTCCTCATCGAGGGGGACGGGGCGCGGATCAAGCCCCTGAAGGTACCGGCCGAGCATGAACCGGTGATCCCGCCGGAGAGCGACGCGGTGCTGGCCCTGGCGGGCATGGACGCGCTGGACAGGCCCATCGGCGAGATCTGCCACCGGCCCGAGCGGGTGGCCGCTTTTCTGGACAAGCCTCTGGATGCGCCGGTCACCGAGGAGGATTATATCCGCATATTGTCCAGTCCGGCGGGGAGCCGGAAAAGCGTGGCGGAGGGCATGGACTACCGCTGCATTCTCAACAAGACGGATACCTCCGACCTGCGCAGGCGGGCGGAGGTCATCGCCGCCGGTCTCAGCCGGCTGGGCATTCTGACGCTGATCCAGCGTTACAGCGAAAAGGAGCGGGGAGGACTATGCTGGTTCTGATCAAGGGCGCGGGAGACCTGGCCACAGGAGTGGCCTACCGCCTGTACCGGGCGGGGATGAAGATCGTGATGACCGATATCGCGCAGCCCACGGCGGTGCGGCGGACGGTGGCCTTCTGCCAGTGTATCTACGACGGCACGACCGTGGTAGAGGGGGTGACGGCCCGCCGGGTGGACACCCCGGAGCAGGCCATGGCCTGTGTGGAGCGGGGAGAGATCCCGGTGCTGGTGGACCCGGAGGCGGCCATCCGCACCCAGCTCCCCTTTGACGCCGAGGTGGATGCCATCCTGGCCAAGTACAATGTGAACACGAAGATCGATGACGCGCCCATCGTGCTGGCCATGGGCCCCGGCTTTACCGCCGGGGTGGACTGCCACGCCGTCATCGAGACCAAGCGGGGCCACTATCTGGGCCGTGTCATCGAGGAGGGGAGCGCCATCCCCAACACCGGTGTGCCCGGCGACATCGGCGGGTACACCACAGAGCGGATCATCCGGGCCTGCCGGGATGGCGTATTCCACCCGGTGGCCGCCATCGGCGACACGGTGAGCAAGGGGGATGTGGTAGCCAGGGTGGACAATGAGCCGGTCTATGCCCTGATGCCGGGCACCGTCCGGGGCATGCTGCCCGATGGGCTCCATGTGACGCAGGGGATGAAATCCGGGGATATCGACCCCCGCTGCGCCTATGACCACTGCTTTACCATCTCGGACAAAGCCAGGGCCATCGGCGGCGGCGTGCTGGAGGGCCTGCTCTATTTCCGCCGGAAAAACGGCGGAAACATGATTTAACGGGGTGCCCAGGGCGCCCCGCAGCAAAGAGGAGAACAAGAAATGGAACGACTGATTTTGTGCGGCGGCGGCCACGTGTCGCTGGAGGTGGCCTATATGGCCAGCCATCTGGAGTTCGATATCGTGGTCATCGACGACCGCCCGGAATTTGCCAATGAGGAGCGATTCTCCATGGCTTCCCAGGTCCTGTGCATGCCCTTCCTGGAGGCGCTGGACCAGTTGGGCAGCCGGGAGGATGACTATTATGTGATCCTGACCCGGGGCCACGCCTTTGACAGCGATTGTCTGGCCAAGGTGCTTCAGGGCGACTACGCCTATGTGGGCATGATCGGCAGCCGCATCAAGGTGGCCGCCGTGATGAAGCGGATGCGGGAGGAGGGCTATCCGGCCAACGTGCTGGCCGGCGTCCACTCTCCGGTGGGGCTGCAGATCGGCGCCCAGACCCCGGCGGAGATCGCCGTGTCCATCCTGGGCGAGATCATCCAGGAACGGGCCAGAAAGGGCCCCGGCACCCCGCCGCCCCCCAGCGAAAAGGGCGTGCTGTGCACCATCACCCGCAAGAGCGGTTCCGCCCCCCGGGGAGAGGGAACGTGGATGCTGGTGCGGCCCGACGGGAAGTGCGTGGGCACCATCGGCGGCGGCGCAGTGGAATACCAGGCCAAGCTGGATGCCCTGGAGATGATCAAAAACGGCGCGGAGCGCGACCACAGGCTCTATGACCTCTCCCACGCGGCGGCGGAACTGGGCATGGTCTGCGGCGGCAAGATCGAAGTGGACTTCGTCAACCGGAAGTAAGGGGGAGCCATGAAGGAGATCGTGATGTTCGTGCAGCAGGGCTGTCCCCACTGCAAAAGGGCCTTCAAGTGGCAGGAGGTTCTGACGGAAAAATTCCACCCGGAGTGGCGGGATGTGCCCGTCCGGGTGGTGGACGAGCTGGAGGAGAAGGAATACGCCGACTCCTTCGACTACTACTATGTGCCCTCCTACTATGTGGACGGCGTGAAGGTCCATGAGGGGCCGGTGACGCAGCAGGACGTGGAGCGGGTGTTTGAGACTGCCCTGTCGGAATAAGACAGTGAAAAAGGGCGTGGCCGGCATACTGCCGGCCACGCCGTTTCTTATTTTGATGGGGTGATCATGCCTGAAGGTCCTCCGGACGGTCCACGTCGGAGAGCTCCCGGGGGTGGCAGGCGTCCACCAGCAGCAGCCGTTCCGGGTGGCGGCGGATGATCTGCCCGCCGCCGGCGTCGCCGGTAAGGGCGAGCAGGTCGGGAAAGCAGTCGGCGGGAAAGACCGCGGGGTTGCCCCGCCTGCCTTCCGCGGCCAGGGCGCAGATGCGGCCGGGATGGGCCCGGAAGGCGGAGAGCAACCGCGCCACCGACTCCGGCGTGAGCCAGGGCTGGTCGCTGACGGCGAAGAGCACGCCGTCCATCCCCTCCATGGCCGCGGTCCCCAGCCGCACCGAGGCCGAGATGCCCTGGGCGGCCGCTTCATTGAGAATGGGGGTAAAACCGAAGCCGGGGGCCATGGCGAGCACCGCCTCATACTGGCTGACCACTACACGGCGGGCAAAGGGGAGACCGGAATAGGTCTCCATGGCCCGGCGGACCAGGGGCACGCCGCCGGCCGGGGCCAGCAGCTTGTTGGAGCCGAAGCGCCGGCCGAAGCCCGAGGCCATCAGGACACATCCGATGTCCATGCCTTATCTCCAGAACTGAGAAGGTCCGCGGGAGACGTACTTGCCCAGGCCCTCCTTCACCACTTTTCCGTCCTCCACAGCTATCTCGCCGCCCAGAAGGACGGTCTCAGTGCGGCCGGCCATCTCCATGCCCTCATAGGGCGTGTAATCCACATTCTGATATTGATGGGCCGCACTGATACGCCAGGTATAATTCGGATCAAAAATTACGATATCGGCGTCGCTGCCCACGGCCAGCGTGCCCTTTTGGGGGAACATGCCGAAGAGCTTGGCGGGCCGCTCGGAGAGGGCCTTCATCATCTGCAGCAGGTCGATGTGGTCGGCCTTCACGCCAAAGGTGTACATGAGACAGGGACGGTGCTCGGTGCCGGGGATGCCGGGGGGAATGGCGGAGAAGTCGTCCTTGCCCAGCTGCTTGGTGGTGGCATAGTTGAAGGAGCAGTGGTCGGTGCCGATGGTGTCGATATCGTCGTCGCCCAGGGCCTCCCACAGGGCGTCCACGTCATCCTGCTTGCGCAGGGGCGGGGAGAAGACGAATTTGGCGCTCTCGAAGCCGGGG
>Ga0129306_1002774_pt1 | contig 14622 bp, 8 predicted proteins | sample P827metagenome_FD_94438 | JGI IMG/M metagenome (GOLD analysis project Ga0129306, IMG submission 94438) | Capybara group fecal microbial communities from Wisconsin, USA - P827 metagenome | ecosystem: Host-associated > Mammals > Digestive system > Large intestine > Fecal | place: USA: Wisconsin...
AAAATGTCGTACTAACTCAGTCCCCCATGCGACATTTTTTGTTTTGCAAACAAAATATAGATTTTTCACAAAATGTAAATAATATTTGTTGGATAATGACAAAAAATGTGATATTATATATTTTAGATAAAAATTTTGTGTGTATTTCCAAGGAGAAGAACATATGCTTAGCAACAGGAAAATGGTTTTTACTGCAGAAAAGGAATCCTTTATAGTCAGGGTCCTTGTAAAAAAGGCTCAGGATGCCGGGATAGACTGCGTATATGTTCCCTTTGATATTACTGCGATCCATTCTGCACTTGCAGAAAGTCAGCTTTTGGCGCTTTATATGGAAGAAGATACTATGCCAAAAGAAGATATTTTACATATAATCATAGACAATATGGAAGAAACCGGAGGCCAGGTCGTTCTTGTAGGGGAAAGAGACGATGTGGGCAAGGTTTTTGACCATATGCCGACCGGCCTCGTTTATAAAACATTTTCAAGACCTGTTGATAATGCGGAGTTTACGGCTGCACTTACCGAGTATTATGAGAAAGTGGAGTCCGGAGATTTTAAAAAGAGCATACTTGTGGTTGATGATGACCCGGGCTACCTTGCTATAGTAAGACAGTGGCTTTCAGGTACATACAGGGTTGCACTTGCAAGCTCAGGTCTTCAGGCTATTAAATATCTTGGAAAAAACAAGGTGGATCTTATACTGCTTGATCATGAGATGCCTGTTACCAGCGGACCGCAGGTACTTGAAATGCTTCGCAGCGAAGATGAGACTAAAGGGATACCTGTTATGTTTCTTACGGGTAAGAGCGATAAGGAAAGCGTTATGGCTGTAGTTGCCCTTCATCCTGAGGGCTACTTTTTAAAGAGTATAAAAAAAGAAGAACTGCTTAATGAACTGAATAAATATTTTTCAACTCACATGGCATAATGACTTAGGAGAAGGTTATATGTTATCAGACTCCAGACGGAAAAGAAAAGGCATATTAAATCCGGCAGTCTTAGGATTTATGGCTTTGGCTACCGGTGTAAATATTTTTTTATCAATGCTTGTCAGATCTTCGGGTCTGCCCTTTTATATGGACACGATAGGAACTGTGACGGTGACAGCCCTTGGCGGAGCAGTTCCGGGTATTATTGTGGCTTTTGCCACCAATACCATCAATTTCTTTTTAGACGGGGAATCGGTATTTTACGCCCCGCTTAATATGCTTATCGCCATTCTTTCGGCTGCATATTTCGGAGAATATTCCAAGTACAGAAAAAATGAGTTAAAAAAGAGAAGAGAAAGCCTTGACCGCTTTGCAACAGTGGGATTCCAGGACCTTCTTCTTTTTATAGTTGCGCTATCATTTGTAGGAGGCGTGATGGGCGGAGCCATAACATGGTATCTATATCACTCGCCTTCCGATAACCCGCTTACCGTAAGCTTTTCAGGCTGGCTTACAGAAAAAATGGGACTTTCGGAATTTGCCTGCCACATGGTGGCTACTTTTGCCATGGACTTTATAGACAAAAGTATTTCCATGATCATCTCTTTGCTGATAATAACATTGGCGCCAAAAAAGCTGAAAAAAGCAGTAAAGCTTTCTTCATGGAGACAAAATCCACTGACTATCGAGCAGCAGCAGAAAGCTAAGGAAAAAAGGCATGGAAAGATCTCCATCGGAACCAGGATCAATCTTATCATAATAGCTTCCACCACACTTATGGCGACTATAGCACTTGCATTCAGTGCTGTAAGTTACAGAGACACAGCCATAGAAACACTTAGCGGATCTGCGTATCAGGTTGCTTATCTTGCCGCAAATGAAATAGATCCTGAAAAAGTAGATGATTATCTGAAACTCGGACCTTTAGCTGAAGGCTATACACAGACTGCAAGCAGACTGAGAGTCATAAAAAACAGTCTGCCTGATATAACATTCTTGTATGTATATAAATTTGATAAAAGAGGATGCCACGTGGTATTTGATCTTGATGCGGTCCTTAGCGACGGAACTTATGTGGAGGGAGATGCTCCGGGACAGATAATAGAAGTAGAGGAAGCATTTTTACCGTATCTTAACGACATCCTTGATGGAAATCCTATCCCTGTTATAAGGATAAAAGATGAGTACGGAAGCTTTTATGCAGCATATTATCCTGTTTATGATGTTAACGGAAACTGCGTATGCTATGTGGGTTCAAACGTAGAAACAGTGCTTGTAAACGACCTTTTGTATAATTACTTTGGCAGAGTTTTGCTGCTTTTTATCGGCTTTCTCATTCTTATTATAGCCGTAAGCTTCATAACAACAAAATATAATATCATCATGCCTATCACAAGTATCACCCTTTATGCCAATGAACTTGCAGATACTGTAGGCGGGGCAAATGAAGAAAATCTTGAAAAAATAGAAGAACTTGATATTCACACAGGTGATGAGATAGAGCAGCTTTATAAGGCATTTTGCAATATGACGGCTGAAACGGTTTACAGGCTTAATGAAAATCAGAAAAAAACAGAAGCCATAGCAAAGATGCAAAACGCCCTTATAATAACCATGGCGGATATGGTTGAAACAAGGGATTCGGATACGGGGGCCCATGTAATTAAAACTTCGGCATACGTAAGGATCATCCTGCAAGGCCTTAGGAAAAACGGCTACTACGCTGAAAAAATCTCGGACAGATTTATGCGTGATGTGGAGATGAGTGCGCCGCTTCATGATGTGGGAAAGATATATATTCCCGATGCCATCCTTAACAAAGAAGGAAAGCTTACGGAAGAAGAATTTGAAATAATGAAAACCCACACCACCGCCGGAAGAAATATCCTTGAAAATGCCATCAGCTCAATGGAGGGCGACAATTACCTTAAAGAAGCAAGAAATATGGCAGCCTACCATCATGAAAGATGGGACGGAAAAGGTTACCCTGAAGGCCTGCACGGAGAGGTTATACCTCTTTCGGCACGTATAATGGCTGTGGCTGATGTTTTTGATGCATTGTCATCGGCAAGAGTATATAAGCCGCCATATACCTTTGATGAAGCCATTAATCTGATAAAAGACGGCGCGGGAACTCAGTTCGATCCAAAATGTGTTGAAGTATTTTTGGAATCTATTTCGGAAGTAAAGAAGATTTACAGGAAATATCAGGAGTCATAATGATAAGAAGCATCCGAACAACTTTATTAATGATCATATGCCTTGCTTGTGTTTTTGCAGGGTCTTTTAGTCATGCATACGGTGCTGAAAATACAGGGGAAAATAAGCCTGCTGCAGGCGATAATTCATTGATAGGCGGCGGATACGCTCTGTCAGGCCAGATGCCGGGGATATATTATCTTCCAAAACTATACGATGCTTCAAACGGCCTTCCGACCTCTGAGGCAAACGCTATTCTTTGTGCAAGTAACGGATATATCTATATTGGCGGATACAGCGGAATTATCAGATATGATGGCGTCAACTTTGAAAGACTGCCGGTAGCGGATGGATTATCAAGCGGAAGAGCCTTTTATGAAGACAAACAGGCAAGGATCTGGGTAGCCACAAATGACAACGGAGTTGTCGTAATGGGAAACAGCGAGTCTATTCATTTTACGAAAAAAGACGGTCTTCCTTCAAACTCGATACGTACTTTTGCGCGAGATTACGACAGCAATGTTTTTATTGGTACCACAGCAGGTGTCTGCTATATCGACCCTGCCATGAGAGTTCATAAGATAAACGATGACAGGATAAACAATCAAACGATCTTAAGGCTTGTATCGGACGGATGGGGTACCATATACGGTTTTACCGGCAACGGCACTGTTTTTACGGTTTCTACAGATGGCATAGGCGATTACTATGAAAGCAACGATCTTGGTATCGGAAAGATAACAAATATTCTTGCAGACCCTGAAAAAACCGGGAAAGTATATTTTGGAACAGCAAGCGGATGTGTTTATTACGGTGATTTTGGGGCGCAGGCTGTGGAAATGAAAAAGATTGACACAGCGCCTGTGGATAATATTCAGTGGCTTGAGTATGCCTGTGGACGTTTGTGGGTCGCATCTACAAAAATCCTTGGATATGTTGATGAGAAAGACAGATTTGTAAGCTTTGACAACTTCCCTGTTAAAGATGCCATAGAAATGATGACTGTGGATTATCAGGGAAATATCTGGCTGGCATCTTCAAGATACGGTGTAATGAAGATCGTGGCCGACAATTTCCTTGATATCTCAGATGCGGCAGAGCTTCCTGATGAAGTTGTAAATACCACATGTATGCGTGATAATGAACTTTATATAGGTACCGACAATGGCCTTTATATTGTTGACAGCGATTATAATGAGGTAAAAAACGACCTTACCACATATTTTAAAAATGCCAGGATAAGATGTATTAAAAACGACTCTGAAGGAAATACCTGGTTTTGTACATTTACAGGTGGATACGGTCTTGTATGTATCGATAAAAATGACCGGATAAAGGTTTTTAATACAGGCAACGGAATGCCGTCAAATGAAGTAAGATGCATTACGGAAAGAAAAGAGGGCGGCATTATCGCAGGAACCAATGGCGGTATTGTTATCATTGACGATGGAAAAATAGAAAAGGTTTACGGGCTTGAAGAAGGCCTTAATAACCTTGTTATCCTTACAGTCTGCGAGGGGTATGAAGGGGAGATATTAGCAGGAACAGACGGCGACGGACTGTATATAATAGAAAACGAACAGATAAGAAGGATAGGTACAGATGAAGGTCTTTCAAGTGACGTGATCATGAGACTTGAGCAAGATAAAGAAAGGGAGCTTATATGGCTGATAACATCAAATGCCGTTGAATACATGAAAAACGGCATGATAACAAACGTCACCACATTCCCGTATAACAACAATTTTGACGTAATATACGGCAGTAATAATGACCTTTGGTTTTTGTCTTCAAGAGGAATATATGTAGTTGATGCCACTGAAGCGGTAGAAAACAGGATAAGCAGCTACAAACTATTTAACAAGGAAAACGGACTTACACGTATCCCTGTTTCTCACTGCTACAGCTGTCTTGATGATGACGGAAATCTTTATGTGACGGGGCAGAACGGAGTAGCGGTTGTAAATGTTCTGAATTTTATGGATTTTTCGGGTAAAGCCATTGTGGGACTTAAATCCGTGATGTTTGACGGAGAGAATATATTACCTGATGAATCGGGAAAATTTGTACTTCCTTCTAAATACGGAAGACTTCAGATCATGCCTGCAGTACTTGATTACACCATCTCAGATCCTATTATAAGCATGTATCTTGAGGAACTAAACGATCAGGGGATCAGTGCAAATCAGAGCAAACTTACGGCTCTTGAGTATACAGGCCTAAAATATGGTACTTATACGCTGCATATTGTGGTTCGTGACAGCAGAACAAATGAAATAACAGCAGAAAAAAACTATACTATAATAAAAAAGCCTCTGCCTTTTGAAAGACAGTCTGTAAGGATCGCGCTTCTTTTTGTGCTGCTTGCGGCTATAGGTATAGCTGTATGGCGTATTATGAACGGAACCGTTATCAAGAACCAGTATCTGCAGATTCAGGAAGCAAGGGATGAGGCAGAAAAGGCAAATCAGGCAAAATCAAGATTCCTTGCCAATATGAGCCACGAGATCAGAACTCCTATCAATACCATTATGGGTATGGATGAGATGATCTTAAGAGAGGATGTTAAAAATGCGCCTCGGGAGTACTATGCTCCTGTGGTGGGGTATGCAAGAAACATAAAGTATGCTTCGGAGTCGCTTCTTAGCCTTATCAACGACCTTCTTGATATCTCAAAGATCGAGTCCGGTAAAATGCATCTTGTGGAGCAGGAATATGATACGAAAGAAATGCTCCTTGGCATTACAACAATGATAAGAGGCAGGGCGGAAGATAAAAAACTGTATTTTGACCTTGATATCGATGAGACTTTGCCAAAGCGCCTTTATGGAGACGGCGGAAAGATAAAGCAGATCATACTTAACCTTCTTACAAATGCTGTAAAGTACACGGAAGACGGAGGATTTACCCTCAGCGTTGCCGTTACTTCAAGAAATGAGGCAGGGGTTACCCTTCAGATATCTGTTAAGGATACGGGTATAGGCGTAAAGAAAGAGGACCTTGAAAAGCTGTTTTCCGCTTATGAAAGACTTGATGAGGTGAAAAATTCCAATATTCAGGGTACCGGTCTCGGACTTGATATATCAAGGCAGTTTGCAGAGCTTATGGGCGGCAGGCTATGGTGCGAGAGCATTTACGGAGAAGGCTCGGAATTTCTTCTTGTAATAAAGCAAAAGATAGTTGATGAAACGCCTATAGGCGTATTTATCGAAGAAGCTGCGGAAGATAAAAAGGGCGGCTACAAACCGCAATTTGTGGCACCTGATGCCGATATCCTTGTGGTAGATGACAACCCTATGAACCTTAACGTTATAAAGGGTCTTCTTAAACCGACAAAGGTATTTGTAACAACGGCAGACAGCGGCGAAGAAGCACTTGCAAAAATTGAAGATAACGATTTTAACGTAGTACTTCTTGATCATATGATGCCGGGTATGGATGGAATCGAAACCCTTGAAAAGATAAGAGAAAAGCATCCTGATCTTCCGGTTTACGCTCTTACCGCAAATGCTACAGCGGGAGGCGAAGAATTTTATAAGTCAAAGGGCTTTGACGGTTATCTTACAAAGCCTATCGATATAGTGGCGGTAGAGCATGCCATCATGCGTCATTTACCTGAAAATATCATGATGACGGCAGGCGATGAAGATGTGGCAGTATGTGATACCAACATTCCCGATGATAAGCTTTGGATAAACGATATAAGCGAAATATCGGTGAAGGACGGTATTGCCAATTCCGGAGGTGCTTCTTCGTTTATATTTGCACTTAAGATGTTCTTTGACAGCATTGATGATAATCATGCTGTAATAAAGAAAGCCTATGAAAGCGGCGACATCAAGCTTGCAACGGTTAAAGTTCATGCTCTTAAGAGTTCTGCAAGGATAATCGGAGCCATGAAGCTTTCAGCTGATTGCCAGGCCCTTGAAGATGCGGGCAATAAAAAGGATATGGATTATATAAATGCAAATAAAGATAATGTCCTTAACGAATATCTTGCATTTAAGGATGTCCTTAAAAAACTTGATGAAAATGCGGATAAAGCAGCAGAAAAAGAAGCAATTGACCCTGCTGAACTTGCAGATGCATATTCGGCTCTTAAAGACTGCATCGGTCAAATGGATTATGATTCTGTTGAGATGATAGTAAAACAGGTTATGGAATATAAGCTTCCAAAGGAAGATGAGGAGCTTATGAAAGAATTTGAAAAGAGCCTAAAGAACGTAGACTGGGACAAAATGGAAGAATTAATGGCAAAGAGGTAAAAAATGATATATCAGTTTATCAGAGATCATCAATTAAATATCATGCTTGGAATGTCAAGTATCTGTTTTATGGTGGGTTTCTTTGCCATGATCACAAAGGCCCTTCCAAAGCGAAGAAAATGGATACTTGTGGATATCGAGTTTTCATCGGGACTGCTGCTTTTTTCGGACAGACTTGCCTATATGTATCACGGGGATGTATCCAATCTTGGCTACCACATGGTAAGGATCTCAAACTTTATGGTATTTTTTATGACCATTTCCGTTGTCCATGCTTTTAATCTGTACCTTACAGATCTTTGCAAAAATGAAGTGGGAATGAAAAAAATACCAAACAGACTAAGGATCGTGGAACTTATTGCTGCTGCGGGATGGTTCCTTGTTATTCTTTCACAGTTTATCGGCCTTTATTACACCTTTAATGCAAACAATGAATACCAGAGAGGACCGGGATTTATCGTTTGTTATGCAATTCCGTTTTTAGCTCTGTTTATCCAGCTTTCTGTTATTTTTCAGCTGCAAAAAAAATTGAGCTTATATATCTGGATCCCTCTGTTGCTTTTTACTGTTATACCGATGGTAGCCTCTATTTTTCAGGCGTTCTTTTACGGTGTATCACTTACCAATATGGCAATAGTTGGGATGGGAGTTGTTTTGTACATATTTGCCCTGATGGATCTTAACGACAAGCTTGAAAAGACGCAAAAGAGCGAACTTGATGCGGCGCAAAGCTAGGGTATGTCGGTATTTCGTTCTTTTGATCAGACCTCAAGAGCACTTATCGGAGCCATTGATGCAAAGGATAAGTACACTAGGGAACATTCAAAAAGGGTGGCAGAATATGCAAGACTTATAGCAAAAGCTATGGGGATGGATGACATTGAGGCAGCAGAGATAGCATATTCAGCTCTGTTCCATGATGTTGGTAAGATTGCGATCCCTGATAATATTCTTCAAAAAAGAGAACGACTGACAGAAGAGGAGTCGGCAATATTAAAAAAGCACCCGGTATACGGTAAAGAGATAATGTCAGGTGTAACAGAGATCCCTTACCTTAAGCCTGCTGCGGCATATCACCACGAAAGATATGACGGAAAAGGGTTCCCGGAAGGGTTAAAAGGCGAGGCGATACCTCTTGCGGCAAGAATAACTGCAGTTGCGGATGCTTACGATAAAATGGCCTCATTTAAGTATGGAAGACCGCCGCTTGCGCAAGGTAAAATTCGAGAAGAAATCTTAAGCGAAGCAGGAAAGGCTTTTGATCCGAAGATAGTGTCGATCATGGTGGATATGATCGATAAAGATACAGACTATGCCTTAAGAGAGGCTGATGATGATTCTGTTGATGAGGCTGATATCAACGATATCACAAAGGTTGACAGAATGCACTTTGAAAACTATAAAGACAGGGTTTCTGACGGCATAAGAGTAACGGATAAGATCTTAAAACTGCATTTTGAGTCAAGACCTATAAACGGACATGAAAAAGAATGTTCTCTTCCTGTGATCATCCTTTTTGACTCCTTTGACAGATGCGTACACAGAAATCCGCGTAATATCAACAATCTGCATTATTTTGAATATGGAGAGATATGGCTTGACGGACATACGGTATGTACAAGTGCTAGAGACATAAAGGCAGAGGTTACGGAAAAAGAAACAGGTGCGGGGGCTGATGCAAACGGATGGGAAACATACGACATAGAGATCTTTGCAGTAAAGGATCATGTAATGTTAAGAGCAGACAGCAACAGTCTGCACATTGTTACATCTGTGGCTTTGCCTGATTCCACGCGTTTTGTCCAGTTTGGACTTGCAGGAGAGCAGTGCGACGTTAAGAATATAAAGGTAGTTGAAACGGATATTTCCGCAAAAGAAGAAGATGTGATCAGGATCGCTCCTGAGGTTAACTTTTTTAGCAGAAAAGACGGAGACATTCCTAATCTTGAAGTTGATGACTACAGAGAGGTTTCAACAGAGGGAATTCCTGTGGAAGACGGCATGCGGATCTTTTTCCACTCAAGGAGCCTTCCTGTGGCAAACCTTGTTCATCACTGCTCTTACGTAGTGCTATTTTCCTCTGATGACGGTCTTGTTACCGGCAATAATTATGAGGAATATGCATGCATAAGGCTTGACGGTGAGGATGCAACATATAACGGCAAGGCAGAGATAAGCCTTTCTGTACATAAAGATGAGAAATTCCTTGGCTGGGACTCATGGAAAGAGATCAACCAGGTCGGCCTTGACTATGAGGTGGATTTTAAAAGAAAAAGAAACCGAGTGGTATTTTCTACCGAGAATGCGGGAATTTCCATCGAATGTCATGTTATAGTACCTAAGGGCGTTGAAAATGTTTATGCGGCCCTTACGGGAAATCTTTGTACGCTTATGAATATAAGGATAAGATAAGGAAAAAGAGGAGTAGGCTAAATGCCTACTCTTCCTGATATTTATCTATTATCTTGTAGATCTCCATATTTGGGTCGTCTGTCATTTCTATTTTTGTATCAAGCTGAAGCACTTTATTTTCAGCTGCAGTAACAGGATCCCACGCAGGAAGGCCGTTGCCGTTTGGGTTTCCGGTCTTTGCAAAGTTAACGTAGTAGTTTTGCATGATCTCAGAAAGTGCATAGTCTTCGTCATCATAAAGCTCCGGGTGTCTCCAGAGGTTGCCGTAGGCGTATGGAAGCTCGCCTGCATGGTAGTTTGAAAGAGAATTGTTGGTCTTTGTAAAATAGTATTCATAAACCGGCTTTCCCTGGTTTGCCATGGTCTTGCTCCAGACATAGTGTGAATATGAAAACCAAAGGGCAGAGTATACGGTGTTAAGTGCGCCTTTTGCAGGGCCCATCTGATCGACGATAAAATGCTGGTCTCTTTCCGGGGTATCTGCAGGTACTATGGCAGCGATCTCTTTTGCGTACTTTTCACCTACCGCATTTGCAATAAGCTGCTCGTAGTTTTCAGAAGTTGCTTTATAGCCCATCATAAAAGGATCGGCTTCCTTTGCGTTAAAGCCGTTAAGTAAGGCTTTTTCGTGGTTTTCTCCCTTTTCGTAGGTAAGATAAGGCATCTCTTTTATGGCGTATCCGTCTACTGTCATGGAAGAATGCTGCGTTTGCGTAGAAAGAAGCTTATCTGCAGGAATATCGCGAAGCTCAGCAGAAGAGCTTACATTAAATTCTGCGCGGACCTTATCGCCTTCTGCTATGGCTTTTTCATAGCTTCTGAAGGTGTGGAACGGTTTTTTTACAAGAATTCCGCTGCTTTCTGCTATAGCGTAGTTAAAATCACCCTCTGTAAGAGGAGAAACGCAAAGAGCGTTAACAGATGAGCTTCCTGCTGATTCTCCTGCTATAGTTATGCGCTCAGGGTCTCCGCCAAAGGCTTTGATATTTTCGCGGACCCATTTAAGAGCGGCGATCTGATCTAAAAGTCCGTAGTTTCCTGTAGTCCCGTTAGGCGACTCCTTTGCTAGATCGTCTGCTGCGTAGTAGCCAAATACGTTAAGACGGTATGCAAAGTTTACAAATACCACGCCTTTTTTCGCAAGGTCTTCGCCTCTGTATTCGCTGTAGGAAGACTGACCTGTACTAAGGGAACCGCCGTGCACGTAGAAGATAACAGGTAATAGCTCCTCATTTTCGGTGTTTTCCGGAGCAAATACATTAAGGTAGAGGCAGTCTTCGCTCATTTTTTCTATGTACTCGTCACCAAATTTAACTCTGTAATCGTGCCAGCCAAGAATATGTGAAAGAGAGTCGTAAAGAACAGAGCCCCTTGTCTGCATGGCCATAGGACCAAAGTGATCGCAAGGTCTTATGCCGCTCCAGCTCTCAGGTGCCTGGGGCTCTTTAAATCGAAGGTCGCCAACAGGGGCCTTGGCATATGGTATACCGGCGTAAACCTTTACGGTTTTATCTTTGTTATATACGCCCGTAAGGTCGCCCTGGGAGATAGAAATCACATCTGTTTTTTCAGGGTTTCTTACATCTACCGCCGGAACGAGCTGCTCTTTAGGGGCTGTCATTTTATAATCTATAGCAAGTACCGCTATAAAAAGTACCCACATTATAAGAAGATAACGTTTACTGTGATAAACGTCCGCAAGCCTGTATCTGCCAAATATCATAGCGCCTGCAAGAATAACTGCGATAACCCAGCCTGCAAGCGTATTTTTGGAAAGTTCTAAAAGGGCAAGAAAAATAAGTGTAAGAACCACCACTACAATGTTATAAGCCATAATATCCCTCCGTATAAAATGTATCTGCTTTAGTCATAGCAGATTTGATGCATTTATTCAAGCCATAGAAAGACTTTTTACCGAGGTATATTTTACCACATTGTTTCCACTGGAAACAAATTAAAAAAGTATAAAAAAGAATTCCCTTAGCGTACAAAGAAGCTGTGTGCTTAGGGAATTCATTGATCCGGACTAATGTAAATCAACATTCATCACAACACTGCGATATAAATAGCAAAGAAGTGGCAGATGCTTCCGCCAAGCACAAAGAAGTGCCAGATGGAATGTACATAGCGAACCTTGTGCCCAAAGGCATAAAGGATAGCGCCGATTGTGTAGACAACGCCTCCTACTATAAGGAAGATAAGACCGGTGCGGCCTATAACCTGTGTAAGAGCGTGAAAGCGCATTGCGATCATCCATCCCATAAGGATATTGACTACGGCGGATACTGACTGGTATTTATCTACATCTATGGCATTAAAAACGATGCCGGTTATGGCAAGAGCCCAGATGATACCAAATATTGTCCAGCCCCAGGGGCCTCGAAGCGAAACAAGAAGGAACGGGGTATAGGTGCCTGCTATAAGAAGAAACACGCAGCAGTGGTCTAAAACTCTGAAGACCTGCTTGGCTTTATTCTTTGCAAGAGCGTGATAAAGACAGCTTGTAAGGTAAAGGATTATAAGAGTTGAACCAAAGATACAGCTTCCGACTACCGCCCAGGGGTTATGTGCCTTTGCTGATTTTACTACGCAAAGCACAAGTGCCGCAATGGCAAGGCCTGCGCCGATACCGTGGGAAATGGCACTGATAAGCTCCTCTGCAAGATTATAATTGACTATGGATACTTCTCTTTTCTTACTCATACCTTTTAAAACTCCTTAGCGTTATAACTATATGATGTAGTATTGAATACTATGTTAGTACAAGGGATAGCTTTTGTCAACAGGTAAAATATAAACAGCGTATTTTCAAGGGCTTTCGGCTGATTTTTGTGTAAGTAAAGATTTTTTGAAATTTTTTCAAAAAATGCTTGCAATTTACTTCCTACCATGATATACTATCAACTGTTCGAGAGAACAACAGCAAACGCGGAAGTGCTGGAATTGGCAGACAGGCAAGACTAAGGATCTTGTGTTCATTGCGATCGTGTGGGTTCAAGTCCCATCTTCCGCATTATAGTGTTTTAGAGAAAAGCCTGAGATTTAGCGGTCTGAGGGCTTTTTTCTTTTGCTTGAAATGGAACAATTTTAAGGTACCCCGAGGTACCCATCTCATTTTCTATAGGGTTTTCTCTTGTTTCATCGTCAAAAGCATTGATTTTCTCGCATAATTCATCGATATATTCATCTGTTCTGGCGAAGGTGTAATACTTAAGGTTAGTCTCGACAGAATGTCCGAGCAACTTTGCCCTTTCACTTGCCGGTAATCCCATTGGTACATATACATAGGAATTAAGAGCCATACGAAATGCATGGTTGTTACTTAGCTTTAAGCCAAGCTTCTTTGAAACCTTATACAAGGATTCGTAGTAAGATACTGTGGTTGTCCATGAACCATCTTCTTTACAGAATACCCACTCGGAATGAATACCCAGAGCCTTTTGCTTTGCTTTCAGCTCATCCAAAATCTCACGAATACGATTGGTAAGAGGAATGAGGCGTCCGTTATTGCTAACACCTTTTTCGTTTTTGGTAGTCGGATTGTAATAATAGACTTTTACGCCATCCCGTTTTTCATCATTCTGCTGAGAATGGATATGAATGGAATTTCCCTTTATATCAGACCATTTCAAAGAAGGTATTTCACCTTCTCTAACTCCGGTCTCTGAGGAAAACAAAATAGCATAACCATTTACATCATATCGAAGCCTGTGAACTCGCTCCCAGAGATGTTTTCGAATCATGTCGACTTCATGCGGCTGAAAAGCTTTGTCTTCAGGTTTGTCGTTCGTAGGGGTAAAGTTCTTCGCATAGGCTTTATTTTTACTTGGAACGGGGTTGATTTCAATATATCTGCGCTCCGGATCACAAGCATAATCAAATACAAGATTTAATATCCCCTTAAACTTGTAAAATCGCTTCTTGGTGGGTGCGAGTTCACCGGACACATTCTGGATGTACTCTTTCAATTCAGATGGCTTTATAAGGCGTATATCCTTTGCACCAAACTCATCTGAAATAAAAGCTTTGTATGAATTATGATAATCTCGGATAGTCTTTTCCTTAGGACGTTCAGTTCGTATCTTTTCATCTAAGGCGGCTTCAAACATTGTCTTAAATGAATAATCTGTGATAACTGAGGCTCCGAAGTAATAATCATAGAGTTTATCAATCAAAGCTTCGTAAGTAGAGCATCTTGGTCTAGTGTCACCGCATCTTGTCTGCCAGCGTTTTACTTCCTGACCACGCTTTTTAACTGTGGTTTCTGTAATTGCATAGGTATGGACTTCTAATACTTTTTGTTCTTTTAGTTTTAACTCCTTTTTCGTCAATTCTTGTATTACAACGTCAACACCATTAACAATACCCTGCTTCTTCAAATCAAGCAAGCGATTTCGCTGAAAATGTATGTCGCGTATCTCATTGAAGATATCAGAAGCAGTGTACTTTAATGGTTGCTGTAATACCATGGGCATCCCTCCTTTCTCTCAGAATTGAACACAAAAAGTTACCGGTGAAATCTGCTTTTCTCTAAATACTTATTGTTTTGCCCTGCTATCTACAATGCATATTCAGTTATCAAGGTGCGATTGGCTTTATGCCTTTCATAATGAATGTGGGACATGGAAATATCTAATCCGAAATGTCGTCAAGGATATTTCTCTTCCTACAAATCATTTGGTTCAGTTGAAGTTGGATTACTAAAAAATCCCATTCAATATTTATATGGGACACTTTTAATCCAAATCTGCAGTTTTTATAAAATTTCTTCCTAACATACATTTGGGGTGAAATATTTCTCATTACTAAACATGAAA
>Ga0129306_1002776_pt1 | contig 14608 bp, 11 predicted proteins | sample P827metagenome_FD_94438 | JGI IMG/M metagenome (GOLD analysis project Ga0129306, IMG submission 94438) | Capybara group fecal microbial communities from Wisconsin, USA - P827 metagenome | ecosystem: Host-associated > Mammals > Digestive system > Large intestine > Fecal | place: USA: Wisconsin...
GAAGAGGCGGTCATGGCCGGAGTCTCGCTTTCCTTGTTTATCGGGGTGTTTTCTCTATTATACCCTCCGACGGCGGAAAACGCAAGAGGAGGAGCAGATTCCCATTGCATTTGCCCCGGAATTGTGCTACAATGCGGATAGCAGATAGAAGAAAATAACACGGGAGGCGCGTATGCAGACTATCATCAACGCGGCGATCGGGTATATCCGGACCCTGTTCGAGGGGAACGCGGACGGGCACGGGTTCGACCACCAGATGCGCGTGTACGGGATCGCGATGCGGATCGCGGACGAGGAGCCTGAGGCGGACCGGGAAATCGTCGCGCTGGCCGCCCTGCTTCACGACGCGGACGACCCGAAGCTGTTTCAGACGGAGGACAACGCCCATGCCCGGCACTTCCTCGCGGAATACGCTCCCGACAAGGTGGAGCAGGTCTGCGCAGCGATCAACGCGGTCTCGTACAGCAAGAACGGGACACAGGCGCCTGCGACGATCGAGGGGCGGATCGTACAGGACGCGGACCGTCTCGACGCGATGGGGGCGGTCGGCATCGCGCGGACCTTTGCCTACGGCGGCGCGCACGGGAGAGGGCTCGAATCCTCGCTCGCGCACTTTCACGAGAAGCTCTTGCGGCTCCGGGACGGAATGAACACCGACGCGGCGAAGAAGATGGCCGAGAGCCGCCACGCGTTCCTCGAGGCGTATCTGGCGGAGTGGGAGCGCGAGACGGTCACGGGCAAGGCCTCGCCGTCGCAGCGCGTGATCCGGCGGCGTCTCGTCTTCACCGGCGCCGTGCAGGGCGTGGGCTTCCGGTATCGCGCCCGTCACGCCGCGGACCTGTACGGCTGCACCGGATGGGTGCGGAACGAGTACGACGGCAGCGTGGTGATGGAGATCCAGGGGACGGAGGAGCAGATCGATCAGGTGATCCTCGCCGTCGAGCGCGGGACCTTCGTGCGGATCGAAAACATGGAGGCGAAGACCATCCCCGTCATCGGGGACGAGCGGGGCTTCCGCGGTTAGATCCGGAACACCGAACCACCGATAAACAGATACAGGAGGAATCCGAAGATGAAGATCCTTATCACCGGCACGTCCGGTTTTCTTGCCTCGCGCGTGCGGGCATATCTCGAAGAAGACGCGGCAATCGAGGTGCTCGCGCCGTCCCACGCGGAACTCGACGTCATCTCGCTGGATAGCTGCAAGGCCTATTTCGACCGCCACCGCCCGGACGCCCTCATCCACCTCGCCGCGATCTCCGATATCGCGGAATGCGCCCGGAACGAAGCGCTCTCCCGCGATGTCAACACGGGCGGTCCCGTCCGGCTGGCGACGTGCGCGAAGGAATACGGGATGACGGGCCGCTTCCTATTCGCGAGCTCCGATCAGGTCTATTCCGGAACGAAGGACGCCGGCCGGCTCAACCGGGAGACCGATCCCCTCTCGCCGGAGAACCTCTATGCGCGGGAAAAGCTCGAGGCGGAGGAGCGGGTCGCGGCGATCCTCCCGTCGGCGTGCGCGCTGCGGCTGGACTGGATGTTCGATCTGAAGCCGGGGAAGGCGAACTATCTCAAAAACATGATCCGCTCGGTCCGGGAGCAGAGGCCCGTGCGGTACGCCGTGAACGAGCTCCGGGCACAGACCTGGGCAGGGGAAGTGGCGGCGGGCATGAAGACGCTGCTCTTCTCCGATGCGCCGGGCGGCTCCTATAATTTCGGCGGCCCCGCCTCCGGGAATTCGTATGAGACCGCCGTGCGGGTCTATGATCTTTTGGGCGAGGCGCTCGGAATGCCCGTCCGGGGGCTGGCCGTTCCCGGGGAGCTTCCGGTCCCGCGCAGCCTGGCGATGGATCAGGAAAAGATCCGCTCCGTCGGGATCCGGTTCCGGGATACGGCGGATTCCGCCGCGCTGTGTCTCGAGCGGGAAGCCGCATATCTCGACGGGATCCGGTGACGCGGAGGCGTTTATGGCGCATCAAATCCGAACAAAAACGGGCCTGCCGGGCGGCGGGCTCATTTTCGTGCTTGACAAAGCCGCCGGAGTTGTGGTATCATGGAGGAAGTCAGGAGGATTCTCATGAAAAACACTCTGAAAAAATGGATTATCTCTCTCTCGGCCGCCGTTCTGCTCGCGGCGGGGATGATTTCCCCGGCGGCCGCATATACTGCCAATCCGTTCACGGATGTTTCCCCGACCGCGTGGTATTATGCGGACGTGATGAACGCCGTGAACATGGGACTGGTCAACGGAAAGACCGGATCGACCTTCTGCCCGGACGAATACCTCACCTACGCGGAGGCCGTGAAGCTGGCGGCGTGCATGAACCAGCTCTGGTGGACGGGGACGATCACCCTTGCGCCGGCAAGCGTCTCCCCGTGGTATCAGCCTTATGTCGACTACGCCTGGATGACCGGGATCATCGCGGAGGACCGCGACTGGGGTGCGAACGCGTCGCGCGGCGGCTTCATGGCGATCTTCGCGAGCGCCCTGCCGGCGGACGCATTGACGGCGATCAACGCGATCCCCGACGGATCGATCCCGGACGTCTCGATCTACGATCCGAACGGTGCGGCGATCTACGCGCTCTATCGCGCAGGGATCGTGCAGGGAAGCGACGAGGCGCACGCCTGCTATCCCTATCACTATATCAGGCGCAGCGAAGTCGCGGCGATCCTCACCCGGATGATGGATACGTCCGCTCGGCTGTACTTCACGACCGCGCAGGCCGAACCGGAACCCGCGCCGGAGCCGGAGGTGCCGAAATACTGGATCGTCGTGGACTTTTATGACCGGGAGGATCTCTCGGTCTACACCGAGGCGACGACGCTCGGCATGATCCTCGGAAACCGCGGGATCACGCTGGCGGACGACGAAATCCCCTCCGTCGATCTCTGGAACGACTGGCTGGCCGCCGATATGACGATCACGGTGGACAAGTATTTCTATACCACCGAAGATATCCGGCAGACCGTCCCGCGCACCGCGGAGGAGATCGGTATCGACACCATCCCGCGCGGGGAGATCAACATGCTCGAAGAGGGCAGGGACGGCGAGAGCATTTTACACTACACCGTCGTCTACAAGAACGGCATGGAATGGGAGCGGTGGCTGGACTGGGAAGAGGTGCTCACCGCGATGGTGCCCGAGCGGTACGAGATCGGCGTCGGCGGGACCCTCGTCGGCGGCGACGGCGTGACCTATTCGTACTCGTGGAAGAAAATCTGCAAGGCGACCTACTACAACCTGGTCGGGCCGACGTATTCCGGCAACTACACCACCACGCGGACCGTCGCGACGAACCTCGACTACATTCCCATCGGGACCCGCATGTACATCAAAAACGACCGCTATGATTTCGGTTACCGGGTATCGGAGGATACCGGGCATCTCGATCCGTGGCAGGTGGATATCTGGATGATGGATGACGATCCGAACGCCCCGCTCATGAGCATCGAAGGCGTCGTCCGCGACATGGAGGTCTACTTCCTCGACTGAGAGAAATTCCATACAAAAAAACGGTATCGTGAAATGAACGGTACCGTTTTTTGACTGAAAACAGATGTTGATACTAATCTCAACCTAAAACACCTCATCAGTCAGCCTTAAGGCTGGACAGCCCGATTTCATCTTTGATGAACTCGGGTGCCCCGTTAGGGGCGGATGAGGTGTGTTGAAAATCAATCATTTAGAATGAGAATAGTATGAGACGACGCGCAGCTCACACTTTGATCCCGTCGATCTCCTCCGTCAGGCGGCAGATCTCGTCGATCACGGATCCGATATAATCGATGGTCGCGCAGAGCGGCCCGTCGGTCGAGATGTCGAACCCCGCGAGCTTGGCAAGCTCCACGGGCGTCTTCGTTCCGCCGGCGGAGAGGAACTTCTTCCAGTCCTCCACCGCCTGTGCGCCTTCTTTTTCGATGCGCAGCATGGCCTCGGTCGCGACGGTGAGTCCCGCGCTGTACGTGTAGGAATAGAGCCCCATGTAGTAATGCGGCTGACGCATCCAGGTCAGCTCCGCGCCCTCCGGGATCTCGACGTCGTCGCCCCAGAAGAGCGTGAGATTCTTGCGGAAGAGATCGGAGAGCACATCCGCATTGACGCTGCCGCCCTCGTCGATGATGCGGTAGACTTCGCGCTGATACCACGCCTCCCGCAGGTGCGTGACGAAGTTGTGGTAATAGGTGTTGCTGATGAGGCTCGAGAGGACCCAGCGGCGGAAACGCTTGTCCTCCTTCGTGTTCACGAGGTGATGCGCGAGGAGGAGCTCGTTCATCGTGGACGGCGCTTCGACCAGATACAGGGAGGGATCGGTGTCGTAGAAGGACTGCGCGCGGTCGCCGTACAGGGATTGACCCGCGTGGCCAAGCTCGTGCGCGATGGTGAACACGTCCGCCATGCGGTTGTTCCAGTTGAGCAGGATGAACGAGTTCTGCCGGTAGATGCTCGAACAGAAGCCGCCCGTGCTCTTGCCGACGTTGCGGGCAAAGTCGATCCAGCGCTCCCGGTACGCGCGCTCCACCATGTCCGCGTAGTCCTCCCCGAGGATGGAGAGGGCGTCCTTCACGATTTCGCGGGACTGTCCGATCGTGACCTTCGGGTCGTATTCCGGATCCACCGCGATCTTCAGATCGGCGAAGGTCGTCTTGTCAAGGCCGTGCTTTTTGCCGAGCAGACGCGCGTAGCGGCGCATGTGCGGGGCGAGGCGCTCCGTGATGAGATCGATCTGGCGGTCGTACATCTCCCTCGTCACCTTCTGCTCGAACAGGAGGCTGTCGAACACCGAGCCGAATCCGCGCAGTCCTGCCATGGTCTTCTCCGTGCTCACGCAGGCATTGTACGCGGCGGCCGTGGTGTTTTTGTATTTCGCGAGCGTGCCGTAAAACGCACGGAACGCCGCGCGCCGCACGTCCGTGTCCGCTTCCAGTTCGTAGTCGTCCTCGAACAGGGAGTAGCCGAGCGGGTATTCCCGTCCGCCGGCAGTGAAGGGATCGAACGCGATGTCCGCGAGCTTCATGGTGTTGTACACCGTGTAGGGGACGTCGAAGGATTTGCCCAGCGCGGCGAGAACCTTCTCCGTCTCGGGGGTGAGCATGTGCGCCCGTCTGGCGATGAGGTCTTCGAGATAGACCCGGCAGCCGCGCGCCAGCTCTACGGCCTTTTTCAGCTCTTCCTCCGGCGCGAGCAGGATCTCGCTGTCCACGAACGCCAGTTCGCTCTCGAGCTGCGTGAGCGCGTCGCTCACCTTTTCTTCCCGTTCGCGCAGCGCGTTGTCGGTGTAGTCCGCTTCCAGGGCCAGCCCGGCGTAGCTCCAGAGACGCGAGAACGCCTGATAGACCGGCTCCAGCGCGTCGAGACAGGAGACGATCTTTTCCGCGGTGACGAGCTGTCCGGCATAGGTTTCGGCGATCGTCTTCACCGCGGCCCGGGTCTTCTCCAGCTCTTCCCACATCAGCCGTTCTTCGGCATAAATCAGGGACAGGTCCCAGGTCTCCTCGACGGGGACATCCCTGCGTGCGCAGTTTTCCATGATGATCCTCTTTCCCGCCCGATGGGGCGATTTTTCATTTTTCCGTATCGTTCTTCAAGGCTTCGCTCAGGCTGTGCGGGACGCCTCTCGGTCCCCGGACGGCAAAGATCCCGTATTCGTCCCGGAGCACGGCAAACGGAAACCGGTCGGGCGGATACCGCTTCTGTAGTTTGATCTTCATCAGCGCTTTCATCCGCACCCGTCCGTCGTCCCAGGCAAACGGGATGTCCGTCTCCGTCACCCGGCACCGATACAGGATCGCCGACACCGGCGCCGCCACATACAGGTAGATGGTATCGCCGCTCCGGATGCCCGCGCCCTGCTTCCAGTTGATTTCCTCGGCGCCTGCAAACGCCGCCTCCACATCGTAGTACTTCGGATTGGCGGGGACGAGCCACTCCTTCGCGGGGCGGATCTTCTGCTTCTTCTCCTTCGCCGCCGTGGTGAAATAGCTCTCGTCCAGCCAGCCGCAGATCTCGTCGAAGGGGACCGTCCCGTCGAGGAAGATCGAGATCCAGTTCCCGCGCCGGATGTGGTAGCCGCGGAGATACCCGGGTTTGGCGACCAGGATATCCGCGAGGAAGGGATCGGAGAGCTTGACGTTCAGAATGTCCGCGGATCCGTCCCCGCTCAGCCCGAGGCTCCTGCAGCGCACCGTCATCGCCACACCGAACCACTTCCGGTTATCCGCGTGGCGGAAGACCGCGTAGTCCGGGTAGCGCGCCCAGGGGTATTCCGGTTCGGTCCCGTATTTCTCCCGGATGTAGGCAAATACCTGTTCCCTCAGCGTCATTTCCTCCTCCTTGTGCGGATACAGCGTGTCCGTGCCGACGGTCCGATTCACTTGATCCCGATCATGCGCACGGTCACGGGATGCCGCCAGGCGGGTTTGCCGGCGATGGTTTCCGTCACGGTGCCGTCGGCGTCGCGGTAGGCGTAGGTCACGGCGGTATAGTCGCCCTCTTCGTAGGCGTAGTCGAGGCCGCCGTCGTCGTAAAGGGTGAACGTCCCGTCCGCCCCGGCATAAACGCGAAGCTCATACGGCTTGCCGTCCAGCTCCGCCGTGGACTGCACGGGCGGCGCGACGGGAAGGATCGCTCCGGCTCGGACGAAGAGCGGGATCCGGTCGACTGAGACGGGGATCATGACGTACCGTCCGCCCTCGAAGAATTCCTCGGTTTCGTAATCGTACCAGCCGCCCTCGGGCAGGTACACCGTCATCTCCTCCGCGCCCGGATCGGTGACCGGGCACACCAGAAGGGACGGTCCGTACAGGTATTCGCCGGATGCCTTCGCCGCCTCCCGGTCACGCGGATAGGCCAGCGCGAGCGGCGTGACGGGCATCGTGCCGTCGAAGGTCACGGCGGCGTGGACCGAATAGAGATAGGGCAGCAGCGCATAGCGCAGCCGGATCGCTTTTTCGATCGCGTCACGGTACGGCGTCCCCCGCTCGCCGAAGCGCCAGACCTCGCGCGGGGTGTTCGTCCCGTGGGAGCGCATCATCGGAGTGAACGCGGCGAACTGCAGCCAGCGCGTGTAGAGCTCGCGGTAGGCGGGATCGTCGCAGCCCCGGGGGTAGTCGCCGTCGCGGAACCACTCGTAGCCGCCCGAGGAGAAGAAGGATCCGATGTCGGAGTTCCAGAACGCCTCGCCCGTCGCGACATAGTTCTGCATCACGCGGACCTGACGGCGCAGGGTCTCCCAGTTCGCGCTGACGTCCCCGGACCAGACGACCGTGCCGTAGCGGTGCTGACCCGAAAAGCCCGACCGGGTGAGGTTCACGACGCGTTTTTCGCTGCATTTTCGCTGATTTTCGTACATCCCGCGGGAATGATGCAGCGAATAGACGTTGAGGATCGAATCGTCGAGGTATTTTTTGAACTCCCCGACGGATTTGGCCATCCGCTCGGGCAGGGGCGCGCGCTCCCGGCCTCCCCAGACCGCGTCGAACGGCTCGGAGGAATCGCACCACCAGCCGTCGATACCGTAGCGGAACAGGCCCTCGTACGCCTCTTTCCAGTAGAGGGCGCGGGCGTTTTCGTCAAAGGCGTTGACCGTCGAGCCGTCGCCGAGCAGATACCCGGCCTCGCGCATCTCGATCCGGTCCTCGGATTCTCCGGAGAGGTTCGGCCAGATCGAAATCATCAGCCGCAAATCCATCCCGTGCAGCGCGTCGGTCAGAGCCTTCGGATCGGGATAGCGTTCTTTATCGAAATGCTTGTTGCCCCACAGGCCGTCGTCCCAGTAGAGCCAGTCCTGCACGAGGGTGTCGATCGGGATGCCCTCCTCGCGGTAGCGCCGGGCGATGGCAAGCAGCTCCTCCTGCGAGGCGTACCGCTCCTTGGACTGGACGTACCCGAAGGCCCATTTCGGGAGCATCGGCGTTTCCCCGGTGAGCAAGCGCAGCTCCCGGCATACGCCCGCAAAGTCCCCGCCCCAGATGAACCAGAAGTCCACGGCGTCGACCGAATCGAGGAAGAATTTCCCGCGGCGATGGTCCGTGGCGTCGAAGGTCATGACGGAGGCGCAGTTCATCAGCACCGCGTAGCCCTTCGTGCTGACAAAGACCGGGACGGCGATGCGCATGTTCTCCTGATACAGCGGGACAAACTGCCCGCGCAGGTTCGGGAAGCCTTCCTCATGGCTGCCGAGGCCGAAGAGGGTTTCGTCCTCGGTGAAATCGAAGGTCAGTGTCCCGTGGTTCGACTGCCGGACGAAGGTTTCCTCTCCTCCCTCGGCGGAAGCACGCAGACCGTCGACGGTCTGGCGGAAGGCCACGTCCCCGCCGGTCTGCCGCCTGATCTCGTAGGGGGTGAGGGAAAAGCCGTGAACACGGGTGAGGCGCTCCGTACCGAGGCAGATCGTCACGTCCGATTCGCCGGCCGTCACGGTGAGCTCTCCGACGGAGACGACGGTTTTGCCGTCCTCCTCCCGCGTCTCATAGGCGGGATCGGCGGGCATCGGCGCGGTGACGGAGAAGGAGGCGGGTTCCGGGGTGTCGGGCGCGCCGCAGGTCACACGGATGACCCGGGCGGAATAGGGAAGGATGCGGAGGACCGCGTCGTCGTTTTGAATCCATGCGCCTGTCTGAATCATAGTGGTCTCCCTGCTTTCATGATGATGTCGGAAGGTTTGCGAAGGAAAGCGGTTTCCCGGATCCCTCACATAAACAGCGTGCGGTATGTCTCCGCGACGAACTTGTGGTTCTCCGCCGAGTAGGTTTTGTCATCCGGGATTCCCATCAGGACTTTGATCAGCGCGGCGGGATCGCACCACGTGGTCTCCATCACGCCGCGGATGTTTCCTCCGTCGTGCGCCTTGGCGTATTCGATGAACTTCACGGCGTTGTCCTTGTACCGCCACGGGCAGAGGACGGCGTCGAATCCCGCCTCGGCGAAGACCTCGACCGACGGGTAGGCCGGCATGTTCTCATAGTGCCAGTCGCAGAGCAGGATGTCCTTCGGTAAGGTGGATATGGCGGCCTCGATCCCGTTCTGCGAGGCTTCCCAGCGGCCGTATCCGGTGGCGGTGCCGTCGAGGAGGCGGTCGCCCCACATCATGGTGCGGATGCCGCGGGCGGCGAGGAAATCGTGGATCGCGCTTACCCAGCCGGAGAACAGTTCGGCGGTCGATTTGTCGCGGCAGCGCGGGCACTTCGCGATCTCGAAGACCTCGTCGCAGCCGATGTGGAACGTCTTCGCGCCGAACGCGTCGGCCATCTCCCCGCAGAGGTCAAGTACCACGGCGAGGCATTCCGGATCGGACGGACAGAGCGAGCGGCAGTATTCGACCTCGTCCGCGTCGGGCGTCTCGTCGAACTGCGGGAAGCCGCGCAGGAGCCCGTCGAGGGACTCCCGGGTTTTCGCCTTGCCCGACTGATGGCCGAGGAGGTTCATCTTCGGGATGAGCTCGATGCCGCATTCGTCGCAGACCGCCCTGATCGCGGCGACGTCGGCTTTCGAGAGCGGATCGTTCCCCCGGCATTCCGGATGCGTCTCGAAGGCGTACCGGTAGCGCGTCAGGAGGACGAGGGTGTTGATGCCGTCCGCGGCGAGGCGTTCCCGGACGAAGCGGACGAACAGATCGAGGTCTGCCGGTTTCGGGGCTGTGATGCAGAGCCCGCGGATGTTCCAGGTGGACGGATAAGTCATGTTTGTGCCCTCCGGTAAGTAGATTTATTTTTCATGCGGGTATGGGACGGATGAAGGAGCGCGGAGACAGGGAGATCAAATCCCCTCCGCGTCGAGCAGATGAGCGTCGTTTTCGATCCGGGCGCGGGCGCCGTCGAAGCAGCAGATGTTCTCCGCCCGCAGCCGCGCGATGCATCCGGCCAGACGCAGCGCGGTGTCGGCGCGGGAATATACGTTCCGGACCGTGATGTTGAAGGTCTCCTCGAAGGTCGAGTGCCGGGAGCCGTAGAGGTGGTTGTCGCCGATCCGGACGCCGCAGATCCCGCGGTCCATGTGCGCGCTGCCCATCGAGCTGTCCGTCATGCCGTCGACGAGGATGTTGTAAAGCCGGACGCCGCCCTGATTCAGGAGCCGGATATTGGCGCAGAACGCCTCGCAGTCGACGTTCCGGATCGTCACGTTGCAGATGTCGTCGCTCAGCGCAGCGCCGCCGCTTTCCTTCGGCCGGAAGAGCGATTCGAGACGCCCGGGCAATCCGGTCAGGGCGACGGTATCGTCCTGGGTGAAGCCGGTCACATGGTCGATCAGGATGTCCCGGCAGCCGCAGCGGAGATCGATCCCGTCGGCGTTGTGAATGTGACAGGCCGCGTAGCCGTTGTCCCGGTGTGTGAGCCCGGGGACGAGCGTGCCGTCCGGTTCCGCGCGGCGGTCGTCCGCCAGGAAATCGATGTCCCGCAGAAGCCCGTGCCGGCACCAGAGCAGGTTGATCGCCCACCACCGCTGGCGGCGGAGATGCAGCCCCTCGAGGCGGAAGCCGTCCACGTTGCTGAGAAGGATCAGATTGTTCACGGAGATGTGCGGCATGCCTTCCTTCTCCGAATTGCGTTCGGAGAGGCCGTTGTATTCCCCGCCGTCGAGGATCGCCCGTCCGCGTCCGAGAATGCGGATCTCCCGGTCCGGGCAGTCCGCGCGCGCATCCGTCGCCCCGGCGTTCCGGAGGAGATTGCAGAAGGTCCCGGGCGCCATGCGGAGGTGGCAGTCCTCGAGGATCAGCGTGAAGTCCGAGGGGAGGAGGACGGTGTCCTCGATCTCGTAATTCCCGGTCACGGTCAGTGTCCGGGGCAGGGAGGGGTCGGCGAGGATCGCGCGGATCCGTTCGTTCAGGATCGCGGCCCCGTTGCGGATAAAGTCCATCGGTTCGGTCCCCCTTTTTTCTCCAATATACCATATATTTGTGTCCATATTGTGTCCGGGAGAGAATTTTCCGCTCCGTCTTTACCGCGGGCCCGCCGTCTCCCGGAACCGGTTCCGGCGGCGGTATTCCGAGGGGGAGATCCCGTTTCGCGCTTTGAAACGGCGGGAAAACGCGAAGATGTCCCGAAAACCCGTCTGTTCTGCGATCTCCGTGACGGAGAGGGAGGTGCGCATCAGCATATTCTTCGCGAGAGAGAGGCGGTACTCTGTCAGATATTCGTGCGGCGGCATGCCGTAGGCCTCCTGGAAGAGCGCGAACAGGGCGGAACGGGAGAGGCTGACGGCCCGGGCGATCTCGTGCGCGGTGACGGGGCGGGCGTAGTTTTTCCGGATGTATTCGACCGCGCGCGCCATGGCTTCGACGGTTTCCGGTTTCTTCTCCGTCTTCCGCCGGTCGTGCGCCAGAAGGAGCATCAGGAGGGAATAGATCTCCCCGGACAGCCCCGGATAGTCCTCGATCACCTCTTCCTCCGTGTCATCTAAGATGCGGTCGAGGATCGCCTCCGCGTGTCCGATCTCCCCTTCGTCGAAGACGCGCACGGGACCGTGCTGTTCCAGATAAGCGAACAGATCCGACGCGCCGCCGCCCCGGAAGTGGATGTATTTGAACTCCCACCCCTCCTTCACGGGGAAGTATTCGTGGCGGATCTGCGTGTCGATCAGGAAGCAGGATCCCCGCCCGAGCGTCGTGTGGGTGTTTTGATACCGGAACTCCCCCTCGCCCGCGAGCGTCAACAGAAGCAGCGCGGAGGGCTCCATCTTTCTTGCGATGTGAAAATCCTTTCCGCAGATATAGTGCCCCACATAGCGCATGGAGAAGAGCAGCTCGCTGAGTGGTCCGAGCGGGATGTCGTGATTGCGCCGGAAGAACAGGCAGGTCGGCGCTTCCGAGGAGGGATAGAGGGGGCTCGTGACGTCGTCGGTTTTCATGATCGTCTCCGGACGAAAAGCCAAAAATTTCTGGACGAAAAGGCATGTTCTTCTTCCGGGATTCTTGGTATAATGTACAAAGAATCAAGCCCCGGAACCCGGGTTTCGGACGAATTGCCTTCCCCGCGATCATTATAGCACATTTTTACGGGAAGTGCAAGACGGATCCGGGCCGGATTTCGGGCGAACCGATCGGAGACTTCATGACAAAACGGGAACGGGTAAAGGCTGCGATCCGCCACGAGACGCCTGACAAGACGCCAACATTCTTTCATTTCGCTTACGACGGGCTGACCAAATACGGGGAAAGCCTTTGGGAGCGCTACGGGCGGGACGACATGCGGAAGCTGCATGCCGAAGGAAAGCTCGAATACCGCAATGCGTTATATTACAGCATGGGGAACCACGTCTGTTTCCTCGAGAACTTCCCGTGGTGGGACTGGAAGGACCTCCCCGCCGCCTACAAAAGGGAGGACACGCCGGACTTCATCCCCGGGACCCGGGATTTCGGGAGCATGGAGGTCTTCGCCTCTTCCGTGCGCTATCTGCGGGAATACACCGACGCGTACATCCTCGCCGAGGTCTGGACGAGCGATTTTGAGAAGGCCTACTTCTCCCGCGGGCTCGAATACTTCCTTGCGGACATGGCGGCGGAGCCGGATTTTGCCGTGGAACTGCTCGACTTCATCACCGAAAAGAATCTCTCGATCCTGGAGCAGATCGTCCGGACCCCCGGCCTCGACGGCGTGCTCCTCGGGAACGACTGGGGTTCCCAGCGCGGTCTCCTGATGTCGCCGCAGACCTGGCGGACGATGCTGAAGCCCGGCGCAAAGCGGGAATACGATCTCATCCGCGGCGCGGGACTGGACGTCTGGGTCCATTCCTGCGGGGATATCCGCAAGATCCTGCCCGATCTTGTCGAAATGGGGGCGGACGTGCTCAATCCCGTGCAGCCGGAATGCATGGACATTCTCGAACTGAAACGGGACTACGGCAGGGATCTGACCTTCTGGGGCGGGATCAGCACGCAGCGGACGCTTCCGTACGGCACCCCCGACGAGGTGCGGGAGGAGACGCAGCGCGTGACGGCGGCGCTCGGCGAGGGCGGCGGATACCTCATCGCCGCGGCGCAGGGCATCCAGGCGGACGTGCCGCTCGAGAACATCTGCGCGCTGGTCGACACCGCGAACGAGCTGTGATATACAAGATCAAACAAAAGGAGGAGTATGAACATGAAAAAAGCACTGTCCATTCTGCTTGCCCTCGCCCTGCTGCTTCCGCTTGCGGCGTGCGGCGAAAAACCGGCCGTTCCCGAAACGCCGGCATCCGATCCGACCGTGACGGGCGCTCCCGCCGAGAATCCGGCGCCGGAGACCGAGGCCCCCGAAACCGAGGCGAAGCTCCTGCCCGACATCCCCGACAGGACGTATGACGGGCAGTCGTTCCGCTTCCTCTCCCGCGAGGTCGTCGACGCCATCGTGCGCTTCTATTCCGAAGTCGCGTCGGACGAGATGAACGGGGAGGCCATGAACGACGCCACCTTCGAGCGGACCGGGAGGCTTGAAGAGACGTGGGACATCCATATCGTAAACGATACCCACTCGAATGTGGGGCAGGCGTTCGGCAATTCCTACCGGGCAGCCGAACAGAACTGGGACGTGATCATCCCCGGCTTCGGCGACGCGGTCAGCCTGATGCAGCAGGGCATGACGGCAAACCTGTATGACGTGGAGCACATCGACGTATCAAAACCGTGGTGGGACGGCGCGGTGGCGGAGTCCATGGAGATCGGGAAGAAGCTCTACGGCGCGATCGGTTCGATCAACACCTGGACGGATTCCCACACCTACGGAACGACATTCAATAAGGATCTCGCGAAGGATTACGGGGTCGATCCCTATACGATGGTGCGCGAGGGCAAGTGGACACTCGACAATATGTACGCCATCGCACAGAACGTGACGACCGACCGGGACGGCAACGGCGAATGGGATCAGAACGACCGATACGGCATCTCCGGCACGAATTACGGCTTCAACCTTCACATGATTGCGTCCGGCATCCGTGTGTTCGAGAATGACGAGGACGGGTACCCGCGGCTGAACATCACGGAAAAGTTCTATGATGCCGCAGAAAAAGTCTGCGCAATCATGACGAGCGGGAACTATATGAAAGCGGAGGACCTGACCGGTAAGGTCGACGATATCTGGGACAAAGGCCTCAGAGACAATTTCCGTACCGGCGGGGCGCTCTTCCTTGTGAACGGCATCGAGGAGATCATCATCTACCGGGATCTCGACGTGGACATCGGCCTTCTCCCCCTGCCGAAGTATGACGAGGAGCAGGAAAGATTCTATCACCCCTTCAGCACCTACTGGGCCAGCATCATTCTCATTCCGCGCAATTCCGAAACGACGGAGTTCACCGGCGCGATGCTTGAGGCCATGAACGCGGACGCATTTTATTCCACCTCGGTCGTCTATTACGACGTCCTGCTCGCGGGCAAGGCCATGCGGGATCCGGATTCCGTCGAGATGCTGAACGTCATCCGCTCTTCCCGCGTCCAGGATACCGAACTGGTTTACAATTTCCTCGGCCTGAGCAATTTGTACACGGGACTGCTGAATGCGGGATCCGCCGACACCATCGCGTCCTCGATCCAGAGGAATCAGAAGGTGGCGGAAAAGCAAATCGAAAAGTTCATCAAGCAGTATCAGGATTGACCCCGGCGCGGACTGCCGGGACACAGAAAGAGGTTTATCA
>Ga0129306_1002777_pt1 | contig 14604 bp, 17 predicted proteins | sample P827metagenome_FD_94438 | JGI IMG/M metagenome (GOLD analysis project Ga0129306, IMG submission 94438) | Capybara group fecal microbial communities from Wisconsin, USA - P827 metagenome | ecosystem: Host-associated > Mammals > Digestive system > Large intestine > Fecal | place: USA: Wisconsin...
ATATGCTCCGCCCCGTGCATGTGTTTTACGCCTTCGATACGGATCACATCCGTTCCTGCGCCCCTGATACGGGCCCCCATCTGATTCAGATAGTTAGCCAGATCGACGATTTCCGGCTCTTCCGCCGGATTTTCCAACGTAGTGGTCCCTTCCGCCAGACAGGCTGCCATCATGATATTTTCCGTAGCGCCCACGCTGGGGAAGTCCAGATAAATATCCGCGCCCTTAAGTCCGTTGGGTGCATAAGCTTCCACAAAACCGTGGTCCTGGGAAATCTTCGCGCCTAATGCTTCAAAGCCCTTTAAATGCAGGTCGATGGGCCGGCTGCCGATCGCACAGCCACCCGGCTGGGAAATACGGGCATGCCCCATACGGGCCAGCAGCGGTCCCAGCACCACAAACGAAGCCCGCATGGTACGGACCAGCTCATACGGGGCCTCATAAGCTAATATCCTGGATGTGTCCAGGGTAAGCTCATGTTCCCTGCTGTCATCGATTTTAACGCCTAAATATCTCAATACGCCGCAAATGGTGCGAACGTCTTCCAGCTTGGGTATCTCGTCCAGATGACTGGGCGTCTCTCCCAAAATAGATGCTGCAATAATAGGCAGCACCGCATTTTTCGCCCCGCTCGTCTTTACTGTGCCAACCAGGCGGTTGCCGCCTCTGACAATCAACTTATCCACAAGCTTACCCCCTACCGTTGATTATTAAGTGTGTCTGAAACCTTACATAATAAACACTGATTCAACGAATTCGCGAGATAACCGAAAGCATTTTCAGTGTTTTCCTTACAATTAAACTCTATCATTATAAGCGTCATTTAGCAAGAGGAAACGAAAAAATTTTACTTCAGTTCCCCTGTGCCGCGGGCGCAAAAAGAAAACGCCACGCCTGTCAGCGCAGCGCCCGTAATGAAATTATATATCCTACTACTTACTACTTGTCCAGGTTGCTGAGATTCTTTGCCACGGTTTCCTGCAGCTTCTTTTCCTTCAGCTTTAAAAGTTCAGCATGCTGTCTTTCCTGTTCCGCACGCTCTTCTTCCAGTTCCTTCATGCGCTTCGCCTTGGCCGCCCTGCGTTCCTCGCGAAGCTTTTCCAGTTCTTCCTCGCTGATCTGGTTCTTTTCGAGCTCGTGTTTGCGCTCCATCTCCATCTCGGCGCGTTCCGCCGCGATGCGCCGCTTCTCTTCCTCGCGCTTATGATCTATCTCCAGCTGCGCTTTCTGCTCAAAGGAAAGATCCACGGTACGGGCCGCGCGCTGCCGGTAGAACAGGTAAACCACAACCACGGGCCAGAAAATAAAGGTTGCCGCTACCCAGAAGTTCTTGTTGGGAACTTCATGTTTGATAGCATCCTTATACACATAATACGCTACTACGCAGCGTATCGCGATCTGTGCCAAACGTATTAATAACTGCTCGTTCATGATGCTTAAATCCCTGTCCTCCGACGGTCAGCAAGTATGTTGTAGTAGGTTTCTTTTTCTCTGATAAGCTTCTTCAGCTCAGCGATCTTATCCGGTTCAAACTCTTTCCTGAGCTGGGCCCTGAGGTCCGCAATCTCACTCTTGAGCTGTCCCATACGGTTGCCGGCTAAACTGCTCAAAGCATCTTTCGCCATATTTCTCCTTAGCCTCCTAAAAACAGTGCGGCCTGGCCGCTGAATCTTCTCTTAAAGCCCCTCCCCTTTTACTTTTCAGGCGCGTTGGGGTCGGGAAGCGGCACCAGTTCCGCTGCCTGGCGTTTGCAGTCGTTGATAGCCATGGCGTTCAGAACGCACATATTGCCGCGCTTCAGAACCAGGTCCAGACGCGTCAGCAGGCGCATGGTCCGCTGCAGCATAACCGCAAACTGGTAATCCTGCTTATCCGCAAGACTGAATTCGTTGTAATCCGGGGTTCTCTGCACCAACAGGCTGATGCCCTCTATCTTGCTCCTGCATACTTCCCGCAGGCGCTCCACATCACTCCTGACGCTGTCAACGGTTTCACCCAGACGGCGTATCCGGCCTACTGCGTCGGCAAGTTTCAGGCTGCGCCAGTCAATCTGGTCCTTCAGGGCGAAAGCTTCATCCTTGGTGAGCTCAGTGATTGGCTTGTCGGAAAGTTCAGCATACAAAGCATCCGTATCCACAACGACTGGCACGCCCAGTATTCCGTTCAGGACCGCGCCTTCTTCTATCAGACCATTGTCACTATGGTGGGGAGCCGGAACTGACCCCATCGAGTCAAGCACGCTGTCGCCTTCTTCGGTATCCGGAAACCCGTCGATGTGCAGGACCTGGTCTTTTTCCACTTTCTGCGTCATCGTCTTTCCATAAATGGCAAGACTCGCCAGCATACCTGTGCCCAGCACATCCCACTGCTGCTCATGAAGCGCCTTTATAGCAGCTGTCATGTTGCGGATATCATCCATCTGCGGACGCCCGGCGTGCACACTTTCCATTCCTTTATAGCTGATGAGTCCGGGCGGGTTAGTCATGCGGCTGAAAAGCTGCACCAAAGCGCCAAACTCGTCCCATATCTCCAGCTTGAATTTGCCGTAATCAATAACCGTCTCGAGAACCTGCTTATTCACGGTATAATATCGGATTTTCTCGTCATTGTAACGTTCCAAACTGCTTCTGACAATCTGTGCGGAATTACTTAAAGCCGTATACAACTTAAAACCCGCAACGGCAAGTCCCGCAACGGCTATCACAGCCCCCGGATGCACTGCCACTCTTACACCTCCAGTAAGTCTTCAGACCCCCGCCTGCAGTCATAAAAACTTTTTTAAGGAAATACTGATCAGGGAAAATTCAGCAAACATTATTACAAGTACTTTTGTAAAACTATAACAAACATTTTATAAAAAAGAGGTTCGTCCGAATATAATTCCGGACGAATCCCTCCTTAAACCTTACTGACACAGACCAGCCTGTGGTCTGCCCGGCTCCGGTCAGCGGGATTCCGCCGCCAGCCTTACGGTTTTCAGACGCGCTTCCGAACGGCGCAGGCTGCCCATAACGCGGTCCATGTCAATCTCGTCATCCGGATTTGCCAGGCGCTCACGGGCACGCAACGCCGAAGCTTCGGCACGGTCAACGTCAATTTCATCGGCAGTCTCGGCTGCCTCCGTCATAACCACAACCTTGTTGTCCTTAACCTCCATAAAGCCACCCTGCAGGCACAGGAAATGAGCTATGCCCTCAGCATCGCGGTACTTCAGCGGAGCTTCCTTGAGCGCGGCAATCAGCGGGGCGTGACGCGGCAAAATGCCGATAACACCCCACAGGGTCACCGCCTCCACATAGGATATGGCATCCGACTTCAGTACATACTTGTCCGGAGCCAGGACCTCAAAACGCATTAAACTGGCCATAGAATCACTCCACTTCCATGCTCTTGGCCTTCGCGATGGCATCATCAATCGTGCCGACCATGTAGAACGCGCCTTCCGGCAGATCGTCATGCTTGCCTTCCAGGATTTCCTTGAAGCCGCGGATCGTTTCCTTCAGCGGAACATACTGGCCGGGCTGACCGGTAAACTGTTCAGCTACAAAGAAGCTCTGGGACAGGAAACGCTGGATCTTACGGGCACGGGCAACGGTAATCTTGTCATCCTCGCCCAATTCTTCCATACCCAGAATCGCGATGATGTCCTGCAATTCTTTATAACGCTGCAGAATAGCCTGTACGCCGCGGGCTACCTTGTAATGCTCCTCGCCCAGAACCTGCGGGCTCAGGATACGGCTGGTGGAATCCAGGGGATCCACGGCCGGATAAATACCAAGTTCCGCGATCTGACGGGAAAGTACGGTGGTAGCATCCAGATGGGCGAAAGTTCCTGCAGGCGCCGGGTCAGTCAAGTCATCGGCAGGAACGTATACAGCCTGTACCGATGTGATGGAACCGTGCTTGGTAGATGTGATCCGCTCCTGCAGGGCGCCGATGTCATTAGCCAGCGTAGGCTGATAACCTACGGCGGAAGGCATACGGCCCAGCAATGCGGATACTTCGGAACCAGCCTGGATAAAACGGAAAATGTTATCGATGAAAAGCAGTACGTCCTGACCGCCTACATCACGGAAATATTCTGCCATGGTCAGGCCGGACAGGCCTACGCGCATACGCGCTCCCGGCGGCTCGTTCATCTGGCCGTAAACCAGTACGGTCTTGTCGATAACGCCGGACTCCTTCATTTCGCCCCAGAGGTCGTTACCCTCACGGGTACGCTCGCCTACGCCGGCGAATACGGAATAACCGCCATGCGCCGTAGCGACGTTGTGAATGAGTTCCATGATCAGTACCGTCTTGCCTACGCCGGCGCCGCCGAACAGGCCAACCTTACCGCCCAGGGCATAGGGGGCGATCAGGTCAACGACCTTGATGCCCGTTTCCAGGATCTGCTCGGATGTGGCCTGGCTTTCCAGGGCCGGGGCAGGACGGTGAATCGGCCAGTGGTCGGCCGCTTCTACTTTTGTGTCATCATGGTCCACGGTTTCGCCCAGTACGTTGAAAATACGGCCCAGGCAGCCGGGACCCACGGGAACCTTAATAGGCGCGCCCGTGTCGATTGCATCCATACCGCGTACAAGGCCGTCCGTGGAGCTCATGGCTACGCAGCGGACAACATCTTCGCCGATATGCTGCATTACTTCGGCAGTCAGGTGAATCTTGATGTTTTCACCTACCGTGCCGTCAATATGAATAGCATTGTAGATCGCAGGGAGCTGTTTCGGCGGAAACTGAATGTCGATAACAGGACCCAGGACCGTTACAATTTTGCCAGTCGTCATCAATGCTTTCCTCCCTTAACTGTTCAGCGCTTCCGCACCGCCGACGATTTCGTTGATTTCGTTCGTGATGCCAGCCTGGCGGGCCTTGTTGTAAGACAGCTCCAGGTTACGGATGAGGTCCGACGCATTATCAGTAGCGCTGCTCATCGCGGTCATACGAGCGCCCAGCTCACTGGCGGCGCACTGCATAAGCGCGGCATAAATCTCCGTTTTAACATAGTATGGCAGCAACTGTTTGATCACGTCCACCGGGTTCGGCTCGAAAATAATTTCGTTAGCCGAGGCCTGAGCCCCTGATGCACTGCTGTCCTTGTCTTCCACCGCAGCCGGCGGAACAATGGGCAGAACATGCTTTGTCACCGGGGTAGACGCCAGCGCCGATTTAAACTCAGTGTAGATAAGTACGACCTCATCCACGGCACCGTTCAGGAAAATCTTGGTTGCCGCTCGGGCGATGTCGTTCGCGTTTTCATAACTGGGCTTATCGGAAAAGCCAAACAGCGCCTCAGAAATATCATATCCGCGACGGCTGAAAAATTCCTTGGCCTTACGCCCTACCGTAATCAACGTATAATCGTCGCTGTCCATCAATTCCATCTGGGCGTGTTTCAGCACATTGGAATTGTACGGACCAGCCAAGCCCTTATCGGAGCTTACTACAATGTAGCCGGTACGCTTAACAGGTCTCTGCTCCAGCAGCGGCATGCTCTTGGGATCGATGTGGCCCAGAACGTTGCGATCTGTTACCGCGTCCTGCAGAAGCTGTTTGATCTTTTCGGCAAAGGGCCTGGTGGTAATGGCGCGTTCCTGCGCCTTACGCAGCCTGGCCGACGCTACCATCTTCATGGCTTTGGTTATCTGCCTGATATTGGTAACGGAGCGCATATGCCGATGTATTTCGCGTGGGTTTGGCATAAATCAATCACCTCGCTTCACTGGAAGCAAAGGTCTGCTTAAAGTTCTTAATCGCAGTCTTGAGAACCTCTTCATTTTCAGAGGTAATCTTCTTCTCCTTTTTAATGGATTCCGCAACCTCGGGGTTGTTGGAAGCCATGTATTGCAGGAGTTCAGATTCAAAACGGCCCACATCGGAAACCGGGATATCATCCACATATCCGTTGGTCGCCGCGTACAGGGAAATAACCTGTTTTTCAACAGGCATAGGCTCATACTGTCCCTGTTTCAGGATTTCAGTCATGCGCTGCCCGCGGTCCAGCTGCGCCTTGGTAGCCTTATCCAGATCAGAACCGAACTGTGCGAAAGCCGCCAGTTCGCGGAACTGGGCAAGGTCCAGACGAAGGGTGCCGGCCACGGATTTCATAGCCTTGATCTGGGCGCTGCCGCCTACACGGGATACGGACAGACCTACGTTGATAGCAGGGCGTATGCCGGAGTAGAACAGCTCGGATTCCAGATAGATCTGGCCGTCAGTAATGGAAATTACGTTCGTGGGAATGTAACCGCCAACGTCGCCGGCCTGGGTCTCAATAATAGGCAGAGCCGTGATGGAACCACCGCCGGCCGCTTCATTACGGCGCGCAGCGCGTTCCAACAGACGGGAATGCAAGTAGAATACGTCGCCGGGGTACGCTTCACGTCCGGGAGGACGGCGCAGCAGCAGCGACATGGCGCGGTACGCAACCGCGTGTTTGGACAGATCATCGTAAATGATCAGGACGTCCTTCTTCTGGTCCATGAAATACTCGGCGATGGTTACGCCGGCATAGGGAGCCAGGAACTGCATGGGCGCGGGATCGGCTGCCGTAGCGGCAACAATGATCGTATAGGCGTTAGCCCCGCGTTCTTCAAAAGTTTTTGCCAGACGGGCAACACGGCTCGCCTTCTGGCCAATCGCAACATAAATACAGATTACGCCGGTATCCTTCTGGTTCAGGATGGTATCAATCGCAATAGCGGACTTACCGGTACCGCGGTCGCCGATGATCAGCTCGCGCTGTCCGCGTCCGATCGGCACCAGGGCATCAATGGCCTTCAGGCCGGTCTGCAGCGGAACGTCTACCGATTTACGGTCGGCAATACCATAGGCCGGGGATTCAACGCAACGGGTCTCACCGGTGCGGATTTCGCCCTTGCCGTCGATGGCCTGGCCCAGTGCGTTAACGATGCGGCCCAGCATGGCCTCGCCTACCGGAACCTCCATGATGCGGCCGGTACGGCGCACTACGTCACCCTGCTTGATCATCTGGTCATTACCCATCAAAACGATGCCGACCTCATTCGGGCGCAGGTTCTGCACCATGCCGGTTACGCCGTGCGGTAATTCTACCAGTTCGGAAGCCATAGCGCCGCGCATGCCCGATACCGTAGCGATGCCGTCGCCTACCTTCTCAACAATACCGAATTCTTCCAGATCAACGTCGGCTTTATAGGCCTGAACCTTGGCTGCCAGGGCTTCAGCGATACCCTTGGGAGCGGAAAGGCTCTGCCCCACCATATCTACCTTGCCTAACTCGCCTTTAACACGCTCCAGCTGACGTTTGGTGCTGGCATCATAAATCTGGTCGCCGATCTGCAGAATGATGCCTCCGATAAGGGACGGCTCCACTACAGTTTCAAGGGCAACCTTCTCAGCGCCGAGACGGGCGCCGATCAACTTGGCTACGGCCGCCGTTTCTTCCTCGTTCAGGGGCGAGGCTACCGTAGCTTTGATTACGGCGGCGCCGTCCTTGACGCAACGTTTAACGACTTCCGGATTCACCTGCAGACCCTGCAGGCTTTTATCTATGAAAGAAAGCTTTTCATCCTTCATATTGTTATCCATCACCTCCATATCTCCCGCTTTCAGGCGGCGAGATTGCTTGCGGCGGAAACCGCAAGGCTTCAGCCGGCTGCTTAGCCGGAAATACAGTCTCTAAAAAGAAACTAGATTACTTGTTCAGAACCTTGTCCGCTGTCTTGGCAATCAGTGCCTGATCTTCAGCGCCGGTAAGCTTTTCGGAAACAACTTTGCCGGCGATTTCCGTGGCGAGGGAGATTACCTCGGTACGGACATCCAGCATAGCCTGCTGTTTCTCCTGCTCAATATGCTCACGGGCGGTAGCCATGAGCTGTTCTTTCTCTTCCTGAGCCTGAGACATAAAGTCATCATGAAGCTTCTGACCAATCTTATTGGCCTTATCAACAATCGCAGTCGCTTCCGCACGGGCGTCAGCCAGCTGCTGCGCATACTGCTTCTTCAGTTCCTCGGCCTCAAGGCGGGTCTGCTCCGCAGAGTCAAGATTATTGATGATACGGTTACGGCGATCATCCATGACCTTCAATAACGGCTTATAGCAGAACTTAGCCAGAATAGCTAACAGGATTATGAAGTTTAGGACCTGCGCAATAATGGTTGCATCAATATTTACCAACTTCCCACACTTCCTTTTCTATAAAATACTTCTGTTCGGGTGTATCGGGATTCCTGACTATCAGCCTACAAACGGGTTGGCGAATACAAGAACGATAGCGATAACGATAGCGATAATCGGCATGGATTCAATCAGGCCTACAGAGATGAACATGGTAACCTGAAAGTTGGATGCCTGCTCGGGCTGACGGGCCATGCACTCAATCGTCGTGCTGGTAACACGGCTGTTGCCCAGCGCCGCGCCAATGGCCGCGCAAGAACCAATCAAACCTGCAGCAATTACTGAAGCTACTACCATAAGAGCATTTTCCATTTGTAAAATCTTCCTTTCTCTTAATAAAAATAATAAATTTTAAACCGGCCCACCACTGCCAGCATCAACCATGAACTGCCTTAAATACAGGTGCTAAGGCAACAATGGTCAGCATCGTGAAGATGAAGGCCTGTAAGAAACCGATAATAAGGCTGAATCCGATCCAGATGTCGGGAACCAGCCACGGGGTCAGCCTGTTCAGGATGACCAGCAGAATTTCGCCGGCCAGGATGTTACCGAACAGACGGGCTGCCATGGTAATGGGGCGGGCGATATCTTCCAAAAGATTAAGCGGGAGCATGAACGGCGTCGGCGAAATAAGGTGCTTGAAATATCCCAGACCGTGACGGGCAACACCGATTATATATACCAGAACGGCAACCATAACCGACAACCCCAGCGCCACGTTAATGTCGTTGGTGGGCGAAGTGAAATGTACGCCAACGGCAGGCAGCATGCCCAGTTCATTGCCAACGAAGATGTAGAGGAACAAGGTGATGATGAACGGGGTCATCAGACGGCGTCCTTCGACGCCCATGTTCTTTTCCATCAGGTCTCCCAGCCAGTCGATGAACATCTCCACCACATTCTGCACCCCCGAGGGAATGAGCTTACGCTGGCTCGTAGCAGCCGCCACAATAAGGATAACAACAACCATCGTAATCCAGGACATATACAGCGTCTGCATATGAACTGTGGTACCTAAGAAATCAATCTTCTGGGGTAAATAATGAATAATCTCTGGACCCATATTATTCTCCTTTCCTCACGGCCCTCAGCTTACCTTCTTCTGCTCCTTCCGGCCCGTGAAAATTAATAAATTTACTACCAGCACAAGATGCATCAGCGTAAAAACGATGAGCATCCAAACGATACCGGCATTATACCTGATAGCCAGGTACAGCATAACAAGCGCCAGAGCAAGGCGTTTCACAAAATTCATAAACACCCGGAACTTAAGTTCCCCCTCTGACATCCTGTTGAAGCCCTTTAAAATGCTTATCACAAGCAGCAGGGTGTCCAGCAGGCTCCAGACAATACCGCAGCCGACCCCTGTCAGCGCAGATTTCATCAGCAGGGCGACACTCACAATCACCGCCGCTGCTACATAAACCTGGCGCTTATAAAGTCCGGCCAGCGCCACGACGATCTCGCGTTTGTCCATTCCCTGAAAGCTGAACATTTTGCTCCTTGTGTGCGGGAGCATACCCCAATGACGATTATATATCATTCAAACACAATCGCGTCCCCGGGGCATACCTCAACCCAAAATACAACCTATAAATCAACTGTATTTTACAATAAAATCGGCATTTTGCCAACACCTTTTTGAAAAATGTGTAAATTTTTTACCCTGACCGGAAAAACTTGCGCAACGGTTTTCACAAACCGTCCTCCGCCTTCATTATGACGGGTCAAAAAAGGTGGCGGTCATTGTATCACGTATTAAATCAACACCCTTTAAATTCCTCCGGGGGAGCAACCGGATAGCCCTTCGCCGACAGGACCGCCCGCACGATCCGCTCACAGGCCCGGCCGTCCCCGTACGGATTCACCGCTTCCGCCATGGAACGGTAATAGGCCGCATCGTCCAGCAGCCGGCAGGTTTCTTCCTTCACCACATCGTACCCGGTGCCCGTCAGGCGGACCGTACCCGCCGTCACCGCTTCCGGACGCTCCGTGGTATCCCGCAGCACCAGCACGGGTTTGCCTAACGCCGGTGCCTCCTCCTGGATGCCGCCGCTGTCCGTCAGGACGATATCCGCGTGGTTCATCAGGTTGGCAAAAGGCTCGTAGTCCATGGGTTCCGTCAGGTATACCCTGTCGGTGCCCGCCAGTTCCGCCTGCACCACTTCCCGCACTTTGGGATTCTTATGCACAGGGAAGATGGCCGCCACATCCGGATGCTGCTCCAAGGTCGTTTTCAGCGCCCGGTACACCTGCCGCATGGGTTCACCCAGGTTTTCCCGCCGGTGGGTGGTCATGAGGATCAGCCGTTTACCTGAAGCCAGGGCTTTGTTAATGACCGGATCATCAAACACAAAATCCTTCTGCACCGTGGTATTCAGCGCGTCAATGACCGTATTTCCCGTTACAAAAATATGACTTTCCGGCACATTTTCCTTCAATAAGTTATTGCGGCTCACCGCCGTGGGCGCAAAATGGAAATCCGCCAGGGAGCCGGTCAGCTTCCGGTTCATCTCTTCCGGGTAGGGAGAAAACTTGTTGCCGGTACGCAGGCCTGCCTCCACATGCCCCAGTTCAATCTGGGCGTAATAGGCCGCCAGGGAACCGGCAAACGTTGTTGTGGTATCGCCGTGGACCAGAATCAGGTCCGGCTGCGCTTTGGCAATGACTTCTTTCAGCCCCAGCAGCGCCTTCACCGTGATATCGTACAAAGTCTGCCCGCTGGTCATGATGTTCAGATCGTAATCAGGCTCTACAGCAAAAAGGCGCAGCACCTGGTCCAGCATCTCCCGGTGCTGGGCTGTGACCGCCACAACGGGTTCGATATAATCCGTATATTTCCGCATCTCCAGCACCAGCGGACACATTTTGATGGCTTCCGGCCGGGTGCCGAATACTGTCATGATTCTCAGTTTCTTCAAAGCCGTGCTTCCTCCCCCACGTTTCGTTTCACAGGTCCTGCCTGCTTCCGGTTCGCATAGTATTAAAAATTAACTGCCCCTCTCAGGGGTTCCGTAAAATACCTATCTTCTTCGCGCCCAAAGCCACAGCGATCACGATCACAACGATCACCGCAGCCGCAACATACACATTGGCCATCGCCAATACAAACGCCCCCAGGCTCAGGATGATACTGATGGCATACATCAGCAGCACCGCCTGTTTCTGCGTCAGTCCCAGCGCCAGCAGCCGGTGGTGCAGATGCCCCTTGTCCGGCTGGAAGATCGGTTTGCCGTTGCTGTAACGGCGCAAAATGGCAAACGCCGTGTCCATGATAGGCAGCCCCAGGGCCACCGCCGGCACGATCAGCGCGATGGTCGCCGCAGTCTTGACCGCGCCTAAAATCGCGATCGCCGCCAGCATATAGCCGATGAACATGCTGCCCGTATCCCCCATAAAGATGGTGGCCGGATTGAAATTATAATGGATAAAACCAAAGATACCCCCGGCCAGCGCCGCCGTCAGGGTGGCTACGGGGTAATATCCCTGATGCACCGCCACCAGGATGATGGTAATGGAAGCGATGCCGGACACACCGGCAGCCAGCCCGTCCAATCCGTCGATCAGATTGACCACATTAATAAAGCTGATGACCCAGAAAATCGTAAAGGGTATCGACAGATATTCCAGATAGAAGTAACCGCCCAGCGGATTGTTCAGCCACTCTATCTTAATATCAAAGGCCACCAGGATACAGGCAGCCAGAATCTGTCCCAGCAGCTTCACTTTGGCAGGCAGGGAATACTTGTCATCCAGTATGCCCACGATCACGATCCAGGCGCCTCCCAGCAGGATCCCCATCAGATCCCGTGTAATGGGCAGGCTGCAGACAACCGCAAGGACACAGGCCAGAAAAATGGCCAGCCCCCCCAGTCTGGGCATGATATGGGTATGTACTTTTCTTTTATCAGGTTTATCCACTGCCCCGATGGCAAAAGCCAGCTTCTTAACATAGGGTGTCAACAAAAAACTGGCCAGCAGGGCAATAACAAAAGCTAAAATATACAAACAACAGACCTCTTCCTATTTTTGTTCCGCGTCCAGCACTTCCACCCGGATTCCGGAACCTGCCAGCATATCCTCTGCCAGCTTATCGGGGTAAGGATCTTTAAACACGATCCGCTCAATGCCCGCGTTGATCAGAATCTTCGTACATACGACACAGGGCTGGTTCGTACAGTACAGGGTCCCGCCTTCTACCGAAACGCCGTGGACCGCAGCCTGTACTACCGCGTTCTGCTCTGCATGGATCCCCCGGCACAGCTCATGGTTTTTGCCCGAAGGCACATGCAGCTGTTCCCGCAGGCAGCCCACTTCCCCGCAGTGGGGCATTCCCTTGGGTGTGCCATTGTAACCGGTAGCAAGAATCTGTTTGTTTTTCACGATGACTGCGCCAACGCTGCGGCGCAGGCAGGTGGAACGTTTGCTGACCACCTGGGCAATTTCCATAAAATAATGGTCCCAGTCCGGCCTTACTTCACTATGATTGCTCATTATAATCCTCTTAACTCTCCGCTTACAGTGTGCCGAAGACCCGGTCGCCCGCATCTCCCAGACCGGGAAGGATATAGGCTCTTTCATTCAGTTCACGGTCGACGGCCGCCGTGTAGATTTCCACGTCCGGATGCGCTTCGTTGATGACTTTAATGCCTTCCGGCGCCGCAACCAGCACCATGAGGCAGATATTATGCAGGCCTTTTTCCTTTAACATGGTAATCGCCGCCGCCGCGGAACCGCCGGTTGCCAGCATGGGGTCTACCACGATGCATTTCGCGTCCATCTGCTTGGGCAGGCCGCAGTAATATTCCACCGGTTTATGGGTTTCCGGATCGCGGTACAGGCCGATATGCCCTACATGGGCATGCGGAATCATGGCCAGCACGCCGTTCAGCAGTCCCAGCCCCGCGCGCAGGATCGGAATAATGGTCACTTCCCCTTTCAGGCGGGTTCCCGTCATCTTTTCCAGCGGCGTCTCAATTTCAAAGGGTTCCGTTTCCCAGTCCTTAGTCACATCGTAAGTCATCAGGGAGGCAATTTCGCCCAGCAGTTCACGGAAATTCTTGCTGTTACAGGTCTTGTCCCGCATCATGGTCAGCTTATGGGCAATCAGCGGATGATCTACTACATGTACGTTCATGGGTAAGGCTCCTTTCATGTAATTAATATATGTTAAAAATACTTCGCTCTCTCTCCCCCGATCAGGGGCGGACGTGTCCGGGCCGCCGTCAGTATTGCTTCGCCGACGGTTTTCACCCGGAGACGCACCGGCACCGCAACCCGTTTCAGATGCATGCCGATCAGCGTCTGTCCGATATCCATGCCTAAATCAGCAGTTACAGATTCCACCACCACCGGATGCGCAAACAGTTCATACGCCCGGCTGGCCGCGCTGCCGCCGGCTTCCGGCACGGGATGCACCGTGACCCGGGTCAGGCCGAAAGCATCCATCGCCGCCTCTTCCACCACCAGCGCCCGGTTCAGGTGTTCACAGCACTGGACCGCCAGATACAGTCCGTGGGCACGGGTCACAGCCAGCAGCGCCGTAAGGATCGCTTCCGCCGTTTCCGGCGAACGGGCCGTTCCGATTCTGGATCCCAGCACCTCACTGGTGCTGCAGCCCAGGACAAATATCCGTCCCGGTTTCGGCTGCGCCGCCGCGATCAGTTCTTCCGCAGCCGCAGTAACCGCGGCCGCAATCTGTGCTAACTCCATCATTTATTCCTCAACCGCCATAATCTTATTCACCCGGCGTTCATGACGCCCACCGGCAAATTCCGTATCCAGCCAGGCATCCAGGATGCAGATGGCCAGTCCGGGGCCCAGCACCCGCTCGCCCAGGCAGATGACGTTGGCATTATTATGCTCCCGGCTCATGGTGGCGGAAAATACATCGCCGCACAGAGCCGCGCGGATTCCTTTGACTTTATTGGCCGCCATGGACATGCCGATGCCGGTGCCGCAGACCAGGATCCCCCGCTCCGCATTGCCGTCCGTAATCTCCCGGCAGACTTTTACCGCAATGTCCGGATAATCGCATGACTCCTCCGTATAGGTCCCCGCGTCCGACACCTCAATGCCCCGTTCCGCCAGATGCTGTTTCAGCACTTCTTTCAGGTGGATTCCTCCGTGATCACTGCCGATTACCAGTTTCATGTCCCGCGCCTCCCATGGATTTACTTGCGATGGCATCCCCAGATAGTGTGTTATTCCGCAGGCAGTTCCGTATTCATTGCCTGCCGGTTTATGACTTGCTTATTCAATCTATTTTATCACAAAAACAGGTACTGTACCACTTATTGTTTATGAGAACAGAAATTCCGGAAAACCGCTGCCGCTTTTTACGGTAATGCTGCCTTCCTCCGCCTGCAGGATCTGGTAGCCCGCCGCTTTGCGCAGCCGGCTCATCACCGCCAGGCCCAGGCCCTTTTCATCCACGCCCATGGCGATGA
>Ga0129306_1002779_pt1 | contig 14583 bp, 16 predicted proteins | sample P827metagenome_FD_94438 | JGI IMG/M metagenome (GOLD analysis project Ga0129306, IMG submission 94438) | Capybara group fecal microbial communities from Wisconsin, USA - P827 metagenome | ecosystem: Host-associated > Mammals > Digestive system > Large intestine > Fecal | place: USA: Wisconsin...
AAGTTTACTCAACAAATATATCTATTTTAGCGCATATAAAATGCTATTTATTTCTTACATTTGATATTGGCGAGTCTTACCCACGCCCTAAAGGGCGTGAGCTTGCGACCGCCTAGTTGTCAAAACGAACCTTGTCCCATTCGGCGTCGACATAGTTCTTGACCTGACGTCCGAGAGCTTTGGCTTCCGGCGGAGTCTTCGAGTCGAGAATCTTCTGGGCGGTCTCTTGGTCGTTGAACTTGATGGCCTTTTCCCACATGAAAGCCTGTTCGGTACAGAAGAAGCGGTGTCCCTTGTATTCGAACGAGGCCCGTGCGAAGTTGCTAGGCCATTCCGTATAGAAAAATGCGTATTTATCGGTTATGTCAATCATAGCCGTAAATATAGCATTTATCCGCAGATAATTCAACTATTTCACGAAGCGGCGCAAGATTCCCAAGATACGGCGAATCCAGTTCGTCTTGGTCTTGACCTGGGCGACGGTCGCGACCGCCGCAACAGCCTTGTCCACGATAACCGGTTCACCGTTCTTATTTTCTTCCACGTGGTAGTCGTGCTTCTCGGGAACGGCATCCGCCTTCGGTTCCTCTGATTTCTGAGTTTCCTTCGGTTCTTCCGCCGGTTTCTCGTCGGCCACGAGCGGTGTGCGTGTCTTCGGCTTACGTATGAGCGATTCGAGCGTGTCCTTTATCTGCAGCGTCATCTCGGGAGGGAGGTCGAACTTGTCCGTACGGACATTGCTGTGACAGAATATCCCACGGTACGCGACGGCTTCCTCCGCCGTCTTGAAGACCTCGCCAACGCCTTCCTTGAACACCAGAGGGATGTTGTGCTTTTCGGAGAGGTATACGAGCAGACGTGCGACGGCCTCTTTCTGCCTGATGGTCATCTTGGCGTAATAGTCGTAACCACGGTAGGACACCGGCTCCACTAGAGAGCTGTCCATCGTATAGGTGTTGCCGTAGGCGTCGACGTACTTGTCGTCCTTCAGTCGGAGCGGACCGTAGTTCGAGATTTCAATGCCGATAGACTGCTTGGACATCACGGTGTTTCCGCCGATGGCGGTCGAACCGAGGTGGTAGCTCCAGTATTCGTCCGGGAAAAGCCGGTAGATGAAGCCGAGACGGTCCACGACGTACTGCACTGACATGTGGTTGTTTTCCTTCGTGAGCGTAGCGATGTCGCCGGTAAGCATTCCTACGGTAAAATGTAGGCATATCTGCTTCTTTTCCGTCTTGGTCTGGTAGTAATATGACTTGAACGAGGTGGATATTGGCGTTATCGTGTAGTCGTCGCTGAGCCTTATCTTATTTCCAGCTGTAAACTGCTTTGCGCTGGAGTCTACCAGCTTGAGTGCGAACTTAGTCTCGCGTTCAGATATCGTTTCAGGTGTCATGCTCACCTCGCTTTCTTTTACCGCAGTTTATAAGGCAACGAGACAGCCGACCGTATAAACTGCGAGAAAAGGAACACGGTAATAAAAATGCTGGCTGAAATCGGATGCAACTTGCTGGATTCATTTAACCGGATTTTCGAGCGGACAGGGGAATACAACCCGAATTCTATATTCGAGGCCGAGTCCCAGCCGTCCGGCGGACCCAGCATCACAGCCGACGACGTCGCCGACCTGTTCAGTTCCGATTCAGCTGACGGCAAGGACAACCGTAATAAGCTGGCGAAGCTCGTATACGGCAACGGAGAACCGTTCACCGTCAGGACCGCCGGCGACGTACCGTGGAACGTCGTGCTGAACAAGGACGGCGAGACCGAGGTGAATATCGACGAGGAAGCAAAGACGTTGACAATCAACGCGAAACTGGCCGCCTACAAGAAAAGCGTCGCCAAGTTCCTTTCCGACGGCTTGCAAGGCGCGGACCAGCAAGGAGTTCCGAAGAACAAGTTCCAAGAATCCGTGAACAAGCTTGTGAGCCGAGTCAAGAAGGCTATCGACGGTGACGACAACGGCGACCAGTCAGTCAAGGAACTACAAGACGACTTGACGGCAGCTGAACAGCCGTCGACTGACCAACAGACATACAAGGAATTCGTGGCGAAGTTCAAGGAAGACTATACCGACCGCATTCCAGCCGATTGCAACAACCCGCAGATGTCCGACGAGGAAATCAGTGAAAAGGCGCGTGAATACTTCAACGCAATCCAGTCGCCGACGCTCGACTATGCGGACGACGACACGCGCAACGCCGCATACCGCTACGTGGTGGCCGCAATCTCCCAGCACATCCGTTCGCTCAACGGCAATGCCCAGCAGGGCGGCGAAGAGAACCAGAACGGCGCGGACGACTTCAATTGGGGCGGTACCGACGACAACGGCGACCTTAACGGCAAGAAATCCGGAAAACTCGGAAAGATACTCGATTACGGCAAACGTCAAGGACAATCAGCCGACACTCTCAAGAAAACTTTCACATACTAACAAAAATGCCGCTCGAAAGCGGCATTTTTTAAATCGCGTTCTTTCGGCCCATCCGTATCGTGCTCTGCAGCGATCCGCTGTTGTTGAGGAACCGCTTCACGAAATCGTCGCTAAACGTAACCGCACCCAACGTCGCGCTCGGGTTCTTGTACGTTACAGGCAAGGTCACGCCATTGTTCATGTAATATACGAGGCTGTCTCCAGTACGGTTTCCGGCGGCCATCTCTGGGACTGCCACGAATGAACCGGTACTGCCGTCGTCCACGGCGAACGAGCAACCAATAAGCGAATTGTTCTTAGGGTTTCTGCTAACCGAGAAATCACCAATCTTGAACTTGACACCGTACTTTGTGAACGTGTTGATGAACGCGTACTTGCACCGTTTCAGATTTTCCATCGCGTTGGACATGTCGACTTCCGGTCCGGCGTTCTGTACCAGCTGTTCCCTACGTTTCATGTCAGCCGCCTTGTTGGCCTCGGACGCCGTGTTTCCCTTGGCGGTTAGCGTCTGCTTAACCGTACCATAATCGGTCGCCGTAATCACCGGAAGTATGATCTGCGAAAGCTGCTCGAACGTTTCTCCACTCGTGTCGGACATGGCGGTGACAAGAGATTCCCCGCCCAATTCCAGCGGAGTAACCTTGTTGCTCAGTGGGTTACTGCGGAACCCAATCGCGACATGGCACGAACCGTCGTCACCGCTTTGGATGGCCGACTCGATAATGGCACGTCTGGGGGAGATTTCCGACACGACCGTCATGATGCAAGTTGAATATTCGTCATAAGGCTTGACCGCGAACTGCGCGAAGATCTCGTCCGGGTTTATATATGTCTTAGAAATGTTCTTGAGTTCGTTCGTCATGCCAGAAAGACCGTTCACGAAATCAAAAGCCAGCAGATACGCAACGCACAACTCATGGGCGATTCTAAGCGCGTCCTGAGCGTTCGAGGCGACCGTCGTCGCGTAGGTGCCGCTTTCCTTGTATGACGAAAGATAGCGAATCTCGACCTCGTCTCCTGCGTCCACATTGATGAAAGCGTCGCTGACGATTTCCTGAGACCCGTCCTCGTTATCCTTCGCCATCGCATCTGCGCTAAACTCGTCCTTCTCGTTAAAGTTCATGACGATTACCGGGTGCTTATTTCCCGAAATCAAGAACTCGATTGCCTTGGAACCCATAGAGCTGGGGACACGGACAAACTTGGCTTCGATAATGTTTTCACTTCCGTAGTCGCTGTTGACGGCGTCCGCCGGCACTTCGACGACGTTCATCGAGTTGAACAGCGTTTCGAACTCGCGAGGGTATCTCGGCTTCTCGCCGATATAGATGTTCATGTTACCCGGCTTAACGTCCTCTACGTCATGGTCGACCTCGTACAATGACGAAACCGTATTTCCGACCCAGTCGGCGATTCCGGAAAAGTCCTCCAGCTTGACCTTTGACTTGACGGAACTCAGTTTCTGGGTTCCGTTTTCGTCCGGCTTCATGTAACGGACGACGGTCACGTTGCCGTCCGCAATGCCTATGCGGTAGAACAGTTCTATTCGGTCGCCGCCCTGCAGATATCCCACGTCCACTAGAACGCTGCTGTTTTCGTCCAGCGGAGCCATGAGCATGGATGCCATGCCTCCGTCCGGTTGGCCTAGCGATGCTTGCTTCTTCGTGCGGCTATCGATAACCACTATGTCGTCGGTGTTGATGTGTTCTACCGAGTTATTCTTGTTGTATACGTACTTGATGGCCTTGAACGGCGAAACGCCGTTTTCCAAAAGCTTGACCAGTTCTACACGGTTATTGTTGATGGCCGACGCGATATCATCTTCCGAAAGCGGGATACCCTCCACGGTCGCGAAATTGCTGAACGCGTTTGTCAAAATCTGCAGCAAGAACTCGTCGCTCTTCGTTTTCAATTCTTCTTCGAGGACTCTGTCGTCGATTTTCCGGCCGGTCTTGGCAAGATAATCGCCGACCAGTTTACGGAGCACTGGTTGAGACACCATCTGACGCAGGGAAAACTTCGGGAACTGTTCGTAATAGTTGACGCCACGGTTGGCTTCCATATCCTTTTCCGTCGTCATGAGCTTGATGACGACCGACCGCAAGTTGACGTTCCGTTTAGACAGCTCGACGCTCAACCATCGTACGTCCGCGTCGGACATCTTTCCGTCTTCCGATACACTGATTTTCCGGTTAGTTCGTCCGTCGCTGAACCCGATAAATTCACCTTTTGGATTGAAGACCAGACGGAACAGCATGCCGCTGCCGCTCGGTCCGTTGAACGGTATGACGAACGGATATTTGCTGATAGAAATGCCGTTCACGTCCAGCTGGACACCCATACTGTCACACTCGGGCAGTCCCAAGATCTGGTTGGCGACTTTCTTGATTAGGCTCGGATTTACTGGCATAGGAACTTCTCTTCTGCTGTCTGCAGTTTATATGATTTTGGCGACCGGTTGGCCGCCATCAATCTATTCGAGAAGTCCTTCGCGTTTCAGAATTTCGGCACGTGGGACGAATTCTATCCGTTCCGGCATGATCTTGTAGAGGTTCAGCAGTATTACCAGCTGCTCCCGGTGCGCCTCCAAAGTCGATATGAAGGACACGTGGTTGTACTTAGCCGAATTACGGTCATGATACTGGTGCTTGATGCCGTTCGGGCCGATGGGCAACGAGAACACGGGTACGCCAGTATAGAAACATTCAAGACCCAAGAAACCGTCCTCTCCTCCCCATGTACCGTTGAAGTCGCTGTGGAAGGTTTCAGAGCGGTCATAGATGGTCTTGTTAAGTCTACGGATATGGACGACGGCTTCTCGGTTCATACCGAAATTGCACGTCCAAACGACACCTGAATCTACGAAATATCCTTCGTTGGTCACCTGTCTCGGCTCGGCGAAGAACAGCGACATGTTGCTCCCATCCGTCATCCTCTGGTCGACCCAGTCGTGCATGTATTCCTTGCGCTGTCCGACGGTCACGACCGCCGTATCGCTGTACAGAATGGATGCATGATCCTTAATCAAGTCCGGCTCGGGTAGGCAGTCACCGTCGATGAACACTATTGCATCGTAACCGTTGGCCAGCATGTAGTCGATCGCTTGTTCACGTACATATCCGGCCATGAAGTGGGACTCGCCGTATTCCATTTGCGGATGCCCTATACGTTCGGGCAGTTTCCTGACGATGACTTGCTCGACCAAGTCTTGGCCGGCGAGAATACGTCTACAGTCGACAATTTCCCTTGCCGTCGGACGGTCTTGTAGATACAAGACCTTGTCGGGCTTGACCGACATCCGGCCGATATCGGAGAGCATCTGTTCCAGATATGCGATCTGGCCTTTATTCGGAATTGCTAGTAATGTTTTCTTCATACGGACTGTATTCGCTACGGACTTCTTCGAACCCGACGTCCGAATTTTGACGACGGACTCGGTCAAACGGAACACCTTCCCCTATCATGGTGAGCATCGCTTCTCGGTTTTCAGCCATACGTCCTCCGCAGGGAAGGTAAACGTTCCCTACTGTTTACGGTTAGTTTTCCTTTTCGGTTTACAGAATACATCTGCGGTATTCTTCATCAAGTTATAGATCGATTTGGGTATCTTGAAGCGTTTCTTGTTGTACTTCAGCGACTTGTAGATGTCTCCATCCTTGCTCCGCTTGGTTGACGCGCACCAGTCGCAGAACATCTCGACGAGCTGGAAAAGGTTCATGTCGTCGACCTTCTCGAAGTGTTCCGGGTGGTGGTCGTTGATCGAGTAGTGGTGCGCTAGAGAATCTTTCATGTTCAATCGCGACTTCTTGTATGCCGCCGAATTATATTTCATCTTTTTCAGATTCGGCGTATACTTGTCGAAATCGGCCTTTTCCGGCGGGAGAAGCTTAGAACGGTCATGGAGGTGTCCTCGCATCAAAAGTTCACTGGAAAACCGGCTAAGGTTACTGAATACCATGTCGATGTGCTTATATGTCGCGTTTGTAGAGTCGTTTTTCTTCGGCATGCTATAAATATAATAATAAAAACATCATTTGTCAATAGAAAAAGCGTCGCACGGAATCCGTACGACGCTTGGAGCTATATGGACTTTGACTTAAGATTGCCGTCTGGCTTTACGCTTTTCGTATTGCTTGCAGAGCCAGTTACAGAAACAGGCGACAAACCAGACAATGATTACGGTCAGTGTGCCAACCAGCATGAGGATCGAGTAGAGCGAGAAGGTCGGATGAGCGTAACGGAAAGCGTTCACCACGGGTTCCTTCTTGAACTTCTCGCATGTCATGTTCGGGACAATTACTTGAGTATCATCGAGAGAGATGACGCTGGACGTGATATGTACAACGCCTTGTGTGCGGTGATACTTGTCGACAGTAAATTCGGCGACGCAATTTCCTCCGGTCACGTCGCTAGTGAAGAAACTCACCAGCCCATAAACCGCCGGGACCGCGAGGCATACGTACACGAACACACCGATGATAATCAAACTCTTCTTAGACATTAGTCGTCCCCATTGTCACATTCGAGACCACGGTCGCGGATGAGCGTAGCCAAGCCGGCGTTCACATACTCCTGACCGACCGCCTTGAAAGACCATGTGTTGCCGGTCTTGATGAGCTGCGCCATCAGCATGGCCGTAGCTCTCGGCGAATCGTCCTTCAATTCGAAACGGAGTTCTTCATTTCCGTCCGGCCTGAAGTTGGAGTCAGTGGACACTACGCGACAGTAAGCCTTCTTCACCAGGCCGAACGTCTGGTGACGCTTCTTCCACTTGTAGATGGTCACTGCGATGTCAATCGTGGTAATGTGGTCGGGAATCTTGTCAAAATCAATGAAAATATTCTCGTCGTCAGTGGAGCCGTTGCTGCCTGTAAGGCTGTCGCCTCCATAACGTACACTACCGCTGTAATGTGTCTTGTCTTGGGCTTCCATGTTGTAGAAAATGATGTCGTCTTCGGACGGACATTTTCCATCGGCACCAAGAAGGAATGCGGACGCGTCAAGGTCAACCTTCTGCGTACCGCATTCCCAACCAAGACCAATCATGGCATACTTCACACCCTTGTTCAGGGCGATGACGTTGCCTTTCTTAGCCAGTTTGAGAGCCATTTTGATACCTTATTACTTGAACTGATCGATGAAGTTCGTAAGGGAAGCGACCTTGGCACCTTCGCCGAGAGCCTTCATCTTCCATTCGCCGTTGTGGCGGTAGATGTCGGCCATGCGGATGCCGGTTGCACCAGAGTAGTCCTCGGTGAGGTCAAAACGGAGCTGTTCTTCCTTCTTGCCGTTGGTGGTGTCCACCAAGCGCACGAAGGCGTTGTTGACCTGTCCGAAGTTCTGATTGCGGCCGATTGCGTCGTAGATGTTCACCACGATGACCAGACGTTCGATGTTCGCCGGCATCTTGGAGAAGTCAATCTTGATGGTTTCGTCATCACCGTCGCCAGCACCGGTGAGATTGTCACCAGAGTGCATGACAGCGCCGCTGCTGTGGGACTTGTTGTTAAAGTAGATGACATCGGCGTCGGAAGCGAGCTTGCCGTTTGCGCCGAGCATGATGATGGACGCGTCAAGATCAAACGCGCTACCGTTTCCGGAATTCACGTCCCAGCCCAAACCCACGAACGCGGTCTGGGTGTTCTTGTCGATGACATGGTTTTCGCCTTTGGTAAGGTTAATCATAGTTGTACCTCTTGTTATTTGGTTTTTTGTTGTTTGATAAGCTTCGGAATCTGCGTGGTGACTTCGCTCGGGAAGTTACCATACGTAGATTCACCGATGGCGGTGAACGTCCACCCGGTATCGTCACGCGTGATGAAACCGAGTACCAAAGCGGTGTGGTCTTCGTTGAACTGCGTCAAGTCGTAACGGCACATTTCCTCGCCGTTTTCGGCGTTGACGATACGCAGATAAGCCTTGGTGAGGTCGGCGAAGGACTGCTTGCGTTCCTTGGCCTGATAGATGTTCATGAATATCGCGATAGTGGACGTATTAGCGAACACCTTATCCAGATGGATATCGATAGTTTCGTCGTCGTGGAGGCCGTCGCTACCAGTCAAGTTGTCGCCGCCATGGGAGATGCCGGCAAGCTTCTTGTTGTTGTAGAATACACAAGCATCCTTCGTCTTGCCTTCATCATTGTAACTGATGATACGGTTGGCACTGTCGAAGAGTGCGCACGACGCATCCAAGTCGTACTCAAAGTTGCTGCGCGGACGGACGACTTCGGTCACGGTTTTCGTAACCAAGGTACAACCAAACAGCTTGCGGAAGAAATTGCCAATGGACTTGACCGGGACTTCATGGGTCACGGTACGGTCTTTTCCTTTCTGGGCAATCTCCCAGCCCATACCGACAATGATATGGCTGAGAGCGTCAGAATCCTTGGCCAACTTGAGACTGCTACCTTTACTGAGTTTAAGCATGATTACTTCCTTGTAAGAGCCAGTTTTGCGAGCGACGCGACTGGAATAATTGTGAAGGACAGAACCGCCACGATACCCCATTCAGCGATGCCGAACGGCATGCAGCTGAACATCTTCGCGATGGTCTGGCATACGGGGTTGTTGAACTCACCGATGTTGATGATGGCAGCCTGTACTAATGCGATAATCGCAAGAACTTTCAAGAAGCCGGGGTTTTCCGACAAGCGGGAGAAGATCGCGAAGCGGTCGGAACGGACGTTGAAGCCATTCCAGAGAGCCGCCCAGATAAAGAACGCGAAGAACGCGGTGTTCATCTGGAGCACGGAGTCAAAGCGAGTAGTGAAGAACGGAACCTTGAGGAACACGAAACCGAGAGCGATAATCCAGAACGCCGGGATAATCACGGAACCGATCATGGACTTGTCGATGATGGAATCTTCGCGGTTGCGCGGCTTTTCGGTCATGTACTTCGGAAGAGCGGGTTCGGAGCCGAGCATCATGGAGCCAAGGCCGTCCATGACAAGGTTGACGAACAAGAGGTGAACAACGGTAAGGGGAGGTTCACAACCGAACAACGGAGCCAAGAGGGTCACGCCGACTGCGGCGACGTTGATGGTCAGCTGGAACTTTACGAACTTCACAATGTTGTGGAATATGGTACGACCGAACCAGACGGCATCCTTGATAGAGTTGAAGTTGTCGTCCAAGATGATCAAGTCGCCGGCTTCCTTGGCAGCTTCGGTGCCTGAGCCCATTGCGAAGCCTACGTCTGCGCGTTTGAGTGCCGGGCTATCGTTCACGCCGTCACCGGTCATGCCGCATACGAGACCCATTTCCTGCGAGATACGAACCATGCGAGACTTGTCGGTCGGCAAGGCACGTGCGATAACGCGGATATCCTTGAGAATCTTCTTGATGTCGTCGTCGGACATAGTCGCAAGCTCTGCCGAGGAAAGCACCTTGTCCTTGTCGCTGCGGACAAGTCCGGCATCCTTCGCGATGGCGCGAGCGGTTTCGAGGCGGTCGCCGGTAATCATCACGACTTGGATTCCGGCCTTCTGCATCGCTTCGATGGCGGTCTTGGCTTCCGGACGGACGTCGTCACGGATAGCGGCCACGGCGATGAGGGTCAAGTTTTCGTGGATGACGTTCTCTTCGAGGTCGGCTTCGCAGTAGGCGAAAGCGAGCATGCGCATTGCCTTGTTCGCCATTTCCTCGATCTTGGCGTTAAGCGCGTCCATGTCGATGTCGGCGATGTTGCCGTTGACGTCCATGTACTTGGAGCACTTAGCGAGAATCTTTTCCGGGGCACCCTTGTAGACGAGCGTACCGTCGGAGAGCTTGGCCTGACTGAACTTGTTTGCCGAGTTGAAGCCTTGCATGGCCACGACACCGGTGGAACAGCCGTGGAAATGGTCTTGACCGATATACTGCATCAATGCGTGTTCGGTCGCGTTACCGCCGATAACGTTACCCTTGCGGTCGAACGTGGACTGAGTGTTACGTGCGATACAGTTGATGAGCTTGTCGGAAATGCCGGTATTGCCACCCTTGCCGTCAAAAAGTTCAACGACTTCGAGGTTGCCCTTGGTGATGGTGCCGGTCTTATCGGAGAACTGGATGTTCACTGCACCAGCCGTCTCGATACCTTGAGCCTTGCGCACAAGCACGTTGTGGTCGAGCAGCTTAGATGTATTCTGCATGAGCACGAGAGAAATCATGAGAGGCAAGCCTTCAGGCACGGCGCACACCACGATAAGGATTGCAAGGTCTGCAGCCTTGATCACGGTGTTGAGAACATGCTGCCATCCGAGAGCGAGAAAATCGGAAGGTCCGCCAGCATTAATAATTCCGGTAATGAGGTACAGCAGCACAATTAACGCGGCGGACACATATCCAAATACGGAAATCTGGTTAGCAAGCTTGGAAAGCTTGACCTTGAGGGGGGAGTCGGGCTCGTCGCCGGACATTTCTTCGGCCATCTTGCCCATCATGGTCTTGAGGCCAACCTTCTGGACGACCATGAGGCCGTCACCGTCATATACGATTGCACCACGGAAAAGCGAGGACTTGTCGACGAATGTGTCGCCGGTGATTTCATCGGGCACGACACCGTCAGGGTTCGCTTCCTTGTGACATTCCTCGGCTTCGCCGTTCAGCGCAGAGTTGTCCACGCGGAGGGAACCTTCGATAAGGGTACCGTCAGCCGGGATCTTGTCGCCGGACTGGAGATGGATGATATCGCCTACCACGACGTCGTCGAAGTCGATGCTTTGAGTCGAGCCGTCGCGGATGACCTTGGCTTGGTCTTTCTCGGTACGTGCCTTGAGGTCGCGATACTTTCCGTCGGACGACACTGCGGTCTTCGCTGAAATCGTGGCGACGAGGAGGACGGCCACCATCGTGCCGATCGGTTCGTAGATGGTCTGCTCGATTCCGGCTTGTGGGAAGATGAAGCTTGCGCCCCAGAGGCCGAGCATAAGTCCGGCGATGGCGAGAAGGATACGGATCATCGGGTCACTGAAGGACTCCTTGAATTCCGCCCAGAAAGTGGTCGGTTCCGTATCGGGGATTTGGTTCGTGCCGTGAGCGGCGCGAGAGTTCAAGACTTCTTGGGAAGTCAATCCGTTTTTATTCATAGTTTGGATTCCATATAGTTTTGACGGCCAACCGGCCACCGAGATTAATTATAGCAACATGCAGGGAGATTGTCAATAGGTCGGTTTGTAAATTCTTAATTTTATACAAAAAAAGAACGCAGCCTTGCGGCTGCGTCCCCCTAGCAATCCAACTTATAAGATACTAAAGATCGTTGAGGAAGTTGTCAACGTCAGCTTCGTTGGCCAGCTGAGCCGTTTCGCGACCATTGACGATGTCGTCAACGCGCTGGGCAGCTTGCTGTTCGAACTGCATCTTCTGTACGAGTTCGTCAACTTCACCAAACGTGGTGTTGATGTCCACCATGCCGGTTTCGTCAATGACAGACTTGCTCTTGTAGAGCTGAATCTTCTGACGGAGCATATCGGCCTTCATATGGACGAGGTTCTTGTTAAGCTTGAGATGCTTGAGCATCTTTTCGACACGCTTAATCATCAGGTCCATTTCATCCTTCTGGCGACCAAATTCAGCGACGAGCTTCTGCTGTTCAAGGTAGGTAGCGGCGGCGAGCTTCATATCGTCGTCTTCCTTGTAGTCCTTTCCTTCCTTGATGAGCTTGTTCTTCAGCACTTCGCAGCTGGTCTTCAAACGGGTGAGGTCCTTCTGAGCCTTTTCGAAGTTGGCGTCGAATTCAAGCTTAGAAGCTTCGAGCTTCTTTGCGTTTTCGCGCTGCTTTTCCAAGGCTTCGATGGTGTCGTGCTCGATAATCTGAAGCTGCGCTTCAGCATCCACGAGCTTTTGGAGTCCGTTCTCGACCTTGATTTTGCCGATACGGAACAGTTTCTTAATGAGGTTCCAGATACCCATTGGTTTATCCTTTGATTAAAGGTAGGCAACATTGCCTTCCCATACATAAATTATAGCAAAAATCGTTTGCATATGCAACCAAAATCGACAAAAAACTAATTTCTGTTACATGATATATAATTTTGTCGTAAACGTCTACAACAAGTCGGAACTGGTGACACCGACGGACGGCAGCCATTTCCACGTGTTCGAGGGAGTCCCCCTCTATCTGGACTATCCGCAGAACGAGCACCACTGGACGACGGAGTTCGCGTGTACACAGGCGGCTCCCCTGATGCTGACTACGATGGGAATGAACTGGTCTTCCAGCCACTTCCGCAAGGTGGACTACAAAAGCCAAGACGGGAAACACGACCTCTCGTACTACACCTACGACCGCCAGTGCATCATCAGCTGCAAGTCGCTGTTCACCGGGCGCGAAATGCACGGTGCCGACATGGAATGCCTGTTCGGCGGTGCGCAGTGCGTCCCCACGACCGACTACCACCAGATCTTCTGCGGTTCCCATTCTTGCTGTGTTTTGGATAACCAAGAGTCAATAACCAACAAGATCTTGGTGCTGAACACCGATTCGGAGTCGATACCGCTGGTACGCGTCCTTCTCGCATACTACCGCACGGTCTACTACATGGACAATCGCACCCAGATATCGCTGAAGAAGCACATAGAGCCTCTGTGGTACAGCGACCCGAATCTCGTTGATTTCGCCGCGCTCATGCTGGACATAAACTGGATTGCCGGCAAGCTCAAGCAAAACTACCGATAGGGACATTATGAGCATTTACGTAGTTGGATCATCTAACAACCTCTTCCCCGAGCTCGACGAAGGCCGCGAGAAATTCATCGTGGACGTACCGCACGAAGGCGACAACATCGACCATCTGAACCCGTGGTACTGCGAGTTGACCGGGCTGTACTACATGTGGAAGAATTCCACGGCCAATTACGTCGGCCTGGAACACTACCGGCGGTTCTTCGCGTCTCCGAAGCGGGACAAGAGCCGAATGACCATCCGCGAGGCCGAGGAAATCCTCGATACGCACGACATCATACTGTGCAACTTCCGCCACGAACCGGGTGACTGCGCGTACAAGTATTTCATGCGAGCTGGGAAGATAGACGACCTAGACCAGTTCATCGACATGCTGGACGAGAAGTTCTACCCGCTCGGTTCGCAATTCCACGCCTATACGTGCGAACGGTCGCTGCGGCAGTGCAACATGTTCATCGCGAAGCGCGATATCATGGTTAGCTATTGCGAATGGCTATTCCCCAAGCTCGCGATGTTCGACAAGTACATCGGCATCGACGACCGCAACCTCAGAATAGACGGCTACCTAGCCGAGCACATCTTCGGCCTATGGGTGCGCCAGCAGAAATTAAAGGTGTACGATGCGGTGAAGGTGGAAATGCACCTGATCGAGGTTTCCGGCTCTAAAAAGCCGTAATAAACTGCGGTTATGAGTATTTACGTAGTCGGTTCCACCAAGAATACATTCCTACCGCTAGACGGTTACCGTACCAAGTTTCTAGTCGACCAGAAACATGAAGGCGCGAACATCGACTTCCTCAACGGCTACATGTGCGAGCTCACCGGACTGTACTACATGTGGAAGCACTGCGATGACGATATCGTCGGGCTGGAACACTACAGGCGATACCTCTGTTACACCGGGTCGCAACCCATCCCGGAGCCTATGTCTAGGAAACTTCTCGAAACGTACGATATCCTCTGTACCACCGTCAAGTACCCGCCGGGAAAGCCGGTCAAGACCTACTTGATAGCGAACGGGAAGTCAGACGCGATGATGCGGTTCATAACCGTTCTCGGGGCCATTTACGGGAAGGACTACTCGGACCATTGCCTCAATTATATCAACGGAGACGCCCACATTCTCGGCAATATGTTCATCGCCAAGAAGGAACTGGCCGACAAATACTGCGACTACCTGTTCAAGGCTATGACAATGTATATGACGTACGAGGCGAAACACCATAGGCCACTGCAGCCTCGTATCTGCGGTTACTTGTCGGAATTCTTGTTAGGCGCGTGGTTGTCTTATAACGGCAAGCGGATTTATCGCCTCGGCCTCCGTATGATTTGATGTTCAAACCCCGATATGCTATATTTCAGTGAACTACCCACAGCCTAAAGGCTGTGAGCTTCTAGTTTTCGCTTCGACGGAGCCACTTGTGCTGACCCAGCAGAACTGGATTGCATAGAGGCGGTTACCTCAGCGGAGGCGTGTTCCACAC
>Ga0129306_1002781_pt1 | contig 14570 bp, 11 predicted proteins | sample P827metagenome_FD_94438 | JGI IMG/M metagenome (GOLD analysis project Ga0129306, IMG submission 94438) | Capybara group fecal microbial communities from Wisconsin, USA - P827 metagenome | ecosystem: Host-associated > Mammals > Digestive system > Large intestine > Fecal | place: USA: Wisconsin...
AGGATGCTGATACCTCGTTTGCTTCGCCTTTTACACTTGATAAATCCGCAGTTTGTCCTTTGTCCGTTATATTTTTTCCGCCGGAAGCAAAAGCAGGTATGCATAACAGCAAAGCAAACAAAACCATAAGCAGTCGTTTCATCGTCGTGCCTCTCACACAAACTTAAACAGATTCAGCCCTGTCACCTCTTCGTCCAGCAGCCGCTCCACCTTTCCCGGCAGCGCACGCACGATAATTTCCCCGGTGGCGCCGATGCGGCACTCGTTCAGATGACCGCCCAGGATCTGCATCTCTTTGTTGCAGAGATTAATGTGCAGATGCAGGTACACCGCCCCGTCCTTTTGGGTAATGTTGCCCAGGAGGGATGTGATCTCCATGGGCCCGTTTAATTCCGTTTTGTGATACTGGCGCTGTCCCACGTCATACAATCCGATCACTGCGTGATCCGCCGCACCGATTCCCTCTACGCTGCCCAGCGCGATTTTTTCCTTTTCACACAGCGCCTGCAGGGACGCGATAATCTCTTCGCCCTTGTCCAGACGGACTACAAACGTATCCGCAAATTTCTGAAATTCCATAATGGTACCTCCGTGTTTAAGACTGCCTTGTTTTTACCGCTTCGCCCACAGAATCGTTCCAGGCAATATACTCGTTTTTATCCAGTTCCATGGCAAACTTCCAGCCATTATCCAACTCACAGAGAATGACATGCTTTTCATTCACCACCGGATTGCCGCCCAACACAGCGCCAATCACACCCCAGACCGGGCCACCGGCAAGATATCCGGCTAATGCGCCTGTCATCTTTCTGTCAGGAGAAACAAGAGTTTCGGCCGTAACCTCTTCATACCGGACGACGGATTTGGCTATGCTGTGCTTCTGCACCGTCAGTGCATCAAATTTATAATCGTAGTACTGAACATCAAAATCATTGTCAAAGAAATGTTGGGCAATCCCAGCCACTTCAATATTCGGATCCTTGATCCCGCCTAAATACTTTGCCATGATACTTCCTTTCCGCTGTCCCTAAAAACCTCTTTACGGGCAGCATAATCTTTTTGACATAATCAAGCTGATTCCTGTAAAATTAGTCGTAAGAATAATTACACAGATTACTGTAAGTGTTATGAGTTCTTCTATATTTTATATTATACCACGAGGTTGACCATGAGCATAAAAGAAAATCAGCTGGCCGAACTGGCCGCGCAATTGGATAAATGCAGTTCCTGTCATCTGCGGGGCGACTGCCAGGCCCCTGTAGGCTGGTACGGCTGTCCGGACAGCCCCATCGTGTTTATCGGCGAAGGTCCCGGCGGCGTGGAGGATGATTACGGCTGCCCGCTGATCGGCCCTTCCGGCCAGCTTCTGGACAAAGCCCTGTGGTCCGTCCAGATGACACGGGACAGGGTGCTGACCACCAACATCGTAAAATGCCGTCCCAAAGGAAACCGGACGCCGGACCTGGCGGAAGCGGATTTCTGCGCCAAGATCTGGCTGGAGCGGGAGCTCGCTATTCTGCAGCCAAAAGTAATCGTGGCGTTAGGCAGCGTTGCCATGCACTATTTAGGCGACCCGGCCATGCGCATCACCCGGCAGCGGGGCAAATGGTTTAAAACGCCCCAGGGTTACGACTGCATCGCCACCTTTCATCCCTCGTACATTTTGCGCCAGTACGGCCACGCCCAGGTACAGGCCAAGTGGGACGTGTACCACGATCTGCAGCTGGCCCGGGCCAAAGCGGCGGAAGCCTGCCCGGACTATAACCTTTGCTCAGAGAAACCGGTGGATTTGTTTGCGGAATTCCAAAAGAGAAATCCGTAACAGGACGGCCAGCGGTAAAAATCATTACAGAAAACCAAATCCCGAATTATCAAAATGCGGACAGCGGACAGTTTACAACTGTTATTTAACTGTTATTTTTTATAAAAACTGCTGATAAAAAAGACGAAACAGTATCGCATGGCACAGCCATGCTTTCCGTTTCGTCTTTTGCTTTTGTCCGCTTGTTACACTTCCTGCCCTGGCATCCGTTTCAGGTTGTTATCGCGCTGGTTCTGCTTCGACGGGTTCTGTTTCTCCTTCGGCGTAATTTTAATCTTCGTGTCCCCGTCATGGAAAAAGTCATTCAGCAGCGAGTTGATTGCTTCTATAAACATATACACCAAAAACATCACCGCGATTTTTTCCAGAAGCTCTTCAAAAAACGAAGAGTCTTTCCGGGACTTTGCGCTGCCGGAACGGTCAGACGCATCCGGTTTCTTCTTTTCCACTTCCGGAATGGATGTGTTGTTAGGCGCGGCTTCCGCCAGCTGCCTTACCACAGCGGTCCGGGGGACGGCAGAAGCATAAGCAGAGGCGGACATTGCTGCTGTCGAGCTAAAAAAAACAGAAAGAGATAACAGAACAGGTAAAATCATCTGTTTTTTCAGTTTCATGTCAGTTCCCTCCGTAAAATTACCTTTTATATCTTCCAATATCGTTCATTTTTTCGTTTATAATTCAGAAATGCAATTTCATTGCAAAACTCCGCTTCCGTATTCACAATTCTTTTCATACAAAAAACTATTACCCGTTTTTTTAATCTTAAGCCCGTTATATGTTTTTTTCAAGGCAATTCTTTAACAATTTTACAAAACATATGTTATAATCATACATATGTTATAATTCTCGTTGCGTTGAGCAACTGACACAATTACAGAACAGGCAGGTTTTATAATGAAAACTAAAAAAGCCGCAACGAAACCGTTGCGCAAGAAAACAGAGAGTGCCTCTGCCCCTCCTTTAAACTACGATCCCGTAATCGTAAAAAAAGTCCAGGCACAGATGCTGGAAGAGAATCAGCTCAGCGCTGTTTCAGAATTTTTTAAAGTACTGGGTGACGAAACGCGCATGCGGATCATCAACGCCCTTTCCCACGGCGAACTCTGCGTCAGCGATATAGCCGCCGCGCTGGAAATGACCCAGTCCGCCGTCAGCCATCAGCTGAAACTGCTGCGCATGGCGCATCAGGTGAAGGCCCGCCGGGAAGGAAAAAGCATTTACTATTCCCTGGACGATCAGCACGTGATCGACATTTTGGATGAAGCACTGATCCATATCCGTCATAAGATGAAGGAAACGGAATGAAGATGACATAGTGAACCATTTTGCTCATTGAAAACAAAACGTTCGCAGATTTAGATTAAGATGATTTTAAAACAGGAGGAACATCATGAAAGCAGATTGCGCAAACTGCCCGACCCACGCCTGTTATACCAAAGGCGTCAACTGCACGGGCGTATCTGAGGAAGAAGTAAGACAGGCCTACACGGAAGACGAACTGAAAATGATGCAGGCTGCCGCTTATGTGGAAGGAACTTTTTACAGCAACATCACCCGCCTGCAGGAAATCGCCGAGTTTGCCAAATGTATGGGGTATAAGAAACTAGGCATGGCTTTCTGCATCGGCCTGAATGCCGAAGCCCGGTACATCGCCCGCTATTACACCCGGCAGGGCTTTGAGTTTTACAGCGTCTGCTGCAAAAACTGCAGCTTTGCCAAGAAGGAACTCGGCCTCAAGCAGGTGAAACCGGAGCTGGATCACGAAGCCATGTGCAACCCCAAATTCCAGGCCCGCTTCCTGAAGGAAAAAGGCGTGGAACTGTTCATCATCTGCGGTCTCTGTGTAGGGCACGACGCCATTTTCACCGCCAACTGCGACGGACCGGTGACGGCATTGGTTGCCAAAGACCGCCTGCTGGCCCACAATCCTCTGGGGGCCATCTATTCCCGGTACTGGAAGCGCAAGCTGGGGATTCTGGACCCGGATGAAGTATAAAAACCGTAAGGTTTTTGGCTCAAAATTCCCTGTCCGGTCACTTCAGTGACCGGATTTTTTTCACAACTCCGGTAATGGTCAATGTTTTCATGCCTCAATGCCCGTTTTTCGGGGCAAAACTTTATGCCCCCGCTCTCTTGCAGTTTGACAGCTGTATCTGACGGCTTCGCCTGTACAGACATATAAACTGTCTATCTTATATATTAAAGAGTGCGTGGGGTCAGATCCCAGTATTCATGCGGTCTGGCGAAAAAAATCCGGGTGTTTTTTCCCCCGGATTTTTTAGTTGGATATACCGCGAAGAAGAAAAACCAACTCTTCCAACTTCGCGCAGATTGACGAACAGCTTCGCAAACTGCAACTGATAAAGTAATTTTTTCATTAATACCAGTAAGCCGGACCATACTTTTGGTGTATATGGTCCGGTTTTTTATGCAAAAGCACAATATCTTGTGTTTTGGTATTGACAGACATACTAATTGTGTTATAATGGGTATTACCAAGCGGGATAAAACCCCGATGATGTACCGGGAAGCAGGAACGGCGCAGGAATACATGCGCCATTCTTCCGGCAGTATCATAAAACACAGCAAAAGAAGGTCGTTTCCATGAGCACAGTCCGTATTTCAGGTGTTAAAAAGCATTCTTCCGTGAACGGTCCCGGCGTGCGGTATGTCCTGTTCTTCCAGGGCTGCCCCCACAACTGCCCGGGCTGCCAGAACCCGGAAACCCATGATCCCATGGGCGGCACGGAGCGGGACACAGCAGACGTAATCCGGGAAATCCTGCAGACAAAATACCTGGACGGTCTCACCTTCTCCGGCGGCGACCCGCTGATGCAGCCGCAGGCAGTAATTGAAATTGCGGACGCGGCTAAAAAGGCCGGGCTGAACATCTGGCTCTACACCGGCTGGACCTTCGAACAAATCCTAAAGGGTGCGGCAGGGGAAACCGCAAAAGAAGCGCTGACCCGGTTAGACGTTCTGGTAGACGGTCCCTTCGTGGAAAAACTGAAGACCGGCCGCGCCATCTGGCGGGGCAGCGACAACCAGCGGCTCATCGACGTGCAGCAGTCGCTGAAAGAAAACAAGGTAACAGAATTACCGGAATCAAAAGTAAATCAGGAGTAACACAGAAAAATGAAAAAGCGCCGGAAATTATCCGGCACTTTCCGGCAAATGACAAATTTAATGTAAGGAGAGAAGCAGCATCATGACGTATTTTAAGAATGTAGTAAAACGTAACGGCATCACCGTACCCTTTGACGAGAAGAAAATTGAAAACGCTATCGCCAAAGCATTCATCGCCACCGGTGAAGTAGAAGCAAGAAACGTTTCCACCATCGCCGGCGCCATCACCCTGATGGTCATCACCAACCTGCGGGAAAATTCCCAGGAAATTCCTACCGTAGAGGATATCCAGGACCGCGTGGAATCCATGCTGATGAAATGCGATTACGTGAAGACCGCGAAAGCCTACATCTTATACCGTAAACAGCACCAGCAGGCGCGCCACACCAAGAACACCCTGCTTGACTATAAAAAACTGGTAGACGGTTATATTGGAAAAGACAAAGACTGGCGCGTGAAGGAAAACTCCACCGTCACCCTGAGCGTGGGCGCGCTGATTCTCTCCAACTCCGGCGCCATCACCGCCAACTACTGGCTCAGTGAGATTTATGACGAAGACATTGCCGAAGCGCACCGCAAGTGCTTCATCCATCTCCATGACCTGAGCATGCTCACCGGTTACTGCGCGGGCTGGAGCTTAAAGCAGCTGATCCAGGAAGGGCTGGGCGGCGTACCGGACCGCATCTCCTCCGCACCGGCCAAACATTTAAGCACCCTCTGCAACCAGATGGTCAACTTCCTGGGCATCATGCAGAACGAATGGGCCGGCGCCCAAGCGTTCTCTTCCTTTGATACCTACCTGGCTCCTTTCGTAAAGGTTGATAACCTGGATTACAAGGAAGTTAAACAGTGCATCCAGTCCTTCATCTACGGCGTAAACACTCCGTCCCGCTGGGGTACACAGGCACCCTTCACCAACATCACCCTGGACTGGACCGTACCCGATGACATGAAAGACATGCCGGCAATCGTGGGCGGCAAGAACATGGACTTCACCTACAGCGACTGCAAGAAAGAAATGGAAATGGTGAACAAGGCGTTCATCGAGACCATGATTGAAGGCGACGCCAACGGCCGGGGCTTCCAGTATCCGATTCCCACCTATTCTATTACCAGAGAATTTGACTGGAGCGCCACGGAAAACAACCGCCTCCTGTTCGAGATGACTGCCAAATACGGCACGCCTTACTTCTCCAACTACATCAATTCCGACATGAAACCCTCCGACGTGCGCAGCATGTGCTGCCGTCTGCGTCTGGACCTGCGGGAGCTGCGCAAGAAATCCGGCGGTTTCTTCGGTTCCGGCGAAAGCACCGGCTCCATCGGCGTGGTCACCCTGAACCTGCCCCGTATCGCCTACCTGAGCAAGACGAAGGAAGAGTTCTACGCCACGCTTGATAAATACATGGACATCGCCGCCCGTTCCCTGTCCGTAAAACGCAAAGTAGTCAGCCGCCTCATGGACGAGGGCCTGTATCCTTACACCCGCCGTTATCTGGGCACCTTCAAGAACCACTTCTCCACCATCGGCATGGTAGGCATGAACGAAGCCATCCTGAACTCTGCCTGGCTGAAGGGTGAAGACATGACCACGGAAAAAGGCCGCGCCTTTGCCATCGAAGTGCTGAACCACATGCGCACCCGCCTGTCCGATTACCAGGAACAATACGGCGACCTGTACAACCTGGAAGCCACCCCGGCGGAATCCACTTCCTACCGTTTCGCGAAACACGATACGGAAGAATTCCCCGGTATCCTGACTGCGGCCAAAGACGGCAACGCGCCTTACTACACCAACAGCAGCCATCTGCCGGTTGGTTACACCGATGACATTTTTGACGCGCTGGAACTGGAAGACGAGCTGCAGACCCTCTACACCAGTGGCACCGTGTTCCACGGTTTCCTAGGCGAACGCCTGCCGGACTGGCAGTCCGCAGCAACATTGGTGCACAAAATTGCCCAGAACTTCAAGCTGCCCTATTACACCCTGTCCCCCACCTACTCCGTCTGTGCGGAACACGGTTATATCCGTGGCGAACACTTCACCTGCCCGAAATGCGGACGCAACGCGGAAGTGTACTCCCGCATCACCGGGTACTACCGTCCGGTTCGGAACTGGAATGACGGTAAGGTCAGCGAATTCCAGAACCGCAAGACCTACAATACCGAACAGGTGCGTATTGACCGGGAAAACAAGCTGGAAGCTGACGCGGAGGTTTCCGCAAAGGTAGCTGTTGCAACAGATGCCGCGAAGAAAGTTTCCGCGTTCCCGAAGACCGCGGAGCTTCCCGACAAACAGATGATGGACGCAGCAAAAAACCTGTCTGCCAGCATCATGAACAGCAGTGCGTCTTCCCCGGCGGCCCTTGCTTCCAATGGGAAACGCTACCTGATCTCCACCCACACCTGCCCCAACTGCAACATGGTGAAGAAGATGCTGCAGGAAGCCCATGTGGAATACACCCCACTCTTCGCCGAAGAAGCCGAAGGCGCGGAAATGGCAAAGAAATTTAACATCTGCGCCGTGCCTACACTGATCGACGAAACCGGCAACGAAACGAAACTGCTCTACAATGTAAACGAAATCAAAACGTATATTGAAAGACTGCAGTAACATGGAAATAGTTAGTTTCTAAAAAAATAAGCTGTACAATACGCGTCACTGCGTGTTGTACAGCTTTTTTGTTTATTGGAACATAGCTGCAAAGGAAAAGGCATAAGCAAAACATCGGGAACGGTTTTGTGTTGTCTTATCCTTGCAGCTTTTTGTTACAATTTAAACTGTCGAGAATTATCCTTTAAAGAACGTTCCGAAAATCCCGCGGATCAGGCTGGCACCCAGACTGCCGCCCACCGTCTTGCCCACGTTGCCCGCAACGGAACCGCCCAGGGTCCTGCCAACCTGACGCCCTACCGTACCCAGTACGCTGCCGCCTACGGATTTGATCATGCGGTTCTTCTCCGCCTCGGCCCGTTCCGCTTCCCGGGCTGCTTCTTTTTCAGCCTTTTCCTTAGCAAGCGCCGCTTCTTTGGCTTCTTTTTCCGCAATCCTGGCCTGCTCCGCCGCGGCCTTTGCTTCTTCCGCTTCTTTTGCCATTACCTGCTGCTGCCGCTGCAGGAACTCATAGGCGGAGTCGCGGTCAAAGAAACCGGAATATTTACTGTACAGAAGGCTGGCCTTAATGGCCTGGTCGCGCTGCGCGTCGGACACGGAACCCATGCTGCACTGGGGCGGCAGAATGGAAACCTTTTGAACCATGCCGGGGATACCGCTTTCTTCCAGGAAAGAAACCACCGCTTTGCCGGTGCCCAATTCCATAATAGTGGAAGCTGTATCGAAGGCAGGATTGGGACGGTAAGATGCAGCTGCCGCTTTTACTGCCCGCTGGTCAGCCGGGGTATAAGCGCGCAGTGCATGCTGCACTTTGTTGCCCAGCTGTGCAAGTACGCCGTCAGGAATATCCTTGGGGCTCTGGGTGCAGAAGTAGATGCCCACGCCCTTGGAACGAATCAGTTTCACCACCTGCTCGATTTTTTCCAGCAGCGCTTTGGACGCCCCGTTAAACAGCAGGTGCGCTTCATCGAAGAAGAAGACCATCTTGGGCTTCGGCAGGTCGCCGACTTCCGGCAGGGTTTCAAACAGTTCGGACATCATCCACAGCAGGAAAGTGGAATACAATCTTCCGTTGTTAATGAGGATTTCGCTGTCCAGAATGTTGATCATGCCCCTGCCGCAGTCCTGGGTCAGCCAGTCAGAAATGGAAAGGGCCGGTTCGCCGAAGAACACGTCGGCCCCCTGGGTCTCCAGTGCCACAATGGCGCGGATGATGGCCGTAATGGACGCCGGGCTCATCTTGCCATATTCCGCTTCAAATTTAATGCGGTTCTCATTGACAAAATTAAGCATGGCCTTCAGGTCTTTGGTATCGATCAGCAACAGCTGGTTATCGTCCGCGATTTTGTACACAATATTTAAAATGGCGCTCTGCAGGTCGTTCAGCTCCAGGATACGGGCCATCAGCAGAGGTCCAATCTCGGAAACCGTGGTGCGCAGGGGAATTCCCTTCTTCCCGAAAATATCCCAGATTGTTACCGGATAGCCTTTGTATTCAAAACCGGCTTCTGCCAGGCCGAACTTCTGGATCCGTTTCTGCATGTCTTCCGTGTTGACGCCGGGACACATCATGCCTGCGATATCGCCTTTTACGTCGGCCATGAACACCGGCACGCCCATATCGCTGAAGCTTTCTGCCATAACTTTCAAGGTGATAGTCTTACCGGTACCGGTGGCGCCTGCCACCAGACCATGGCGATTAGCCATCTTCGGCAGAATGAAAATGTTCTCGCCTTTATCGTTATTCGCCATCCAGATTTTGCCGTCTTTTAACATTCCAGTTCCTCCTTAATCATTGGGAAAGAGTTACCTGCAACCGGCCTTCCCGCCGGTTCAGGTCCCGTTTCCGGTTCCCTGCTGTCATGGTTCAGCTTATTGTAAATATTTTATCATGAATCAGAACATCTTTCCATATAAAACTGTGAATTATAATTAAAAACTGTGCCGTCGGAGATTGGCGCCGCCAATACTTCAGGCACAGTTAATTAATTAATTTACCAGCTGTTTTTAATTCCGGCAAATCCAAGAACTTTTTTACTCTCCAATCTTGCCGAGATCTCTCCTCCGCATGGCCATGAGGCCCATGCACAGAATTACAACGCCGAAGCAAAGCGACGCCGGAGCGCTCTTGGTAAACCCGGCTACCAGATAGGTGAAGAAAGAAACCACCGCCACCGTCATGGCATAGGGAATCTGGGTGGTAACATGGTTCAGATGGATACACTGGGCGCCAGCCGACGACATGATTGTCGTATCGGAAATCGGGGAACAGTGGTCACCGCATACCGCGCCAGCCATACAGGCGGAGATGGAGATGATCATCAGCTGATGGTCAACGCCCTGGAAGCAGGATACCACGATGGGAATCAGGATACCGAAGGTACCCCAGGATGTACCGGAGGCAAATGCCAGGAACACTGCGATCAGGAAGATGATGGCCGGCAGGAAGTTCATCAGATTGCCGGCGGAGCTTTCTACCACGCTGGCAACATATTTAGCAGCCCCCAGGCTGTCGGTCATAGCCTTTAAAGCCCAGGCAAAGGACAGGATCAGCATGGCCGGGACCATCTGCTTGAAACCTTCCGGCAGGCAGTCCATGCAGTCCGCGAAAGGCAGGGACTGACGGATCAGATAGAAAGCGACGGTGATAATCAGGGCGACCGCGGAACCTAACACCAGACCGACGGACGCGTCGCTGTTGGCGAAAGCATCTACGAAGCCTTTGTCCTCAAAGAAACCGCCGGTGTAGATCATGCCGATGACACAACAGATGATCAGCATCACGATGGGAAGCACCAGGTCGATAACGCTGCCGATTTTCTTTTCTCCCTTTCTCAGGGTTTCCGCAGCTTCTTCCGTAATACCGGTAGTAAACAGGTCGCCTTTCAGGGCATTTTCTTCATGGGTCTTCATAGGACCGTAATCGATGCCCAGGAAAATGATGATCACCATCATGGCAAGAGTAAGCAATGCGTAGAAGTTAAAGGGAATAGACTGCACGAAAATGCTGATACCGTTCTCCCCTTTTACGAAGCCGGACACCGCCGCGGCCCAGGAAGAAATCGGCGCGATAATGCAGACCGGAGCAGCCGTGGAGTCAATCAGGTAAGCCAGCTTGGCACGGCTGATGTTATACTTGTCGGTCACCGGACGCATAACAGAACCGACAGTCAGACAGTTGAAATAGTCGTCGATGAAGATCAGACAGCCCAGCAACATGGTCGCCAGTTGCGCGCCGGCCCGGCTCTTGATATGGGTGGACGCCCACTGGCCGAACGCGGCGGAACCACCGGTACGATTCATCAGCTGCACCATCATACCCAGAATAATCAGGAAAATCAGAATGCCCACGTTCCATTTATCGGACAGAACCGTCAGCAGCCCTTCCTGAAACACCTGGTTCAGAGTTCCCACCAGATCGAAGCCTGCATTCAGGAACGCGCCGGTCAGGATCCCCAGGAACAGGGAACTGTAGACTTCTTTGGTAATCAGCGCCAGCGCAATGGCAATTACAGGCGGTGTCAACGCCCAGGCAGTCTCTTTTACCGGCATATGGTTATGGACCACCGCATATGCCAGTCCCGCCAGCACCAGCACGACGGCTACCAGTGACAGGTATGTTAAAGTCTTAGGTTCTCCCTTTTTCACAATACTCATCCCCCACATATAAAATTTACACTAACACTATAGGTATGTTAATACTTTATCCTAAAACAGGAAATATGTCCAGTAAAAAAGTATAAAAGCGTTTCCGGTGTACAAATTCCTTCTCATAGTGTTAACTTTGAAAACCTTTTAGAATACTTTTACCGTGTCTTGCAAAAATCTACATTTCCCTTTTGTCTTTTTCCGGGAGAAAATTTACCGGTCCCCGAATCTTTTTTAAAACAGAAATTTTGTGTATAATAGATTTGATAATCTTTCGGTTTTTTATCCTTGCTTACTATTTTGATGAATATAAAAAAGGAGTGGAACCTTATGCTTTCCAGAACATTACCGGCCGCTGTTTTAATGGCCTGTTCCGCGGCCATCCTGCCCGCTTACGCGGAAAAAGCAAACGAAGAGCCCGCCCGGACCGCCGGCGCGCAAACTGTCATAACTGCAGCAGAACACGCCAACGCTCACAGCGCCGTATCCCAATCACCTCTGATGCCGGCGCCGGCGTTCACCACCGTTATCACCGCTGAAGAAATGCAGGACAATCATTACGAAACCGTTGCGGAAGCCCTGGCTTACGCGCCCGGCTTAACCGTTACCCCCGGTTCCGTCAATACCAACCATCAGGTCGTCCGTATCGACGGCGACGACCGTGTCGCCGTGTTCATTGACGGGCGGAAACAGAATCTGGCAAGCGGTTTCTCTGACGGCCGGGCCACTTACGACCTGGATATGGCACCGCCGGTCATGGCCATTGAACGTATTGAGATACTGCACGGTCCGGCAGGCGACAGTTTTTTCAACTACGACACTCCCGGCGGCGTGATCAATATCATTACAAAAAAGGGCAAAGATCACGAATTCAAATTTGAAGGAGCCCGGGGACCGTACGATGCCTGGCGCTGGGAAACCCAGCTGGCCGGCAGCGGCAAGGGTTGGAGCTGGGTCGGTACCGGCGGGCGCAGCAACCTGGAAAAACTGCGCTACAAGAGCGTGGACGGTGACAGGGAAACCATGCCCAACTCTGCTGTGAACCGGCGTGAGATGTATTTCCGCATCGACCGGCAATTTAACAAAAACAGTTCCCTGAATTTTACCTACGGACACTTCAGCAACGACAGGGGTCTGTGGTATTCCCGCCTGAATCCCACGGACTACAATTACTCAAAAATGGCCAACCATCTTGCTCTGACCTATAATTACAAGGAAAACTCCGCAACACCCGGCTATGTGTCAGTGTATCATTATTATAACCAGGGTGACACCTTCCGCCCGACCGGCGTCAAAGACCAGGAAGACCTGCTTTCCTACGGACGCTGGAAAACCACCACCAACGGCATCGACTGGCGGGACAGCTGGCTCTTAGGTAAAAAGCGCAACCGGAGCCTGGCAGCCGGATTGTCCTGGCGCCATACCAGCGCAGACAGCGATACGAATTATGACGTATCCGGTGATCCGCCGGGGGGTGAATCCAACCGCAGCTTCGGCAAGAATTATAAAAAGAGCGCAACCAACATCACTGCTTTTCTCAGAGGTACCCGCCAGTTTAATAAGCTGACCCTTTCCAGCACCCGGGGAATCACCCACAACAGTGGATTCGGCACTCATTACATCTCCACCAACAGCGTGGAATACCGCCCGGATAAAAAAACAACGCTTTACGGTTCCCTTCAGTACTTTTACGCAGTTCCGACCCTGGACGAACTGTATTACAACAACAAGCGGATCCAGGGAAATCCGGACCTGGATGCAGAAAAAGGCTGGAAGGGCAGCGGCGGCATACGCCATCAGTTCAGCGATAAAGTCTTCGCAGATCTTGGCGGCTTCTGGTCCTATACCAAAAATCCGATTTTATGGTACAAAAACGAGGATGTCTGGCATCCTGACAATGGTAAGAGCCAGCATCAGCTGGGCATCAACCTTTCCGTTACCGACGTGTTCAGTCCGAAATACAATGCCACCTTCTCCTATACCTACACCAACTCCAACACCGACTGGGGAGACATGCCCTCGTCCTATACAAGCCTGGTAGCCCGCCATCAGCTGAAAGCCGCCCTGCGTTACAAAGACAAACGCTGGTCCAACAACCTGCTGCTGACCGCCGGATTAGGACGGAACGAAGGCTGGTATTCCGGAAACTTTTTTGTGGTAGACATCAATCTGGGTTACAAGTTCAACAAACACTGGAGCAGCTATCTGAAAGTGCACAATCTGTTCAACGAATCCTACGAAGCTCTGGGGTCCCGCAATATCGGTGAATTCCCCGCTTATGGACGAACGGCACTGTTTGGAGTGATTTACTCGTATTAAAAAAACGTATAAAAATAAGCGTGCAGGGAATGAGCAAAACATCGGGAACGTTTGTGTAATTCCATGAGATGAAATGTGACGCAGTGGCGAGACTGTCTGAGGCGCGAAGCCCCGAGTTTCGAAGCCGCCGGCACATGAGTCCATGGAATAACAAACGTGAACGGTTTTGCGAATCCCTGCACGCTGTTATTTTTATACTATTTGTTTACTCTAATCTTTTCCGTTCCAGCAGTACGTGCAAAGCGTATCCGGGTCGATGCCCACCGCCTTAATCATATCGTCCAGGCGGTTGAATGCCAGGCTGGTGAATCCCATCTTTTGGCAGATACCCTGTATCATGGTATGGTACCGGTCCGAATCGGGATTGCAGTAATCTTCCAGTACTTCCCTGGCCACTTCTGTCCCTTCTTCTTTGGCGATGATCTGCCGGGCGATGAGTTCCATCTCCGAATTGGAGCGGGAGAAGTTCAGGAACTTGCAACCGAAAGTAATCGGCGGGCAGGCCGGACGGGCATGCACCTCTTTCGCCCCCGACTTGAACAGGAAATCAGTGGTATCCCGCAGCTGCGTGCCGCGTACGATGGAATCATCCACCAGGATGATACGTTTATCTTCAATCAGTTCATGCACCGGTATCAGTTTCATCTTGGCGATGAGGTTCCGTTTGCTCTGGATCGTAGGCATAAATGACCGGGGCCAGGTGGGCGTGTATTTAATCAAGGGGCGGGAGAACGGAATACGGCTTTCATTGGCATAGCCTACCGCATGGGCAATACCCGAATCCGGCACGCCCGCTACATTGTCCACAGCATCTGCGCTGATGGGGTCCCTCTGTGCCATGTATCTGCCACAGTTGTACCGCATCTGTTCCACGGAAACGCCTTCGTAGAAAGAAGACGGATAGCCGTAATAGACCCACAGGAATGTGCAGACACGCATCTTGGAGCCGGGTTTCGCAAGCACTTGCACGCCTTCCGGCGTCATGATATCGATTTCGCCGGGGCCCAGTTCTTTAAAATCCTCATACCCCAGGTTCAAATA
>Ga0129306_1002782_pt1 | contig 14566 bp, 14 predicted proteins | sample P827metagenome_FD_94438 | JGI IMG/M metagenome (GOLD analysis project Ga0129306, IMG submission 94438) | Capybara group fecal microbial communities from Wisconsin, USA - P827 metagenome | ecosystem: Host-associated > Mammals > Digestive system > Large intestine > Fecal | place: USA: Wisconsin...
AGGGCAATGTGTTCAGGAGGTCTGGCCGGGGATGAAGGCAGTCGCGATTCTTAGTCAGCTGATTGGCGTTGCGATGCTGGTTGTTGGTGCGAAGCGGCGCGACTATCTTCTGATGGTTGGCGGGATGTTGTGGGCGGCGGGGAACATGTACTACTACGCGATGCTGTATCTACTGCCGGTTCTTGTGATAGAGTTGTTTGGTCGTGTAGAGGGGGAGAGGTGGAGAAGTGGAGGAGTTGTGAGTGGAGGAGTGGAGGAGTTGAGCCGTGTAGAGGGGAAGAGGTGGAGGAATGGGATTGAGGTGGTGCTTTGGCTGGCGCTGCTATCGCCGTTGCAGGTTGTTGTGCTGGGTCACAGCGCGAACCAGGTGATCGGCAATGTCGCGCTCATGGGGCTGATGGGGATTCGGCTTATGGTTGGTGGAGGAGAGAAGAGGTTAAGGTGAAGGGAAAAGTGGAGGAGTTGTGAGTGGAGGAGTGGAGGAGTTTGGACGTGCAGAGGGGAAGAGGGGGAGAGTTTGTTGGCCGTGTAGAACGTGTAGAGCGTGTAGATTTTAACGCAGAGTCGCAGGGACGCAGAGTACGCAGAGAGATTTGAACCACGGAATACACTGAATACACGGAAGAGAAGATGGTGAGCAGTGTAGATCGTGTAGATGGGGATGGGGGATAGTATAAATTGGCGGTTGACATGTAAACGATAATAGTTTACAATGTGTCGTGAAGTTTATAAAAGGTGAATGAATAGGGAACTGCAAGAATATCTCGCTAAAACGGTGGATAGCGAGTTTATGCTCGAGGCAATCAGCCCCGAGTTGCCGTTGCATATGCGCAGATATTCGCTGTATCGTGGGCGTTTGCTCGGGATTGACCTCGTTTTTGCTACAGTTAATCAGGATGAGCAGTCGGCCAGCGAATATGCGCAAATGGCGCTGTTGTTCAGAAGAGAGCTGTCATTGCCTGTCGTCTTTGTGTTTCAGTCGCTGCCAAGCGCTAAGAGGAATTCCCTTATTCGCCATGGCGTTCCCTTTGTCGTCCCGAAGTGGCAGCTGTTCTTGCCGCCGAATCTTCACCTGAATGAACGTGCTCCGCAAACCGGCGTTGTCCGCAAGTCGATGCGCCCTGCGACCCAGGCCGTAGTCATAAGGCAGCTTGTCCGTGGTGATGTGGAGGGGAGAACCGCAGGCGAGATCGCCAAGACGCTTGGATTCTCCAAGATGACGCTTTCCAATGTATCGTCAGAGCTGGCGACTCTGGGGCTAGCCGATTTCAAAGGCTGGCCGGGGGTTGTCCGCTTCAAGGCTCGTGGGAGGGCGCTATGGGACATGGCGTATCCTTATCTGGCTTCGCCCGTCCAGTGTGTTGTGCCTAATGCGGTCGATCCGACAAATCTCCCTCTGGCGGGATTAAGTGCCCTTGCCGAGTACTCGATGATCGCACCTGATTCTGTTCCGGTCTATGCTTGCACGTCGAAGGAGTCCAAGATGCCTGATATCTGCGTGCGCAGCGCAGATGCCGGCGATGCCAGGAGTCTTTTGCAGGTGTGGCGATACAATCCCCGCCTCTGTGGCGGCGAGTTCGTTGACAGGCTTTCGCTTATACTGTCGCTGAAAAGTGAGTGCGATCCGCGGATACAGTCCGAGATCGACCACATGCTGAAGGAGAATACATGGCAGTGAGAGGACTTGAGCGCTTTCTCGAATTCTTTGCTGAATGGAAGTCATCGTTCGCTGTGATAGGTGGATGTGCATGTTCGCAATGGTGCTCCGAGGAGGCCGTTCGCTTCAGGAGCACCCAGGACATCGACATGGTTCTCCTTCTGAAGGCGAAGGATCCGGATTTCTTTGCAAGATTCTGGGAGTTCATCCGCATCGGAAGGTATGAATTGAAGCGGCGTCCTGACGACGACTCAACGATTCTGTTCAGGTTCGAGAAGCCGGGCGCAGGAGGCGAGTTCCCTAAGAAGATAGAACTTCTTACGGGGATTCCTGATGTGGAAATTCCGGACGACATCAAGATAGTCCATTTGTCGCCTGACGACGAGCAGTATAGTCTTTCGGCGATTCTGCTAAACGACGACTACTACAACCTGGTAGTGAACAATGGAGCGGTGACGGCAAGCGGAATGCCTACTGTAAAGCCGGACGTGCTTGCACTACTGAAAGCCAAGGCGCATTTCAACCTCCTTGAAGAAAAGGCGGCTGGGCGGTTCATCTCCGAACATGATGCAACAAAGCACAGGAACGACGTATTTCAGCTTGCGTATATCTTCAGGGGCAGATATGAAGGTGAATTGACGAGCGGCATCAAGTCCGACATGGCGCGGTTCATTGAGATGTATGAGGAGAACAATCCCGAATGGGATGAAATTCTTCAGCATCTGCGCGCATTCAGGATGGAGGAAAGGCGCCCTGGCGAAATAATCCAGGTCTTGCGCAGCCATTATGGAATAGGATAGCCAGCCTCAGGTGTAAAAGTGTCCGACCCTTTTGTAGAAGATTCACTGTATATGATTGATAAACAAGATCAAGAATTCTGCATGAAAATTTCTACACGTTTCTACACGTTCTACACGGTTAAACCCAAACAAGAACTCTACACAGCTAAAAACTTTTCGTGTATTTAGTGTATTTCGTGGTTAACCTATTACATGTACTACATCAATAAAATCGTTGGATTTCTCGTTAGCCCCATCGGTGGGGCGATTGCCGGAGGTGTTATCGCGGTTATCTGCGCGAGGCTTAGACGCAAGAGTCTGGCTAAATGGGTTGGCGGCTTGACGGTCGCGTGGCTGTGGCTATGGATGACGCCGATTATGACTTGGGTTGTTGGTGTGCCGCTCGAGAGTGAGTTTCTGGTGGATGGCAGAGTGCCGACAGTCGAGGCTTTTCCGGAGGCGGACGTAATAGTGCTGTTGGGTGGGTCGATGGGCATCGAGACGAACACGAGTTCATATGCAGAGATGGCGACAAGCGCCGATCGCGTCTGGCAGGCGGCGCGGTTGTTTAAGGCGGAGAAGGCATCCAAGATCATAGCGACGGGTGACTATGCAAAAGACACTACGTTGCCGCTGCTGAAGGAGTTCGGCGTGGGCGAGGAGGCGGTGTCGTTTCTCGATGCAAGGACAACGGAGGAAGAGGCGAAGGGGTTGTGGGAGATGTTGGGGAGAAGTGGAGGAGTGGAGGAGTTAGGAGTGGAGGAGTTTGGTGAGTCTGACTCACCCACTCACCCACCCAAAAACTCATCCACTGCAAGGCCGAAGGTCTTGCTCGTGACGAGTGCATGGCACATGAAGCGGGCGAGATTGATGTTCGAGAAGTATGCGCCGGGGATTGAGGTCGTGTGCGCGCCGGCGGATTTTGAGAATATGTTTATGGCTGAGAAGACGCCTCTGTTCAAGATGCTCCTCCCAGATCCAAATGTGTTCATGCTCAACTCTGTCGCATTTCATGAATGGGTCGGGATTGTGGGGTATAGGGTGTTTAGGTGATGTGGATAAGGTGGTCTTCTGACAAGCGCGGCAGATTTGCCGCGCTTTTTATTTGCAATGACGAATCTTGATTGGGAAGGGCCTGCCATCGGTGGCGAGGAACTGAAGGGGCCGTTGGGATGGGTTGAGGCGGCGACGCCGGAGGGATGCGGGCATCCGGTCGAGTGGTTTGACGAAGTCTGGGTGCATGGGATGTGGTTGCCGCTAGGGGTGTATTGCAATCTTGGTCATATTTATTTCATATATATTTTGTTATATTCACAAAAATGCAAAAATTTTCATTGTAGATTAAAATGTTTCAAAAGCCCATTGATTGTTTTGCATAAAAATGGTATCATATTGACGTTTCAAGATGAAAAGGTGGATTAAATGGAATACTTGCTTGAAATCTCGAAGATTGCAGAATCTGCCGTCTCCTGTGATCGGCGACGTGTCTTGGGTTACCTTGATCAACTTATCAAGAAGTTGAAGCGTAAAGGCGACCTAGAGGCTAGTGCCGTGCTTGAGAGATGTGCGAGGTCTTCGGTCATAAACTTTTCGGGCGGAGCGACGGTGGGGCTGTCGGATGGCATGAAGCCGACGGATAAGGATTCTCGCCTTGGACTCGTAGACGAGAAGCATTATTCAGTTGGAGAAGTGACGGTCTTCCTTCAACCGGCTTTGATAGAGATGATCAATGAGTTTGTGGCGTGCGTAAGGCGCGAAGCGAAGTTGAGGGAGACGGGGGTCGAGTTTAATCCGAGTATGCTACTGTATGGGCCTCCTGGCGTTGGCAAGAGCGAGACTGCAAAATATATTGCGGCACAATTAGGATTGCCGCTCTTGACCGTTCGGACTGATTCTCTGATGTCATCTTATCTTGGAAGCACAGCGAAGAACATTCGGTCGGTTTTTGATTACGCCGCTAATTCGCCTTGCGTACTGTTCTTCGACGAGTTCGACGCCATCGCAAAGCGGCGGGACGACAGCCATGAACTTGGCGAGTTGAAGAGGGTGGTGATAGGCCTTCTTCAGAATCTTGACAATCTTGGCGAGAATACGGTGCTGATTGCCGCGACGAACCATGAGCATCTGCTGGATTCCGCCGTTTGGCGGCGCTTTGCATTCAAGATGCATCTGCCGTTACCTGGCGGACAAGAGCGGCTTCAGATGCTCAAGGCGTTTCTTGGCGAATATCAGGTTGCTGGCGCAAAACTGCAGAGGCTGGAGAAAATGACAGAAGGGATGTCGGGCTCCGACATCAGGGATATATGCGCATCGGCAATAAGGCACTTGGTGCTTAAGGATCAAAGCGACCTGGACTATTTGGATCTCATGCGGACTTGCGCGGTTTTTGCGCTTGGGAGCGGCTTCTCATTCAACATCAAGGACAGGCAGGAGTTGGCTTCTTTTATGGAGAAGTTTGGGGGATGTAAGCTCAATCAGTCAGACATTGCCGTGCTGTTTTCCGTGTCGAAGGCCACGATTTCGCGGCGAATGAAGGAATGGGAGGTTGCAGATGTCAAATGATCAGAGAAGGCCCTTGAAGGTTGTTGTTCATAGTGAAGAAAACTTCCAGTCTCCTATTCCACGAGGCGGTAGCGCAAAGATATTCAATCCTGATAAGGTTGAGGAGGCAAGAACGTCTTTTTGTTCCGTGGTGTCAAGATTGCCTTCATGCTACGGAGAAAGATTCAGTGAGCTTGATGATGCGACGGCGGTTGCTCGTGTCGTGTTGAAGAAGGAGGCACGAGCCAAATCGCATAGGCCATATGCGTTGTTTAATGATGCGACGTGCCCGATAATTGGGTATGAAAACTTTGGCACTCTGCTGATCAGTGTTACAAAGCAAGGTGCGGCAGCACTTGAGAAGCGGATGGGTGAAGTGTCGAAATGTGTTACGGCTGCAATATCCACCATAGAGAGAATCGAACCGTATGAGGCGATAGTGGATGAAGATATCGCGTGCGATTTCACCCAGCCATTAAAGCTTCGGCTGTTTAGGCACGATGGGGGAGATGCCGATGCGCGGCTCCAAGCTGAACTGTACTCCATTACGGATGCACTGCGCATGCCTCGACCGGAACTTCTTGACTATGCGAAGAATCTACGGATATATTCGGTGGCCTGTGCGAGCAGAGAACAGGCAGATACAATCGCATCCTTTTATGGGACGCGGTCGCTGACTAGATTTGTTGAGTTCTCGCCTTACGATCTGTCAGGCGTTTCGTTTGCGAGTAATGCGAATGTGAGTGTCCCGGCTGTCGATGAAAGCGCTCCCGTGGTTGGTTTGTTAGATTCGGGCGTTTCGGAGGATGTAGATGGGATAGGGGGTTGGATAGTTGGGCGGGATGATGAAGACGTCCCATTTGTTGACCGCGATTATTCGCATGGTACTTTTATCGCTGGGCTTCTTGTTGCTGGGCGGGAGCTAAATGACGGCAACATGGGGTTTCCTGGAGAGCGTTGTCGCATATTTGATGCGATTGTCATGCCTAAGAGTGGCACGAACGAGAGGTTCCTGCTGGCGTCGATTAAACGTATTGTTGAGGCGCATCCAGAGATTCGCGTATGGAATCTTTCGGCGAACCTGCGAGGCCGTGCATGCCTCCTGGAGTCGTATTCTTCGTTCGCAATGGCACTTGATGAATTGATGGAGAAGCATGGATGCATCATAGTGTGCAGCGCGGGCAATTATGATGCCTTACGCGCTGTGCCGCCATGGTCGCCAATCACGGACGACGACAGGGTGTCGCCACCGGCAGAGAATGTCCTGGGCTTGGCAGTCGGAAGCATCTCCCATCTTGATTCTAGGAAATCAGTTGGGAAGAGAGGGTATCCCTCGCCCTTTTCGAGAAGAGGGCCTGGGTCTGGTTATGTACAGAAGCCGGATGTGTGTCATTTTGGTGGGAACTGCGACGCGAAAGGGAGCCCTGCGGAAGTTGGTGTGAAGTCATTCTATACTGACGGCAGGATTTGCTACGGTTGTGGCACGAGTTATTCGGCTCCGCTGGTGGCGCTTACGATGGCACACCTTCTCGTTGACTCTAACGTCCGGTGCAATCTTGCAAAGGGGCTGTTGATACATTCGGCTGTTATGAACACGCCACGGATAACGCCAACAAACTTCAGCTATATAGGATACGGGATACCAGGCTCGCTTGAAGGGATGCTTAATTGTGAGGAGTGGGCTTCAACATTGGTGTTTGAAACGACTTTGATGCCTAGTGCCAGACGGTACGATCATGCCTATTTTCCTCTTCCGGGATGTCTCCTACGGGGTGGGCGCTTCACAGGTGAAATAACAATGACGCTTGTCTACGATCCTTTGCTTGACCCGAATGACGGCGCGGAATACTGTCGTACGAATGTTAGGGCATCAATAGGGGTTAGGCAGGATCCCAACAAGGACGACGAGATTGGTGTGGAGCGGATGATAGAACCGTTGCCCCGCAAGATTAAAGGGGCGTACGAGGCGGATTTGATCAAGAACGGGCAGAAATGGAAGGCCGTAAAGGTATATCGGAAACAATGCACGGATGTAAGGATTGATGGTGACTGGGGGGTTAGGCTTGAGGTATCGTATCGCGATGATCGTGAGCGTCCGGCTCAGGACTTCGCATTGATAGTAACCATTGCGGATATCAAAAAGTCGGCGCCCGTGTATTATGCTGTAGAGACAATGTTGCAGGCAAATGAACATTGGCAAGTTAAGAACTTGGAGATCCAGTCTCAAGAGGCAATTAGATTGCAAGGTGGGCAACGGATATAACGAAATGCCAACTCATCGGTGCAAAAGTATCAGACCCTTCTGTATAAGATTTACTGTATATGATCAATAAGTGAGGCCGACAAGCTTGCACAAAATTCTACACGTTTCTACACGTTCTACACGGCTAAACAATATAAACTCTTCTCTACATGATTTACACGTTCTACATGGTTAGAACCTTTTCGTGTATTTAGTGTATTTCGTGGTTAACTTTAAGAGATGTTAAGGGTGCGGATTTAAGTTGAAGAAGAAAGGATGAAGCTTAGGATATTCATATCGAGTGTGCAGAAGGAGTTTGCGGAGGAACGCAGACTACTGAAGCGATATATAGCGAAGAACTCGGCGTAAAACAGTTCGGAGGGTCATTCCATATAACAATCTTTCGTAGGAACAAACTGAGTGTCCCTGTAAATGTCTCTGTAAATAGTTCACAGAAAAGTTCACAGAAAGGTTCACAGAAGAGTTCACAGAAAATCTTAGAGACTCTTAGGCAAAATCCTAATATGTCCACGACGGTATTGGCGGAACAAATCGGGATATCGCGTCGAGCCGTGGCAAAACACGTTGCGGTTCTCCAGTCATTTGGTGTGTTGCGGCGCATTGGCCCAGACAAAGGTGGACATTGGGAAGTTGTAGACGGCAGGCAATGACGATGAGGGAAGGAGCGCTACACGTTTCTACATGTTCTACACGGCTAAACCCAAACAAGAACTCTACACAGCTAAAAGCTTTGGCTTTTCGGAGTTCTTAGTGGAAGAGCATGAGTAAAAACTCCGATGGTTAGGGTTCTCGCTACCGCTTCACTGCTTCGCGCTTTTCAACCACGATCAATTGGCACCATTCATAGTGTTTAGAGCGGCCTTCGGCCGATTTATGCGACGCAGTCGCATCCCCAAATGCTTCTATCGACATATGCAAAGTCGTTGAGTGGTGCGAAGCTGCGGAGCGGTAGCGGGAGCCCCAACGCTCGGAGTTTCTATTACTTAGAGGCATCCTGTTCCACTAAATTCTTCGATGAGCCAAAATGTTCAAGTATGGCAAGGCCTTTGCTGGTGCAGATCCGACCCTGATGGAAGATGACCTCTTTCACAGCGAGTTCTCGCTTGAGTCCACAATCTTCAATGACATCGGGATTTCGGGTGCCCCAATCAATGATGCCATAAGAGCGCCAGAGAATGAGACGATAAATGAGACGATAAAAAACAGCCCCGGAATATCGCTGTTGGGGCTTGTGGCAAGAACGAAAAAGAGCCGTGCCACTGTTGCAAGGACAATAGCAAAACTTCGCTCCGAAGGCAAGGTCGAGTATCGTGGCAGCAAGAAGACTGGCGGATACTATCTGATATCACAGTGAGAACTTGGCAAAAAGGCATCTACTGTATATGATTGATGAACAAGATCAAGAATCCTGCATGAAAATTTCGACACGTAGGATGCGTAGAAGGTTTTCGCCGCAAAGAACGCAAATGGCGCAAAGGTTTGAACCACGGAATACACTGAATACACGGAAATTGAAGCAGGGGACTCATAATCCCTTGGTGACTGACTAAATGTACTACATCAATAAAATCGTTGGATTTCTGGTAAGCCCCATTGGCGGGGCGATAGCCGGAGGCATTATCGCAGTTGTCTGCGCATGGCTTGGGCGGAAGCGGCTGGCCAAGTGGATCGGCGGGCTTACTGTCGCATGGCTGTGGATTTGGATGACACCGATTATGACTTGGGTTGTCGGTGTGCCGCTTGAGAGTGAGTTTCTGGTGGATGGGCGTGTGCCTGCGGTCGAGAGCTTCCCGGAGGCAGACGCGATTGTTCTGTTGGGCGGGAGCATGGGCATAGAAACGAATATGAGCTCGTATGCCGAGATGTCGACAAGTGCGGACCGGGTGTGGCAGGCGGTGAGACTGTATTGGGCAGGGAAAGCGACTAAGATTATAGCGACAGGCGATTATGCGAAAGATACAACATTGCCGTTGCTGAAGGAGTTTGGGGTTGGAGAGGAAGCAGTGTCGTTTCTCGATGCGAGGACTACGGAGGAAGAGGCGAAGGGGCTGTGGGAGATGTTGGGGAGAAGTGGAGGAGTGGAGGAGTTAGGAGTGGAGGAGTTTGGTGAGTCTGACTCACCCACTCATCCACTCACCCGCTCACACACTCACCCACTCACCCACTCACCCACTTCAAGACCGAAGGTCTTGCTCGTGACGAGTGCATGGCACATGAAGCGGGCGCGTCTGATGTTCAAGAAGTATGCGCCGGGGATTGAGGTCATCTGCGCACCGGCGGACTTTGAGAATATGTTTATGGCTGAGAAGACGCCTCTGTTCAAGATGCTCCTTCCAGATCCGAATGTGTTCATGCTCAACTCCGTGGCATTCCATGAATGGGTCGGCATCGTTGGGTATAGGGTGTTTAGGTGATGTGGAGAGGGGAAAGATACTTGCGCTACGCGCAGACGACTGTGGGCGACAGTCGTTACAAGTCGTCGCGGCGAAGCCGCAGTAAGATTTACTTGCGCTACGCGCAGACGACTGTGGGCGACGTTGGCGAATGTTCGCTGGCGGGAGGCTTTACTCCGCGCCCCGGACTTGTCGCTACGCGACGGACGCGTAGTAAATCCTCATCCTCCCGCCATCGCCCATTCGCAGCCTTGAGCCAAGAGTCGTTCAAAGTCGTCGCGGCGAAGCCGCAGTAAAGATATCTAATGAAATCAAACGATTTACTATATTCCGACGAGACATATGCAATTAATCGTTGCATATACGACGTATTTGATTCGATGCCGCGCTATGCAGAGGAGGCATTGTACCAAGAGGCACTTGAGATCGCCTTGGTCGATGCGGGGATTCCGTTTGAGTCGCAGAAGGAGATTTGTCCCGAGTTCCATGGACGAAAGATGAAACATACATATCGACCTGACTTGATTTGCTACGGAAAGATTGTTGTTGAACTTAAGGCGGCAAGGAGCCTGTTGCCGCAGCATTTCGGGCAATTGAGGAACTACCTTGGGCTCCTTGGAATGCGTGTGGGGCTTCTGGTCAACTTTCATGGATACCCAAACGTTGACATCCGTCGAGTCTTTCTTGGCGATATGACCAAGCAAGGCAGTGTTGAAGATGTTTCAACTGGCCAGATTTCTCAAATCGAAATACACGATGCGAAAGGCAAATGAGGAAAGGATAAGGGTTTGCGCAGCGCCCGTCGCCGATAGGCGACAAGTCCGGGGCGCTGCGGAAAGCCTTTCCTCATTTGCCATGAGCCCAAAGTCGTTACAAGTCGTCGCGCCGTAGGCGCAGTTATGAAATGAGCAAACCATTGTTTAGCTGCGTGATGCCAGTGAAAGGCGACAGGCCTTTCTTTGGCGAAGCTGTCGACTCGCTTAAGGGGCAGGGGCTTGGCGATGATTTGGAGATCATTGTGCAGGATGCAGATGTTGAACCGGATGCCGGCCAGAGCGACGCGCTGAACAAGGGTTTTGCGAAGGCGAAGGGTGAATGGCTTTTTTGGTTGAATGCAGATGATGTTCTGCTGCCTGGTGCGCTGAAGAAAGTTTTGGACAGGATTAACAGGATTGACAGGATTAATTGGATTGCTGGAGATACGGTGTATATTGATGAGCAGGGGAAGGTGATAGAGGTTAGAACTGACGCCAAGTGGAGAGGTTGGTTTGGGAAGAAGCTGAGCGTGTGGACTGGCGGACCAAGCGCGTTCTTTAGGCGTGAGCTGTGGGAAAATCGCGGCGGATTTGCCGCGGACCTAAAGTATGCGATGGACATCGATTTGTGGACGCGATGGGCCAAGGCGGGGGAGAGATTCGTCGGACTAGGCGATTATGTCTGGGGATTCAGGATGCACGAGGGATCGAAGACGATGGGCGGCGGAAACGAGTCCGCGCAGAGGGAGGAGCGCGCGAGGATCGATGCGCGGCATGGCGTTTCATCGGATGGCTTTTGGCGGGGTCTTACGAGAGTGGCAAGTGTGCTCGACGGCAGCTGGAGCAAGAGGATATCCAATGCCCGGAGATTGAAAGGGAGACATTGGAGGGATGTGTGAGCCGTGGAGAGGGAGGGAGAAGTCGTTAGGCGTTGGTCGTTAGTCGTGGAGGGGGCGAGAGTTGGTGGCCGCAACCACCTTCGCCATCCACCTACGCTAACGCTACGGTGGACAAGGGGCTACGGTGGTCAGGAAGAACGCATAGGGCGCAAAGAGGGAAGAGAGTAGGAGATGGTGAAGAGGGGTGGAAAACATTGCGATTCGTGGTGGAAGAAGTTCTTAAAAACTGTGCATTTCGTGATGAAGTGTGGTTTCAAAAACCGTGCATTTCGTGATTTTGCCCGTGGCGGGTTTGCCATAAGTATGATATAATATGCGCTGAAACTAAGGAAAATATGTTTAAACGCAAGATTTACGACAAGCTGGTTGATTGGAAGCGGCATGATTCGCACGAGTGCGCCTTGCTGATAGATGGTGCGCGTCGTGTTGGCAAGAGTTTCATTGTCGAGGAGTTTGCAAAGGCCGAGTACAAGACGTATGCCATAATCGATTTTACCAATGCGAGCAAGGGTATAAAGGATTTGTTCCTTAAGTACATGTCCGATCTTGATACGTTCTTTGCATATCTCTCCTCCTTGACCAATGTCACGTTTCATGAGCGCGAGACGCTGATTGTATTTGACGAGGTGCAGCACTTCCCAAAGGCGAGAGAGGCAATCAAGCACTTGGTCAAGGATGGACGCTATGACTACATAGAAACAGGCTCTCTCGTCTCGATAAACGAGAATGTCAAGGATATCCTGATTCCTTCCGAAGAGCGTGACATTGAGATGTATCCCATGGACTTCGAGGAGTTCCTTTGGGCGACTGGGCGGCCTAATCTGATGGATTCCATACGGCGCGCATTTAAGTCCGGCGAAAAGATGGGCCCGTTGCATGAGGCGGCCATGGATGCCTTCAGGCAGTATCTAGTGGTTGGTGGAATGCCTCAGGCCGTGGAGCGATACGTCGAGAGCCACGATTTCAAGGCGGTGGACAGGAAAAAGCGCGACTTGCTCAAGCTGTACAGGAAGGGCATCAGAAAGCACGCCAAGAGATATGCCTTGAAGGTCGAGCGCATATACGACGAGATACCAGGGCAGCTTTCGCGCCATGAGAAGCATTTCAATTATAGTTCCCTTGGCAGCGAGGCGCGCTACAGGGAGTATGAGAATGCGTTTGTCTGGCTTGCCGACGCAATGGTTGTCAATGTGGCGTGGAATGTCACGGATCCCAACGTCGGATTCAAGTTGAATGCGGACGATTCCCTTATGAAATGCTATTTCCTCGATACAGGGCTTCTTGTCAGCCATGCCTTCGACGAGGGCGAGCTGGTGGCGCAGGATGTGCACAATCGGATACTTGCCGGCGACATAGAGTTGAACGAGGGCATGCTTGTGGAGAATGCGGTGGCTCAGATGTTTGCCGCCAGCGGCAGAAAGCTCTATTTCTACTCCCGCCGTTCGCGCGAGAACGGCAAGGATCGGATGGAGATAGACTTCATGCTATCGCGCTCAAAACTAGACATTGCGCATAATGTCTATCCTGTGGAGGTAAAGAGCGGCAAGAACGCTTCGCACAGGTCGTTGGACAAGTTTATGGAGAAGTTTCCGTCCTATGTGGCCAAGCCGTATCTGCTTTGGATGAAGGACAGGAAGGAGCAGTCTGGCGTGGAGTTTCTGCCGATTTATATGGCTCCGTGTCTTGCTGAGATGAGGTGAAGAAAATTGAGGCACCTGTGAATATTCTCCATATATGCGCCGGATGGCAGAAGTGGAATGGCGCGGCGAATATCGCTCGGATGATCATGGACGAGCAGCGCCGCGAAGGGCACGAGGTGTCGTTTGCGACGTGGGCGAAGGTGCGCGAGCTGCGCGCGGCGGATGAAGTGTGGATTCACTGTGGATGGCTGCCGTGTTTGTGGTGGGCGGCGGTGGTTTGTTTTTTAACGCGTATCCCCCGAGCGAAGCGAGTCGCTGAAGGCGATGCCCTAGCAGGGGTGAGGCGCAGAGGCGCAGAGTGCGCAGAGAGGATTCTTAAGTGGATGCCAGAGGCTTGCTATGACCCAGTACGGTTGCGCTATCATGGTTGGAAGAAGTGGCTGGTTGGGCCGATTGAGAGATGGTGCCTTAGGCGTTGCGACAGGATCGTCGCGACATGCGCGGCGGAGAAGGGGTGGATCGAGGCGTATCTGGGGAAGAGGTGTCCAGCGGTTGATGTGATGGATGTAAAGAGGTTCTTCAAGTTGGAGAGGGAGTTCGGGAGTGATGGGAAGATAGAAGCTTGGAGACGCGGCTTCCAGCCGCGTCAGTTGGGCGATTTGGCCGCGAATTCAGAGGCGACCTTGACGCGGCAAGATGCCGCGTCTCCAAAAGAAGGCGCAGACGGGGCGAAGCTTTTGACGCGGCTGGAAGCCGCGTCTCCAAATGAAGGCGCAGATGGGGCGCAACTTTTGACGCGGCAAGATGCCGCGTCTCCAAAAGGGGAGCGGGATTCGCTTCACATTCTTTATCTCGGTAGGCGGCATCCGCTGAAGGGCGTTGAGTATCTTGAAAAAGCCGTAAGGCAACTTAACTCTAATCCTGTCCAAAACTCTTCTACACGGTTAACCTCCTCTGCGCTCTCGGCCTCTCAGCGCCTCTGCGTGAGATTTGTATCTAATGCCTTCGGCGAAGAGCTGGAGCGCGTCTGGGACTGGTGCGATGTGCTCGTTCTCCCGACGCTCTCCGACAACTTCGGGCTCGTAATCGCCGAGGCGCTGGAGCGCGGGAAGAGAGTCATTACCACCGATGGTGCTCCCGCGTGGGGAGAGGGTCTGGAGTTGAGAGTTGGGAGTGGAGGAGTGGAGGAGTTGAGAGTTGGGAGTGAGATTTGGGCTGGCTATGGCGGGCGGCTGATTTACCTGAAGGGCTATCGAGATGGTACGGATGAGGAGAGAGTGGAGTTGCTGAAAAGGGCGATAGAGAGGATTTGCAAATGAAGATTTCACTTATAACTGCATGCGCATATTGCGGGGTTGTTTAGCCGTGTAGAACATGTAGAACGTGTAGAGGGAAGAGGTTAAGGTGAAGGTTAAGGTTAGGGTGAGGGTCAAGGTGAAGAATAGCAGCCGAGTTGAGGTGAAGATGTTTTAACGCAGAGGCGCAGAGACGCAGAGTACGCAGAGATGTTTGGCCGTGTAGAACGTGTAGAGGGGGAGAGTGTGAGTCAGGGGGCTCCGTCGCTCCGCGACGGAGCAATGAAGAGTGAATACAGTCACCAGTGAAGCGGCGATCGCTTGTCCGTCGCGGAGCGACGGAC
>Ga0129306_1002783_pt1 | contig 14564 bp, 14 predicted proteins | sample P827metagenome_FD_94438 | JGI IMG/M metagenome (GOLD analysis project Ga0129306, IMG submission 94438) | Capybara group fecal microbial communities from Wisconsin, USA - P827 metagenome | ecosystem: Host-associated > Mammals > Digestive system > Large intestine > Fecal | place: USA: Wisconsin...
CCTCTATCGCATTATCTAATAATACTCCAAATACTTTAGTTATATCTTTATACTTTTTAATATCAATATTTTTTAATTTCTTATTAATATCATTAGATACATATAAATAATATTTAATATTATTCTCTTTCATTTTAGATATTTTATAATATAACAAACCTTTTAATCCTCCATTAGGAAAACGAGATAATTGTCTTATAAAATAATTTTGTCCTGTCTTATGATCTTTAGTAATAGAATCAAGATAATTCTTTAATTCTTTTTTATTATTTAAATAACCATATAATACAAGTAATTGATTATTAAATTCGTGATTTCTTTTACCTTGTTCATCTATTATTTTTTCATACTCTCCAACAAACTCTAATGTTTGATTATATCTTTCATATAATATATTCTTTTTATAACTTAAATATATGACTAAAAATAAACCAAATATAATTGATAGATAAATAAAAATATTTATTAATATTGATAAGTCATTTTCTTTTAAAACAATTTTATTATTTTCTGTTATTAAAACACTGAAAATAATTAAAAATATTATAAAAATAAAAATTATTTTATCATTCAAATTAATTTTATTTATTGATCTTTTAATTATATTTATTTTGGTTATAAGAACCATAAATAAAGATATCAATGTACTAAAAACAATTATAGATATATTAATATTATCACTATAATAATTATTAAAATTAATTACTAAGTTTAATAATACTGATAATATTATTTCTATTAAAGCCATTAATAAAAAAATAAATAATGAGTATACTAATGCATGATTTAAATTTTTATTAGATATAAATAGATAAGTAAAAACAAATAATAAAGTAAAATTTACTAGCATTTGCATTACATCTTTTAAAAACACTTTAGATAAAAACATCTCAAGTGTAATTAATACTAAAAATAAAATATTATTTACTTTTCTACCCTTATCATTTTTTATATTTAATAATGAAAATAATATACCAAATCCACTAATTAAAGATGCAAAAGCTAAACTATAATAATTCATTTAAATCAATCTCCTTTTTATTAATTTTTATATTTTCTAATATAATATTATTAAATACTATTATCTCATCCTTATAATTAATTTCTTTGACATTGATTAAATTTATTATATAACTTTTATTAATTCGAAAAAAATTATCATCTAATTGGTCTACAAAATAATTTAATGGCTTATTAATACTATATTCATTATTAATAGTCTTAATTATCGTTTTACGAATAGATTTATCAAATTTTAAGTATAATATTTCATTAAATTTTACAAAATAAAAGTTCTTATTAATATTAAATTTTAAGAACTTTTTTATATTTATTATTTCTAGTGCTTTAGTTAAACAATTTTTTAAATTTTTTTCATAGTCATCAAATTTTGATATAAAAGCAAATATTAAAAGATTATCACTAAACACCCTATTAAATAATTCATCATGTGCAGTAGATATTATTACTATACTATTCCAATCGTTTTTTCTAATTAATCTAACTATATCTATACCTGAATAGTTTCCTAGTTCAATATCTAAAATATATATTTTAAATCCGTTATCTGAATTAATTTCTTTTTCTAAATCCTTATTGAAACAATTATAAGTATTGATAATGTAATTTATATTATTATTAAACATTAAATTATTTATTATCTGTGCATTTTTCTCTAATAGAAATTTATTATCTTCACAAACAATAAAATTTAACATATTAATTCTCCTTATTTCCTTTAATTTTATTTTTAATTTTATTTCTATCAAATATTATATTAGTTGATAATATTAACCATACAATAATTACAAATATAACAACATATAGTATTTGACCAAGTTTTGGATTTCTTAAAACATAAACAATAGAAGCAGCAGAAAATAATACTTGTATTAAGTAAATTATTAAAACTGTCTTTGTTTGATTTCCTGCCATTTTTAAAATTTGGTGATGGAAATGTTCTTTGTCTGCTTTCGCAAAAGATTGTCCTTTTAATAATCTTCTTATTATTGCAAATAATGTATCTAAAATAGGAATAGCAAGTATAACAATTGGTATAAAGAACGAAGTTAATGTTACGTTCTTAAATCCTAATAATGATATAACTGAAATCATATATCCTAAAAACATAGATCCACTATCACCCATAAATATCTTTGCTGGATGAAAGTTATAAAGTAAGAAACCTGATGTAGCACCTATCATTATTAGTGTTAAAGCTGAATCTAATCCACCATAACTACCCATTAGAGTAGCAATTATAGTAATAGTCATAAAAAATATATCAGCAATACCAGAAGCTAGTCCATCTAAACCATCAATTAAATTCATACAATTAATAACCGCTACTACAAATAAAACTGTTATTGGTTTAGCAAATATACCAAAATTAATATATAAACCAAATGCAGATAATTCTTGCATTATAACATTACCATAAAATACTAAAATAATAGCAGATAATAATTGTCCACTAAATTTTATTTTAGGAGATATTGGTTTTATATCATCAAATATTCCGACTAATATTAAAATAAAACTACCAATTAATATTGAATTCATTTGTGTAGTTGGAGTACAGAACAACATATAACCAACTAAAAATCCAAAAAATATAGCAAGTCCGCCAAGTCTTGGCATTGGTTCTTTGTGTACTTTTCTTTCATTTGGCATATCTAATGCATTAACGTGATTGGCGATTTTAATAACCACTGGCATAAGAATAACTACTACCAAAAATACAACTAAAATAATCTTTAAATTTTCTAATAATATATTGCTCATAATAACACCCAATAAAATTATAACATAAAATAAAAAAAATAAGTAGACACTTATTTTTATCTTATACTTCATTAAGTTTTCTATCAAAGTATTTATCTGGATTCACATATTTACCATCTTTAATTAGTTCAAATAAAAGAGAATTATTTACTTTTTCATCTAAAGTAATATCACCGGACTTACCTATTATAGTATTTTGCTTAATTTGATCACCCTTTTTTACATATAAGTTTTTAAGTCCTTCATATACACTAATTAAATTATTAGTATGTTTAACTTCAACAACATATCCTAATATATCATCTTTTTTAGTATTAATTACTTCTCCATCAAGAATAGATACTACATTATATTCTGTACTTGAAGAATAAAGTATACCTGAATTTTGAATATATGTATCTTTATATAATATTATTCCGTTTTCTTTATTTTCTTCATCATAAAATTTTTTTACTTCTTGAACATTTTCAGCTTGATATGGTCTAATTACAACATTATCATAACTTAATACTGGAACTATGTTACTAACTATATTACTTGAAATATAATTAAAATCTTCAGGAAAATAATCTTGTTTTATATTTATTTCATTAACAAGATATATAGTAAATAACATACATGAAACAATTACTCCACTAAATAATGGTATAACAAATCCTTTTAGTCTTCTTTTTTTCAAATAATTCACCTCATTAAAATTATGGTAAATAAATAAAAAGTTATACTATATTTTTTTAATTTCTGTTCCTGAATAATAATAATTTAATATTTCTTTATAGTTTTTTTGTTCTTTAGCGAGTTTATTTGAACCATATTGACTAAGACCAACACCATGACCAAATCCTTTTGTAATAATATCTATATTTCCATTATCAATTATTTCATAATCATTGGATCTAAGGCCTAACTTTTTTTGAAAGTCTCTTCCCTTAAAAACATTATTATTAATTGTTATACTTTTTATTCTATTAGAATTAGTTCTTTCTATATTTTCTATTACAATACTATCAGAATAATCTAATCCTAGATAGTCAAAGAATTCTTCTTTAGAAAAAGTTTTTGTTACATAAAAATTATCTGTTTCTGATTCATCATCACTTTTAACTACTTTTAAATAAGGAAGATCCATACCAAATACATCTTTATTATCCTCAGTATAACCATTACTTGTTGAAAAATAAAAAGCATATATTATTTCATCATTATATGAAATATATTCTCCTTTAGTATCATTAACAAGTTTTTTAATTCTAGAATAATTATTATCAAAATCTGAACCCCATCTTTCTTTTAATTTATCAATACTTGAATATACTTGAGACCTAACATCATCTGTAACATCATAATAATTATCTTTATTATTTTCTATTTGTTTTAGCGCATATGTCCTAGAAGCAACTGCCTGTGCTTTTAGAGCTTCATCTTCAAAGTATATTGGTTCTTCTGATGATACTACACCAATAATATATTCTTCTAATTCTATGTTTTCAACTGTATTATCACTTTTTAGAACTCTAATCATTATATTTTTTTCTTTTTTTATTTCATCTAGTTTATTTTCTTCAAATCCAGATATATTAATCGAATAAAAAAAGTTAATAACCATTATTGGGATATTAACTACTATTAATATAAATAAAAAGATTTGTTTCATATAATCACCTATATAATTATATGTTATGTTTCTCCTCATATTCATTAATTTGACTATTTCTTCTAGCTCTTCTTTCTAAATTAGAAAACTCTGTTTCATAAAAATTCGCTACCATCTTGATAGCTCTATCAGGATTAATTTCAGAACTAAAAGCTAATATATTAGCATCATTTATTAATCTAGCTTTCTCAGCATCTTTAATACTAGTAACTCTGGCACATCTAATACCTTTAACCTTATTACATGCGATTGAAATACCAATACCAGTTCCACAAATTGCTATTCCTAAACATTTATTTTTAACAACATATTCACCTAATTTAAAAGCATATTTAGGATAATCAACTAGATCACTACTATCACAACCTAAATCAACTATCTCTATACCTTTTATATGTTTAATAATATACTTTTTTAATTCATATCCTTTATAATCACAAGCAATTGCTAATTTCATATTATCACCTATTTTGATTATAACAAAAAAATAGACCTAAGTCTATTTATTTATTTTCCTTATTTAATCCATATTTAGCATTAAATTTTTCAACGTTACCTTTTTTACTTGTTCTTACTTGTTTACCAGTATAGAATGGATGACATTCTGAACAAACTTCAACGTGGATCTCATCTTTTGTAGATTTTGTATCGAATGTAGCTCCACAAGCACATATAACTTTACAATCTTTATAGATGTTTAATTTTTCTTTTGCCATAATATTCTCTCCCTTCGCCATAACTAATGTTATAGAATTTTTTCAAAAATCTATTATATTATAACAACATACATTAAATAATGCAAGATATTTTTTATATTTCTGTCAACTCAACGTCAGCACCAATTGCACTTAGTTTTTCAACTATTTTATCATATCCTCTTAATATTAAATCTGCATTAGTTATAGTTGTTTTTCCTTTAGCAAGTAGTCCTGCGACAACTAAACCTGCACCCGCTCTTAAATCTGTAGCTTTTACAGTACATCCTTTTAATGGTGTTTTTCCTTTAATGATAGCTCTTTCTCCATCTATTTTAACTTTAGCTCCCATTTTTTGTAATTCATATAAGTTTTGGAATCTATTTTCCCAAATTGTTTCATGAATTTCAGATTCACCATCAGCTTGAGTCATTAAGCTAGCAATAACTTGTTGTAAATCTGTTGGAAATCCTGGATATATTTCTGTAATAACATCAGTAGGAGTTAATTTATCATTTCCATTTATTACTACATAATCATCATATACTTCAATATTTACGTTCATATGAGATAATTCGTTATTTAACGCTTCTAGGTGTTCAGGTATAATATTTCTAATAGTTAATTTAGAACAACAAGCTGCACCTATTATTTCATAAGTACCAGCTTCTATTCTATCTGGAATTACTTCATGGAAACATGAATGAAGATGTTTAACACCCTCTATTTTAATTCTTTTAGTACCAGCACCTGTTATTTTAGCTCCCATATTATTTAAATATGTAGCAACATTTACTATTTCAGGTTCTTTAGCTGCATTAGAAATAATTGTTGTTCCTTCAGCTCTTACTGCTGCATACATAAGATTTATAGTTGCACCTACTGAAGCAAAATCTAAATATATTTTTGCACCTTTTAATCCATTAGGAGCATCTAATATAAAATTATCTCCATCTTCTTCAATAACTGCTCCTAATTTTTTAAATCCTTCTAGATGTAAATTAATTGGTCTTGTACCAATTGAACAACCTCCTGGAAAACACATTTCACAATGATTATATTTTCCTAATAAAGCACCCATAAAATAATAAGATGCTCTTAATCTTTTAGCTAGAGTTTCATCAATTTTAATATTTTTAATTTTATCTGAAGAAATAAATAAATTATTTCCTTCTCTTTTAATTTTAGCATTTAAATGCATTAGAATATATTCTAATGCATCAACATCTGATATATCTGGAACATTACTTAAAGTTATAGTTTCATCACATAGAATAGCACCTGGAATTAATGCTACTGCACTATTTTTAGCTCCACTAATTATAACTTCCCCCTCTAACTTCTTTCCACCATTAATAATTAATTTATGCATACTACCCTCCAGTTTAATAAAATATATGTTTTTTTTATTACATTTATAACATATATTGTATCATAAAAAAAAAGAATATAAAATATATATTCTTTCTTTTAAACCCCTTTTTATTTCTTTATTAGTTTTGTGTTAATGTTAATGAATTTGCATTTGTTAAAGATGCTATTTCATTAATAGTAGCTGTTGTTTGAGCTTCAACATTACAAATATCAGCAAAATGTTTAGCTACTGGAACTATAGTTTGAATTTCTACATATTGAGCAGCTAATTCTTCTGGTACTGGTAATCCACTATATTGATATGTAATAACATTATTAATTACATCTGCTTGTTCATTAGTATAGTTAATTTGTAAATCAATTCCTTCTGGAGAAGTAATTTTAATTACATTAACGTTAACTTGACCAGCAATATCACATGCTTTTTTATCAGTTGTATCTAAAATCCATCTGAAACCATTTTGAGTTATATTATCTAAATTATCTCTATCATTATTATATTCATAAATTTCTTGATCGAATAAATAATTATTGATTTCTTCTATGTTATAAGGAATAACAGTAGCTGGATCTATAGATGCATCTCTTAAATCAGCATATTGATCAAAGTTATATATAATATAGTTATTAATATTATAAATAACATTATTTCTTAATGTTTGATATTCAGTAACACTTTCTAAAACATATTCAGCACCGTCTAAACGTCTGTCTATTAATTTTGTTAAATCTGGATGAGCATTAACTAAATCAAATTCTGGTAATTGTTCTTTCGTAATATCACCAGCTCTAAGCATATTGATATTATCTATAGCTTGGATTATCTCATCAGATTCTAATATATTATCTAAGTTAGCATATGAAGTAGATGCTTGAGCAGCTGAAATAATTAATTGATTATCACTATTTGTATATTTAGAATTTAAAACTAAAATCATATTAATTATATCATCTTTAGTTAAACCATGAGCATCATAATATGCTTTATATTCTTGATAACTTTGTTCAGCAACATATTCAATTGAATCGTTGTTAGTTATATCTAAATCAGATAAATTAATAGGTGTTGTAGCTTCTGTTGCAACAGTTGTTGTTGGTGTAGTTGTTGTAGTTGTTGGTGTTTCTTCGATTTTTTTACCACAACCGCTTAATAACATAGCACCTACTAATGATGCAGCAACTATTTTATTAGCAGATTTTAAATTTTTATTATCTTTATTAATCTTTCTCATTGTATCCTCCTATAATTATCTAACTTTCTTAGCTTGTTTATCTACATCATATGTTTGCTCATCTTGTCCAGGTAAATCATAATCTGGAACTGGAGGTAAATTATATGATGTTGGTTGTGTAGTTCCTTGTGTTGGTTGTGTAGTTCCTTGTGTTGGTTGTGTAGTTCCTTGTGTTGGTTGAGTTGTTGTAGTTGTTGTTGTAGTTGTTGGAACTGTTGTTGGAATATATACACTTGAAGTTTCGCTAGGAATTGAATATGTTGTTTCATCTGGACCTACAACGTTTGATGGATTTGGTGTTGGAATTGGTGTTGATGTTGGAGCTGGTGTAGGTGTTGATGTTGGAACTGGTGTTGGAGTTGATGTATCAACTATAGTAGTTGGCTCAACTGGAAGTGGATCAGTACCAGTTGGTGCAATATAAGGAGTTGTACCAGTAGGATGATTATCACTTGGAGCAGTTGGTTGAGTTGTTCCTTGTGTAGTTCCTTGAGTACCTTGAGTTCCTTGAGTTCCTTGAGTTGTTCCTTGAGTTCCTTGAGTTGTTCCTTGAGTTGTAGTTTGTGTAGTACTATTTGTAGTTGCGTTTGGATCAGTTTGTGAAGTTAATACTGTACCATTTGTATTATCTGCAGTTGTCCAAGTAACAGATTCAGTACCAGTAGTTTCTTCACCTGAAGTAATAACTGTTCCATCTTCACCTACAGTTGAAGTAACAGTTGTATTACTTGTAGTACCTACAGTTCTACTATCCTTATTCTTACTACAACCTTTAGCAGCTAAAACTGTTAAAATAACAGCACCAGCAACTAAACCTACAGTAACCAATGTTCTTCTAGTTCTAATTCTATCAGATTCATCATAAACTCTACTATAATCACCATCTATTATAGCTTCAATAGTTTTTTCATGTTTCATACAAACTTTCTTTTCAGTTAAATTGTTCTTAATAGCAGCATAATCTTCTTTAGTTAAATCATCAGCATTTAAAGCTTCCTTAACTTCTTGTACTGTAAAACTATCAAGATATGCTTTCTTTTCAGCTAATTTACCAGTTAATTTTTCAATTAAATCAGCATTAGCGTATCTGTTTTTTAACAAATCATTAAGTTCAAGAATCATTGAGTTATAACTTCTTAATTCTTTAGTATATTTTTCAACATTTTTCATATAAAAATCCCCCTTCTTTTTAAATGAATGCCCCATATACTATCACAACTTAAAAGATTTGTCAAATTTTTGAACATTATTTTGGATAACCTACAAACATGCTTCCATGACACGTTATTCCACCAATGCCATTTGGACCACATTTAGTCTTATTTAATGTAGAAATTAAATCTATTTCTTTCGTGTTTTCTGTGAGTGCGATGATGGACGCTAATATAGCTGGATCAAGTGCATGAATATTAATTCTTTTAGGACTAGATGCAAAATTCGCACCACTTTTAATAAGTTCTTCAAAATTAGATTGGCATGCACCTGCTATAATCTTTAATTTATCATAAGATTCTTCATATTCTCTTGCTTTTATAATCGCTTTTGAATAATTACTACTATTTTGATAAGTATTCTTATCCTTATTATATAGATCATGTCCAGTAATAACTACTATATTAGGTTTTATATCATTTAAGTAACTAATTATATTATTACTAATCTCTGTTTCTTTAATTAATATACCATAAGCATTTAATTTATTTTTTTTATATAACTTTAAACATCTATCTAGATAATCTTGATCCGAATCTATATGTAATATAGTTGGTGTCATATAAAAATAATCTTCATTTCTTTCATTATTTATATTAATATCATCTTCATAATTTATTCTATTATTTTCTTTTCTTAAATCAGACTCAGTAGTAGAAACATATAATCTAATATCTACACCAGATAAATAATATATACCATCCTTTATATCCTTTATTTTAAATAAACAATCATTATTATATTTATTTCTTGTTACTAAGTCTCCAATTTTAAACATATAATCACCTTATATATTATATGAAGTAATAAAAAAAAGGACATTATGTCCTATATATTATTAGATATAAAAGCAAATTCCTCAATTGTTAAACTTTCAGCACGTACTGTTAAGTCTTTATTAAGCATATTTAATGCTTTTTCAACTTTATCTAAATCATAACCTTTTAAATTGTTTCTTAGATTTTTTCTCTTAAATTTAAATGAATCACGAACCAATTTAAAAAACATTTCTTCATTTTTAACATTATATTCTGGCTCTTTAGCTCTAAATTCTATAACAGCGCTATCTACATTTGGTTCTGGGTAGAAACATTTTCTAGATACATCCATTATTTTCGTTATATTAAAGTAATAATTTAAAAAGATAGTTAATGAATTATATTCTTTTGAACTAGGTTTAGCATTAAATCTATCTCCTACTTCTTTTTGAACCATAATTACTATTTTATCAACACCTAATTTATCATCTATTATCTTTGTTATAATTGGTGTAGTAATATAATAAGGAAGATTAGCAACCACATATAGTTTTTTATAATCATATTCTTTTAATTTAGATTTAACGTCTGATTTTAAGAAATCATTAAATACTATTTCAACATTATCACTAGCTTTTAATTGATCTTTTATTATATCTTTTAAACTATCATCTATTTCATAACCAATAACATTTTTTGCTTTTTTTGAAGCATAATATGTTAAATAAGCTGCTCCTACACCTATCTCTAAAACTAAAGTATCTTTATCTATCTGAGACTTTTCCACAATATTTCTTAAAATATTTTCATCTCTAAGAAAATTTTGACCAAATTTTTTCTTAAATTTAAAATCTTTAACTAATTCTTGATTCATATTACTCTCCTATATTATATAGTTTTTTAGCATTAATATCAGTTTGATTAATTACTTCATCAACAGATATTTGTTTTATTTCAGCTATTTTTTCTGCTATATATTTTAAATTTAAAGGACTATTTTGTTTACCTCTATTTGGTTCTGGAGATAAATAAGGACTATCAGTTTCTAATAATAAGTATTCAAGTGGTAATTCACTTACTATCTCTATTCCTTTTTTATTATTTTTAAATGTAATAGGTCCATCTATTCCAATCATAAAACCTATTTTAATAAATTCTTTAGCCATCTCTAAACTACCAGAATAACAATGCATACTTCCTCTTAAATTATATTCCTTTAATATATCATAAACATCTTGCAAAGATTCTCTAGCATGAACTATAACTGGAAGATTATATTTACTAGCTAGATCTAATTGTTTTCTAAATAACTCTTTTTGAATATCTTTATTATCTTTAGTCCAATAATAATCTAATCCAATTTCTCCAATAGCAACAACTTTTTTATTATTTAATTGTTTCTCAAGAAAATCAATATCTTCTTGTTTAACTTTTTCTGGTGTTTCATAGTCAAATCCAAGCGCATAATAAACATTTTTATAATCATTAAGACTAATTATTTCTTTAATTGAAGATAGATTTGAACTATTAATAATCATATTAATATTATTCTTTTTACACTCTTCAATTATTTCTTTATAATTATCCATTTCACTTTTATAAACATGACAATGTGTATCAGTCATAAAAACACCTCTAAAAAAGATTATATCATAAATTGATATAATCCTATTTATTTCCCATTAAACTTTTGATATATTCTACTTCTTCAGTTTCATCAAGTCTAACAAATATTGGTTCACCTTTTTCAATAACTTTAACTCCATCAAAATTATTATATTCTTCTAAATCCGCAAAAGTATAATCATTATCTCCTAAACCTAATTGTCTTAATATATTATCAGAAGTATCTTTCATAAATGGTTTAATTAATATAGCTATTGCTTTAATTGAAGATGCTAAATGATTCATAACAGAATCTAATTCATCTTTTTTTGATTCATCTTTAGCTAAACTCCAAGGAGTTGTTTCATCAATGTATTTATTTACTCTTGAAATCAAATCCCATATTCTTTGAATAGCATTAGAAAATTCAAAATTATTTACTAATTCAGCATTTTCAATAACAGTTTTTTCTATTTCTTGTTCTAAATCTTTATCAAAGGAACTAAGTATACCTTTATAATTTGGTATTATTCCATCATTATATTTATTAATCATAGAAATAGATCTATTTACTAAATTACCTAAATCATTACATAAATCATAGTTATATCTTTGGACAAAGTCTTCTGGAGTAAATATTTCATCAGTTGTACTAGGCATATTTCTTAATAAGAAATATTTAGTAGCATCTAATCCATATTTATTAATTAATTGTTCTGGATATATAGTATTTCCTTTTGATTTACTCATTTTTCCATCTTTCATATTAATGAAATTATGTACATATATTGTTTCAGGTAATGGTATATCTAATGCCATTAAGAACATTGGCCAATATATTAGATGGAATCTAGCAATATCCTTACCAACAACATGTAGATTAGCAGGCCAAAATTTATTAAATAATTCATTATTTTCTTGTCCATAACCTAATGCAGTTATGTAGTTAGTTAATGCATCTAACCATACATAAATAACATGTTTTGGATTACTTTTTACTTTTATTCCCCAACTAAATGTTGTTCTACTTACACATAAATCTTCTAATCCTGGCTCTAAGAAATTCTTAATCATTTCTGTTTTTCTATAGTCGGGTTTAATAAAATTAGGATGTTCATCATAATATTTCAATAATTTTTTTGTATATTTTTTACAATTAAAGAAATATGCTTCTTCTTCCATCTTTTTAACTTCTCTACCACAATCAGGACATTTTCCATCAATTAACTGTGTTTCAGTCCAATAACTTTCACAAGGTTCACAATACCATCCTTCATATTTACCAAGATAGATATCTCCATTTTGAATAAATTTTTCAAATATATCCGCAACTACCTTTTCATGAAAATCATATGTAGTTCTGAAATATTGATCATAATCTATTTTCATTAATTTCCACAAACTTTGTGCATCTTTTGCGATACCATCAACATATGTTTGAGGATCTAAATTAGCTTCTTTTGCTTTATTTTCTATTTTTTGTCCGTGTTCATCAGTACCTGTTAACATATATGTATCTTTTCCATGCATTTTATAATATCTCTTTAATGCATCACAAAGAACTTCTGTATATGCAGTACCTATATGATATCTTCCACTAGGATAATAAATAGGTGTTGTTATGTAATATGTATTTCTTTCCATTTTAATTTCCTTTCCCTGTTGAGCCAAATCCACCAATTCTATCTTTATCAGCTGAATCATCATCAGTTAATAAGAATTTATTAAATATTCCTTGAGCAAATCTGTCTCCTTTTTTAATTGATAATACTTGGTCACCCTCATTCTTTATTTTAATAAAAATATGACCTTCATTATCAGGATTATTATAATAGTCAGAATCAACTATTCCAACTTGATTACATAATCTTATATTATATTTAAATCCCATACTACTTCTAACTAATATAGCTAAATATTCATCATCATTCATACAAACTTTTATACCTGTAGGAATTTTTATAGATTCATTAGGTTGTAATTCAAAATCAATTGGACTTTTAAAATCATAACCTGCACTATGTTTAGTAGATCTAGTAGGTAGAGTAATATCTTCATAATTACACATTCGTTTTAAATCTTTTTCAAATTCTTCCCTTGAAATTATTTCAAATTTACGCATAAATATCACTCCTTTTATATCAATAAATATAGCACAATTATATATTTAAATCAATTTGTCTTTTTAGTAAAAAAGATATTAATTTAATATCTTTTTTACATGATCTAACAATTCAGTAAAGTAATAAACAAAATGTTTTTCTAAACCACTTAATAACAATTTTATATATAATCTATTGTTTTTATAATTAAATCTATATTTATTGCTTAAATTACTGGCATATACAAATAGTTCTGATGGATCTAATTTTTCTACTATTTCTTTATTTAGAGATAATTCTACATATAGATTATTTTCAGTTACATCGTTTATTTTTAAGTCTTTAACTTGTTTTTCAAACCATTCACTATACATATATATTTCTACTTCTTCATTAATCTTACCAAATCTATCTTCTAGTTCTTGTTTAACTTCATTTAACTTATTAATAGAATCAATTGTATTAATTAATTTATGAATTTCAATTCTAAGTGAATCAGAAGAAGAATAATCTTTATCAATATGAGTTGAAACATTTATTACTGGTTTTTCATTTTCAATAACATCTTCCTTAACTTCTAAACCTTTTAATCTAGCTACTTCATCATTAAGTATCTTAACATATAAATCATAACCTACTGAATCAATAAATCCAGCTTGTTCAGAACCTAAGATATCTCCAGCACCTCTAATAGATAGATCTCTCATAGATATAGAGAAACCACTACCTAATTCAGTAAATTCTTTTATAGCATTTAATCTCTTTACCGCTACTTCATTTAATACTTTTTGTTTACCATACATAAGATAAGCATACGCAATCTTATTACTTCTACCAACTCTACCTCTTATTTGATAAAGTTGTGATAAACCAAATCTATCAGCATTATAAATAATAAGAGTATTAACATTTGGTATATCTATACCAGTTTCTATAATAGTAGTACACAATAATATATTAAATTCATTATTTATAAAAGCTTGCATAGTATCTTCTAATTCTTCTTTAGTCATTCTTCCATGAGCAATTCTTATATCTGCTTCAGGAATTAAACGCTTAATTTCTCTTTGCTTCTCTTCAATATCTTCAATTTTGTTATATAAAATAAATACTTGTCCTTTTCTAGACATTTCTTTATATATAGCATC
>Ga0129306_1002784_pt1 | contig 14563 bp, 14 predicted proteins | sample P827metagenome_FD_94438 | JGI IMG/M metagenome (GOLD analysis project Ga0129306, IMG submission 94438) | Capybara group fecal microbial communities from Wisconsin, USA - P827 metagenome | ecosystem: Host-associated > Mammals > Digestive system > Large intestine > Fecal | place: USA: Wisconsin...
GCGGATATGTCTACATCGCGATCCCGGGCATGAAGCAAGATTGCCACGATTGTTTACCTCCGGAATTGCTGCTGTCCTGGACGCCGGAACAAATGGACTATATGCATGATGTGGCTTACTGGCGCGACATGGTCAGCCGGAGCAGGGATGCCGAGATCATCGAAGTCAGCCAGATGGAATCCAATGAAGAAGTATGGGCGGACTGGCTGAGACAGGAGAACGAGTACGCTGTGGGCGACCGCAAGGCTATGGAAGCGGGTGGAGGAAAGTATTTGAACTTTATCAAAATCGTGTTGCGGAAAAAATAAAAATGAATGCGAAGGTCACCAATTTCCGAGCAAGACAAGCGCATTGGGCATACAAAAAATCGATAGGCTTCATATCGAAACCTGTCGATTTTTGGTCGGAGTGTCGTTAAAGAATCTGACAAATGTCAGTAAAATCAATGGTTTGCAAGCAGTCAGCAAGCGGTTTTATCCTAATATCCAAAGTGGAAGCCCTCGCCCGTGTCCTGCTCCCGGAGATACAGGCGTTTTTCGAGAGCGAGGAAGGGCAGCGGGAGTTTGCAGAGTGGAAAGCAAAACAGGAAAAGGACAAAGCAAAACAGAACTAACGCACAAGGTGGGGGCATCTCAAACAATGCTCCCGCCCCTTTTTCCCGCAACTGTACCAGTTGCGGGAAAGTTTGTGGACGCAACCAAGCCCACTTGCTATAATTAAGGCGAGACAAGAAGGGAGTGGTGTCTATGCTGGGAACTGCAATCCGTCAGGCCAGAGAAGGAAAAGGCATGAGCCAGGAGCGATTGGCAGAAGAACTTGGTGTCAGCAGGCAGGCAGTGTCCAAATGGGAGATGGGTCAATCTGTGCCCACTGCGCGAAACATGGAAGGCATCGAAGCGGCGCTCGACCTTCCTGCCGGTACGCTGGCTGAATTACTCAAAGAGGAGGAGCGGGAACCTCCTTCTCCTCCAAAAATATCAAAAAAGCAGATTTGTCTGATGAGCATTGGGGGAGTGCTGGCCCTTGCGCTGGCTTTCTCTCTGGGACGGATCACCATGAAACAGGCGTTTCCTTCCGGTGAGGAAGGGATACCCGCCGAAAGCGGACAGGTCACCATGGCCTTTCAGACCCCTCAGGGACCGGTAGACATGGCGGTAACCGTTCCTACCCAAGAGGATGGAACGGTGCTGTTTGATATGCCCCTGTCATCTCCCGGTGAGGAGCGACGCCTTGCCCAGCAGCTGGAATACTATCAGTGGCCCGACCATCTGGAATTAGAGTGCTCCGAGTTGGTCGACTTCGATCGCCAGCAGCCCTGGGGTGCCCCGGAGGAATACCTCCCCGAGGGCTGGGAGGTGAAGTCAGAGGTGCAAATGGAGGAGAATTGCACCCTTGCCCTGGTGCGGACGGAGGAGCCCGACGACGGCCCCACCTGCTGGTTCCTTGGACGGAGCGGCGGGCAGGATTGGACGGTGCTGTTTCGCTGCGATGAGGAGGGGCTGGTATGGAATGAGGACGGCTCTTGGGCCACCTTCGCCGGAAATGTTCTTGGTTATCCCAGCTTTGTGGTGCGCTGTGGAGGCGACGAGCATGCGGTATTTTTCTCCGTCATCGGCCAGGAACCCAGGATCGTCTTTCATATTACGGAACATTTAGAGGGCATGGCCGACCTGGATTTGGACGGGGAACTGGAAATCGTCGCCAAGCCGCAGGGCGACGCCTATCGCAAATCCTACCAGATCTATGACCGTCTGCCGGACGGATACTGTATGTACACCTTGCCGGAGAAGATGGACGAGCTATCGGTGCCGGAGGACTACTCCTTCATGTTTTATGAGCCGGACAGGGCCTTTGGTTTTTCCTATTGGTTGGGAACCAAGCTGTATCTGGACGAATACTCCCCGGTGTATGACCGCCTCTCCCCCGGCTTTCTCTGGCGGAGAGACGGCGTCAAGGACGCCCGCACACAGGGCGGGGCCATTGGCGGCACCACCGTGACCTTTATGGACCTGCGACCCGACGAGCTGATAGGCTGGACGCCGGAGGGGACGCCGATGCCCACTCCGCGGGAGCAGGGGGCCCTTCTGCTGGAGGAACTGGAGGCGTTGTCGGGATACCGTCCGGAGCGCTGTTATCTTTGGGGCGGTATAGAATCCCAGCAGGTCGCCATCGACCGAGACGGGGATCATCGGAGCTTTTTCTACATGAGCTACGCTCTGCCCAACTACAATAGCAGATGGGGGGAGCTTGTGGACTACAGCGGGTTTATCCCCAGCGTAAACCTGCAGTGGCAGTCAGAGTGGGCACCCTGGTCGCCTCTGCGGAAGGATGCGGTGAGTCTCCCTGACAATTGGGCAGACATGACGAAGGAGCAGCGTGCCCTATGGTGGTATCGGAAAAGCAGTTACTTCGACTACGGCGAGGTTGTGTCCATCGGCCCAGCGCAGTATGAGGGAGTTATCAAACTGACGCTGGCAGGCGATTCCTTCCTGGAGGTAACCTTAGACGAGGATGGATTCTTGACCTCCATTTATGGACCCTATCCACCTGGCACGATTCACTGACTCCAGATGCGTCTCTAACAACAGGGGAGGAAACTTCGTTTCCTCCCCTGTTGTTTTACAATATATTCTCAACAGAAATGATAAATCCGAACACACTACCCACTTGGATAATGTAGTTCGGATTATCATTGTTTGGTCCGAGTGGCGGGATTTGAACCCACGGCCTCATGGACCCGAACCATGCGCGCTACCAACTGCGCTACACCCGGATGTTCAGCTTATATATTATATTTTCAAATCCTGTTTCTGTCAAGTGTAATATCCCAAAAGCCCGGAGAATAAACTGCTAATACCAAAAAACGGGCGGGGGAGGAGCACTATGTACAATCAGACGGCACAAAACCAGACCTACAGGCGGGACGGCCGCTCCGCACCCTCCCGGAGCGGTGGAAGAAGGAGCGAGAGAGGGCGCGGGCAGGAGCGGACGCGGCTGCTCCAGCTGCTGGTCTGTCTGGCCCTGTTCCTGGCGGTGTTTGTGGGAAAAGGGGTGTTTCCCCACCGGCTGGAGGAGGTGCGGGAATCTCTGCTGACGCTGCTCACGGCCAACACCGACTTCCGTGGGGCTTTTTCCCGCATCGGCGCGTCTCTGTCCGGGGAGGACGACGTACTGGGGGCTCTGGGGGAGTTCTGTGTGGAGGTTTTTGGGCCAAGCCAGCCCGAGGCCGGCCCGGATGAGCCGGTCCCGGTTCCGGAGCTGACCAGTCTGCTGAAGGCGGAGCGGACCTTCCTGAGCGGGGAGCCGGACGGTCAGGACCTCTCAGACCACTATTTTGACAGCGCCGCCGGCCAGACCGCCCTCCGCTACCGGGTGGGGAGCGGCGCGGGGGAGGAGCCGGAGCCCCAGCCCCCGGCGGAGGAGCCCGTGGTGGCCGCGGCGGGCACGGTGCTGGTCAAAGCCGATTACAGCGGTCCGCCCCTGCCGGAGCGCTACACCATGGACCAGCTCTCCCTGGGGACGCTGGAGACCGTCACCCCCGTGCTGGGGCGGCTCAACTCCACTTACGGCTACCGGGACCACCCCATCAACGGGGAATACCAATTTCACGGCGGCGTGGACATCGGCGGTCAGACAGGGGACCCCATCCATGCCTTTGCCGCCGGGACGGTGGAGTATGTGGGGGAGAACGACTCCTACGGCCTGTACCTCCAGCTGGACCACGGAGGCGGGATCAAATCCTTCTACGCCCACTGCCGCAGTGTCTGCGTGAAGAAGGGGCAGACGGTGGCGCTGGGGGAGAAGATCGGTGAGGTGGGCTCCTCGGGCTCCGCCACCGGCCCCCATCTCCATCTGGAGCTGAAATACAACGGCCTTCACCTGGACCCGGCCTACTACATCGACTGCCTCAGCGACCAATGAGGTGGGGCAGGGCGGAGGTCACCTGGGGCTTTTGCCTGGTGGCGGCCTGGATCAACTACCTGGACCGTCAGAGGATCTTCCCGCTGGCTCTGGCGGCCTGCGCCCTCCATGAGCTGGGCCACTATGCCGCCATCCGCTGCCTGGGTGGAGACGTAAAGCAGATACGCCTGACAGCTGTGGGGGCGGAAATGACCCTGGACCGGCCCTTGTCCTATGCCGGCGAGGGGGCGGCGGCCCTGGCGGGACCGGGGGTCAACCTGATGACGGCCCTGGCGCTGAGCCTGTGGGGGCGGGGCTGGACCTTCGCCGGGATCAATCTGGTGCTGGGCTGCTTCAACCTGCTGCCCGTCAGCGTCATGGACGGGGGCAGGGCGCTGGCCTGCACCCTGGCCCTCCTCGCCGGGCCGGAGACGGCGGGGCGGGTGGGGGAGACTCTGGACCGGGCGTTCACGGCGGCGATGCTGGCCTGCGGGCTGCTGCTGGCGGGGGCGTGGGGGAACATCACCATGCTGCTGGCGGCCCTCTGGCTGTCGGTGCTGTTTTGGAGGAGAAAAAGGGAGAGGAGAAAATAAACCGGGATTGGGAGGCGCGCCATGGCAGGGGGGGCTTGCCCCCGCCCCGGCGGCCCCTTTTATAGTCTAATTGATCGGGCAGCCCTGTTGCGGGGCTGCCCTTGCCGCATAGGCAGGAGCCGGCAAAAGGGAAAATGAAGCTGCGAATAAGCCTATCTCAGCGCAAAAGGCAAAAAGGACCAATAAAATCAGGGCTTGTCTTTCCGGTCAGAAACAGGTACAATAAAAAATACGCCTTAAAACCAACGACCGGGAGGATCAACATGAACCGCACACTGGAACACATCCTGCCAAACGTGCAAAAGCCCGCACGATACACCGGCGGAGAATATAACGCAGTGGTCAAAGACAAGCAGACGGTCAAGACCCGTTTTGCCCTGTGCTTTCCCGATACCTATGAGATCGGCATGTCCAACCTGGGCTGCCGCATCCTGTATGGCCTGATGAACGAGAGAAAGGACGTCTGGTGCGAGCGCTGCTTTGCCCCCTGGGGGGACATGGAGGAGGAGATGCGCCGGGAGGGCCTGCTCCTCTACGGACTGGAGAGCGGCGACCCGATTTCCGATTTCGACATCATCGGTTTTTCCCTGGGTTATGAGATGGCCTACTCCAACGTGCTGAACATGCTGGACCTGGCGGAGGTCCCTCTGCGCTCCGCCGACCGGCCCGACCTGACCCCGCTGGTAGTGGCGGGCGGCACCTGCTGCTACAACCCCGAGCCTCTGGCCCCCTTCATCGACTTCTTCAGCCTGGGAGAGGGGGAGGAGGTCACTCTGGAGTACATCGACCTGTACCAGCAGGCCAAGGAGGAGGGCTGGTCCAAGGAGGAGTTCCTCCGGGAGGTGGCCAAGATCCCCGGGATCTACGTCCCTTCCCTTTACGACGTGACGTATCATGAGGACGGCACCGTGGCCGCCATCACCCCCAAGGACGAGGCTCCCGCCACGGTGACCAAGCGGATCGTCCAGGACATGAACAAGTCCTATTTCCCGGTCAAGACCATCATCCCCTCCACCGAGATCGTCCACGACCGGGTGATGCTGGAGCTGTTCCGGGGCTGTATCCGGGGCTGCCGGTTCTGCCAGGCGGGATACGCCTACCGGCCCGTCCGGAGCCGGGACCCGAAGCTGCTGGCGGAATACGGAAAAGCGGCCTGTGAGGACTCCGGCTATCAGGAGATGACCCTGTCCAGCCTGTCCTCCACCGACTATCCCTGCCTCATGGAGCTGTGCGACGACCTGCTGGACTACTGCGCCCCCCGGGACATCGGCCTGTCCCTGCCCTCGCTGCGGGCGGACACCTTTTCCATGAACCTGATGGAGCGGCTCCAGCGGGTGCGGAAGGGCGGCCTGACCTTTGCCCCGGAGGCGGGAACCCAGCGGCTCCGGGACGCCATCAACAAGAACCTGCGGGAGGAGGACCTGCTCCAGTCCTGCCGCACCGCCTTCTCCGGCGGCTGGAGCGGCGTGAAGCTGTACTTCATGCTGGGCCTGCCCACCGAGACCGACGAGGACGTGCTGGGCATCGCGGACCTGGCCCGGAAGGTGTACTTCGCCTGGCGGGAGTGCACCCCCAACAAGGCCCGGGGCGTGCGGATCACCGTGTCCACCTCCTGGTTCGTCCCCAAGCCCCACACCGCCTTCCAGTGGGACGCCCAGATCCCGGTGGAGGAGTACCAGCGGCGGGTGAACCTGCTGCGGGACGCTCTGAAGCGGGATAAGTCCATCACCTACAACTGGCACGACCCGGAGACCAGCTATCTGGAGGCCGTCTTCTCCCGGGGAGACCGGCGGCTGGCCGATGTGCTGGAGTGGGCCTGGGCCCACGGGGCGAAAATGGACTCCTGGAGCGAGTATTTCGACTTCCAGCGGTGGATGGACGCCCTGTCCGCCTGCGGCCTGGACGGCGACTTCTATGCCCACCGGGTCCGGGAGAAGGACGAGGTGTTCCCCTGGTCCGTCCCCAGCGTGGGGGTGAGCCGGGACTTTCTGTGGCGGGAACGGGAGCTGTGCTACCAGTCCCAGACCACGCCCGACTGCCGCACCCGCTGCTCGGGCTGCGGAGCCAACAAACTGCTGACGGGAGGTGGCCGCTGTGGCTGATCGCCTTTTATTCTCCAAGACGGGCCGGGCCAAGTACATCTCCCACCTGGACCTGATGCGAACCTTCCAGCGGGCCTTTGCCCGGGCCAAGATCCCCATCAAGCATACCGAGGGCTTCAATCCCCACCCCTTCGTCTCCATCGCCCTGCCCCTGTCGGTGGGCTACTCCAGCCAGTGCGAGATCTTGGAGTTCGGCCTGCTGGAGGGGACCAGCTATGAGGAGGTGCCCGCCCGGCTCACCGCCGCCATGCCCGAGGGCATCGTGGTCCACCAGTGCTATCCCGCCCAGCGGAAGCTGAAGGAGCTGGCCAGCCTCAATTACATCATGAACTTCGAGTATCCCGAGGGCCGTCCCCAGGCGGCGGAGCCCGCCATGCGGGAGCTGCTGGGCCGGGAGAGCCTGGTGGTCCAAAAGAAGTCCAACAAGTCCAAGAAGGGCTATACCGAGGTGGATCTGATCTCCCTCATCCGGGGCTGGAACCTGGAGTGCCAGAGCGACACCATGACCCTGGACGCAGTGCTGTCCGCCCAGAATCCGGGCCTGAACCCGGAGCTGATCCGGGCGGCCTTCTGCCAGGCCTATCCCCAGTTCGCCCCCGATTTTGTCACCTTCCACCGCCGGGAGGTGCTGGATATAGAGGGGAAGCCTTTCCGGTAAACGGAAGGCCGCGGGCGGCCACACGGGGCCGCCCCTACGGACCCTGCGCCCACGGGCGGAGTCACATTACCGCGTTTCACCGCGGGCGGCCACACGGGGCCGCCCCTACGGACTCCGCGTTCACGGGCGGGGGCACATTACCGCGTTCCGCCGCGGGCGGCCACACGGGGCCGCCCCTACGGACCCTGCGCTCGCGGGCGGGGTCACATTACCGCATTTTACCGTAGGGCGGGGGCTTGCCCCCGCCGTGGGCGGCGGACCGCCCCTGCATCTGCGTAGAGGCGCATCACGGTGCGCCTGGGAAAGAAGATTAAAAACACAAAGGAGGACACCCCAATGGACAAGCCCACCCAATACACCCTGACCTGGGAAGTTACTGACGACATGACCGCCAAGCGCATCGGCGCCGCCGGGTCCAAGATCCTGTCCACCCCCAACATGCTGGCCCTGATGGAGAGCGCCGCTCTGGAGCTGGCCAAGGAGTACCTGGACGAGGGGATGACCACCGTGGGCGCCGAGGCCCACGTCCGCCATCTGGCCCCCACCCCTGTGGGTATGAAGGTGTCCGCCACCGCTACCCTGCGGTCCATCGAGCGGCGGAAGATGTGGTTCGATATCGAGGTCAACGACGAGAAGGGCAAGTGCGGCGAGGGCTCCCACCTGCGCATCATGGTGCCCAACAAGGACCGGAGCAAGGAGAACCCCTAAAATATGTGGGCCGGGGCTTGTTCCATGCCCGAAATCTCGGAAAAAAGCCCGAATTTCTCCCGAACAGTCTTGCCAATCGAAACATTCAGTGATATAATATTTGCGCTTTTGAACCGATAACACAGAAGGGAACGATATACATGTCCGGACATTCCAAGTGGCACAACATACAAAAGACCAAGGGCGCGGCCGACGCCAAGCGCTCTCAGATTTTTACCAAGATCGCCCGTGAGATGATCGTGGCCGTCAAGACCGGCGGCAGCGGCGACCCCGCCAACAACTCCCGCCTGGCCGCCGTCATCGCCAAGGCCAAGGCCGCCAACATGCCCAACGACAACATCAAGCGCACCATCGACAAGGCTCTGGGCGCCGGCAACAACGACAACTTCGAGTCCGTGGTGTACGAGGGCTACGGCCCCAACGGCGTGGCCGTTATCGTGGAGGCCCTGACCGACAACCGCAACCGTACCGCTCCCGAGGTACGCCACCTGCTGGACAAGTACGGCAAGGGTCTGGGCGCCACCGGCTGCGTGTCCTGGTCCTTCGACAAGAAGGGCGTCATCGTCATGGACTCTGAGGACCTGGACGAGGACACCGTCATGATGGACGCGCTGGAGGCCGGCGCCGACGACATGCAGGCCGACGAGGATGTGTTCGAGATCACCACCGACCCCGACGCCTTCAACGACGTGGTGGCCGCGCTGGAGGCCAAGGGCTACACCTTCCTGGAAGCCGAGGTCCGTATGGTCCCCCAGAACTATGTCACCCTCACCAACGAGGACGACATCAAGAACATGGAGAAACTCATCGACATGCTGGAGGACAACGACGACGTCCAGAACGTCTACCACAACTGGGAGCAGGAATAAACCAGACCGCAAGGCGGCGCCGTCAGGCGCCGCTTTTGTTCTGCGCGGGTACGCCGCCCTCTGTTTCCGCACAAAAAATCTCCCCCCTCCGGGCCGCCCCGGGCCCACTATGACAGTAGCAGATAACAATAACAATTTCTGTATCTGTAACAGTTACTCTCACTATTACTATTACGCAGCCTCTTTTTGTATCAAAAGATACATCAAATCCCTCCGTTCCGCCTATGGCTGAGGAGGGATTTTTTTGAGCGACGAAAAAAAGAGCTTTCTGCTCTACTTTGACAACTACCCCATCATCCGGGCCCTGCCCCCGGACCAGCGGGGTTGGCTGCTGTCCGCCCTGTATGTCTATGCCGACCAGGTGTGGCGGGACGAGACGGTGGCCATGGAGCAGGTCATGGAGGAGTTTCCCAGCCTGTCTCAGGAGGCCAGGGTGGCCTGCGGTTTCATCGGGGCCAACATCCTGCGGGATACCCAGCGGTGGCACCGCCAGCGCCGTTCCAAACAGGAGTGGAAAGCGGCGGGGGGAAGGACGGGGAACCGTCCCCCCAAGCAGGCCCCATCCCAGACGCCGGAGCAGCTCCAGCGGGAACGGGAGGAAATGGCACGGACGCGGCGGCTGGTGGAGCTGCTGAAACTGGAACGCGCCCCCGGCGGCGAGGCCGGAGGCGCGGAAGACGCGGGGGAGTGGAAGGGTCAGGAGCCGGAGGGTTCGGGCTGGGAGTCCTGAGGCTTGGGCGGACGGGCCTTGGAGCCGTCCCGGTCCTCGGGGGGCTCGGGCCGCTGGCCGTCAGGGGGCGGAGTGGACCCGTCGGGGCGCTGGCCGCCCTTGGCTCCAAAGGGCCCCCCTCCGCCTTGGGTGTACTGCTGGACTTGGCCGTCGGCCGTCAGGGTGTAGTCGGTGTCCTCCTTCAGATCGGGGGAGGAGAAGAGTATGGACTGGCAGTCTTTCTCGGTGGTGAAGGACAGCACTTCGCCCCCCTCAGGGTCGGACAGGACCACGTTGGAGCCCGCGGGCAGGGGAGAGGCCAGATTCATGCTCCGGTACTGCTGCCGGGAGCCGGCGGATACCGCGCCGTTCTGGTTGCCCACGGCCACCACATAGCCGCCGTTGATGAGGATGTCGCCGTCGGCGTCCAGGCCGCCGTCGGGGGTGCGGTCATTGGCCATGGCGTACACGTTGCCGCCGTTGATGACCAGACAGCCGTTGGAGTCGATGCCGTCGCCCTCCTCGCCCAGGCCGGCGTTGATCTGGAGGGTGCCGCCGTTGATGGTGACCACGGACGCCTTGTCCTCGTTGACGTTGATGCCGTCGTTCTGGGCCTGGATATTGATGGTCCCGCCGTTGATGGTCAGGTGAAGCTCGGTGTCCAGCCCCTCGTTTTCAGCGGTGATGTTCAGCACGCCGGTGCCCTCGGTCTGGCCGCCCAGATTCATGGACATCTTGGAGTAGAAGGCCCCGTCGTACTTGTGGAGCTTGTCGTCGGTGCCCTCTTTGTAGATCTTGGCCACATAGGAGCCGCTGATGTTGTTCACGCTGCCGTCGGCCAGAATGACGTTGGCGCCGGCGGCGGAGGTGTCCATGGTGGAGGCGGCCACATATTTGCCGCTGTCGCCGTCACAGGCCACCCAGTCAGTGTCGCACTCGAAGACGTTGTAGAAGATCACCGCCGGGGCGACGGTGCAGGTGATGTCCACACCGTCCAGGATCAGGGTGACCACCGCCTGGGAATCGGTCCGGGCGTCCTCACCCAGGTCCACCGCCAACTGGCCGGCGGACAGCACGCCGGATACCCGGTAAGTACCCGGCTGGCGGATGGTGACCACGGTGTGGCTCTGGGCCTCCTCCGGGGTGTGGGCGTCGGCGGCCTCGCCCTCGCCGTAGTCCTGGCCCATGCCGGACTGGTAGTATACGATGTCGTTGCTCACGGTGACGGCCCCGGATCCGGTGATGGCCTGTCCGTCCAGCGTCACGCTCTGGTCAGACAGGATCAGGGTCCGTTCCGTGGCCTCCGGGGCGGGGGAGCTGCTTGCTTCGCCCGCGGGGGCGGAGCAGGCGGCCAGCGACAGAAGCAGGGCGGCCGCCGTCCCCAGGGCGGTGATGGTTCGTTTCATTGGGAAAAAACTCCTTTCCTTGGTAGGCGGACCAGACGCAGCAGATACCATGACAGGGCGGCGCGGCCGGTCCGATGGAATCATCCTATCACATTCGGGGCGAAAATTTTAAAATATTTTCTTTCGAAATTGTAAAAAAACGGTGAAGACCGCAGGCGCCAACGGGCGCCGTCCATGGTCTCCACCGTATTTTTTCCTGTGCAAGCAAGCCTGTAAGCCGGGTTCTGTCTTTTAAGACAGCCATCTATCTCGACGCACCGTTGCCGGTACGCTCAAGCCGCCTCCCCGGGACGGTCGGGCCGACCATGTGTCCCTCCACGGCGTTGCTCCGGATAGAGTTTACAGCGATGGGCTGTTCCCAGCCATCGGGTGAGCTCTTACCTCGCCTTTCCACCCTTACTGTCCCGGTGAGACCGGGACAGCGGTATATCTCTGTTGCACTTTTCCTAGGGTCGCCCCCGGCGGGTGTTACCCGTTATCCTTGCCCTGCGGAGCCCGGACTTTCCTCACAGACGGGCCTTTCGCCCCGCCCGCGCGGCTGTCCAGCTTGCTTGCCTGATTATGATAGCGGAAAAGGGGCGGGTTGTCAAATGGTTTTCTCATCCCCGGGGCCGGGAAAACCCGGCCTTTCGCCGGTCCGCACACCCCGGCGGGACAGGAAGGGGAGGGGAGCGGTCATTTCAACGCTTCCCATCCGGGGCAAAGTGTGCTATAATTATGCTGTATTGCTATGAGGAGGACGCCATGATCATTTTAGGAATCGACCCCGGAGTGGCCACCATCGGGTTTGGGGTCATCCGGGCGGAGCGGCAGAAGAACACGCTGCTGCGGTACGGCGTCATCACCACCCCGCCGGGTATCCCCCTGTCCAGCCGGCTGCTCCAGATCTCCAACGACATGGAGGAGCTGATCCATACCTTCCATCCCGACGAGATGGCGGTGGAGGAGCTGTTCTTTACCAAAAATATCACCACCGGCATCGCCGTGGCCCATGGCCGCGGGGTGATCCTGCTGGCGGCGGAGAAGCTTGGGGTCCCGGTGTTCGAGTACACCCCTATGCAGGTGAAGCAGGCGGTGGCGGGCTACGGCAAGGCCGAGAAGCGCCAGGTCATGCTGATGACCCAGCGGCTGCTGGGGATGAAGGAGATCCCCCGGCCCGACGACGCCGCCGACGCCCTGGCCCTGGCCATCTGCCACAGCCGGGCAGCCACGTCCCTGCTGAATACCGACCGGGTGTTTGACCCCAGGAAATATGACACGCGATAAACCATAAAAGATATGAGGCGGGAGCCAGCGGCCCTATCTTTTATTTGACTTGAAAGGGAGAGACTATGTTCTATTATGTCAGCGGCACCGTTGCCCATGTCGAGCCCTATCTGGCCGTCATCGACTGCGGCGGGGTGGGCTACGCCTGCCGGACCACCAGCTATACCCTGTCCGCCCTGAAAAAGGGTGACAAGGGAAAGCTCTTTACATACTTGAACGTCCGGGAGGACGCCATGGAGCTGTACGGCTTTGCCACCCAGGAGGAGCTGAACCTGTTCCAGCAGCTCATCTCCGTGTCCGGGGTGGGCCCCAAGGCCGCCCTGTCCATCCTGTCCTCCAGCACCCCGGCCAATCTGGCCCTGTCCATTATCACCGGGGACGAGAAGGCCCTGACCTGCGCCCAGGGCGTGGGCAAGAAGATCGCCCAGCGGGTCATTCTGGAGCTGAAAGACAAGCTGGCCAAGGGCCAGACCGTTTCCGCCGCCGGGGAGAGCTACGGCGGCACCGGCATCACCGTCATCCCGGAAAACAAGCTGTCCGAGGCTTCCGCCGCTCTGGCTGTTCTGGGCTACTCCCAGAGCGAGATCAACGTGGCCCTCAAGGACGTGAATCTGGACGGCCTGACCCTGGAGCAGATCATCAAGGCGGCGCTGAAAAAGATGATGAAGGGCTGACCCCATTGGCTGAGAGGAGCGAGTGTCATGGCAAAGTTCGAGTGTACGATCCCGGCGGTCTATGATTTTGACGATACCCTGAAGTATTTCCACGACCACCTTTCCAAATGCGGCGTGACGGCCAGCTATGAGGGCGGCAGCGACTACCGCTGCGGCGATTTCCGGGTGGCGGTCCGGGTCTATGAGCGGTATACGGTCTTAGGCGATAACCGCCTGAGTTTAACGGTGACCCTGGCCAGCGCCGGGGAAGAGATCTTTGCCAGCGCCATCGCGGCTGCGGGAGGCGGAGGCATGGTAAAGATCTGGGATTGGGGCGAAAAGGAATTTTTGCAATGTTTTCAGGCAGCGGCGGAGATGTTTGAGGGGATGAAGCCCCGGACAGGAACGCTCTGACCTTCTGACGAGGAACCCTGAAAGAACAGGAAGTGGACCGATGGCGATTGATTTTTCCAATTCAGAATTTGAGTCCGAGGACCTGGAGCCTCTGGTGACCACCTCCCTGACCCGGGAGGACGAGAACGAGTATTCCCTGCGCCCCAAGACGCTGCGGGAGTACATCGGCCAGGAGAAGGCCAAGGGAAACCTGGAGGTCTTTATCCAGGCCGCCAAGATGCGCCAGGAGCCCCTGGACCATGTGCTGCTCCACGGCCCGCCCGGCCTGGGCAAGACCACCCTCAGCGGCATTATCGCCAATGAGATGGGGGTCAACGTCCGTATCACCTCCGGCCCCGCCATCGAGAAGCCGGGGGATCTGGCCGCCCTGCTGACCAATCTGAACGAGAACGACATCCTCTTCGTGGACGAGATCCACCGGCTGAACCGGGCGGTGGAGGAGGTTTTGTACCCCGCCATGGAGGACTACGCCATCGACATCATCATCGGCAAGGGGCCTTCGGCCAACTCCATCCGGCTGGACCTGCCCAAGTTCACCCTCATCGGGGCCACTACCCGGGCGGGCCAGCTGTCCGCCCCGCTGCGGGACCGGTTCGGAGTGACGTTAAGGCTGGAGCTTTACACCCCCCGGGAGCTGGCCATGATCGTCACCCGGTCCGCCGGTATTCTGGGGGTCCCCATTGAAGCGGACGGGGCCATGGAGATCGCCAGGCGGTCCCGGGGCACGCCCCGGATCGCCAACCGGATGCTCCGCCGTGTCCGGGACTTCGCCCAGGTCCGGGCGGGGGGCGTCATCACCAAAAAAGTGGCCGACGAGGCTCTGACCGCCCTGGAGATCGACCACCTGGGCCTGGACGCCATCGACCACCGGATGCTCCGCAGCATCATTGAGAATTACAAGGGCGGCCCCGTTGGGCTGGAGACCCTGGCGGCCACCATCAACGAGGAGGCCGTCACGCTGGAGGATGTCTACGAGCCTTACCTCATGCAGCTGGGCTTCCTGACCCGGACGCCCCGGGGCCGGTGCGTCACCCCCAAGGCCTATCAGCACCTAGGCCTGTCCGTACCGGGCCTTCGGGACGGGGGAGAGATGGAGCAGCTGAGCTTTTGATCAAGAGGGGTATCGTTAAGAAGAATAAATTTTAGTATATGGATGTATTAGGGGGCGTCGGGGACGCCGCCCCCTACACACGGTTTACAATATGGCTTCGTAGGGGGCGGCCTCTGGACGCCCCGCCCGTAGGGCGGCCCCTTGGGGCCGCCGCCAAAATGGCAGCCGTCGGAC
>Ga0129306_1002785_pt1 | contig 14557 bp, 10 predicted proteins | sample P827metagenome_FD_94438 | JGI IMG/M metagenome (GOLD analysis project Ga0129306, IMG submission 94438) | Capybara group fecal microbial communities from Wisconsin, USA - P827 metagenome | ecosystem: Host-associated > Mammals > Digestive system > Large intestine > Fecal | place: USA: Wisconsin...
CAACTAGAGAACCAAGGTCCATCTCGCCTTTAATAACGAAATATCCGCCAAGCATGGCACAGACTACAGGAAGTATAAGTCCTATAAAGTGGTAGAGTGGATAAAACTGCGTAAGTACCTTTGTCTGGTTCATGTTAAGGTCAAAATAGTGCTTGTTGTGTTTCTTGAATTTATCTATCTCATATGCTTCCCTCGCAAATGCCTTAACAGTACGGACTCCCGCAAGATTCTCCTCTGCAACTGTGGTCATCTCCGCGTTTTCCTCGCTTATGTCCGAGTAAACCTTATCAAACTTCTTTTCAAGATAGAAGCTTAGTGCGCCTCCAAATATCATAACCGCAAGGGGAATGATGGTAAGGACTTTGTTAAGCGTGAACATGCAGTAAAGTACCGAGATCATATAGGTGGATACCTGGATAATGAGCATACCTGTCATACCGAAGGCATCCTTTACCTTGTCCACATCCTCACGAAGTCTTGCCATAAGTTCTCCGGTGTTGGTGTTATCAAAGTAATTCATGGAAAGGGTCTGAAGATGAGCAAAAAGATCTTCTCTCATCATGCGGCCTATAGTCTGGCTGTTGCGGTCGTAAGTAAACTCTTTGATATAGCCAAGTACCGCCCTTCCGATACCGATAGCTACAAGAGCGACCAAAAGCCATGTAAAACGGCTGAAATCCTTTCCGATAAAAACCTCATTAACTATTGTCTTACTGACCATAGGTGACATCATCTCGAGCCCTATGGCGATAAAAAGACAAGCTGTAGCTATAACATAGCTTTTCCAAAATTTTAGTACGTAAGTGCTTAGTTTCTTCAAAATGTCTCCTCCCTTAAGTCAAAAACTCGGCGCATAAGATAAAAAGAGCCCCGGGTAAATTTATTACCCGAGGCCATAGTTATCAAATATAAAGCATCTAATAAGCGAAACCGCCATCAAATACTCTGCTCCGAGGTAATAAAAAACTTTGAACGATAATCAATGTTATTAAAGCCATAAAAGCCCGCACGAACCTTATAGCTATCCAAATGATTGATTGTTCTAACTAACTTTGTCATAGTTCATTACCTCTCTTTCCCTGAATTTATCAAACGGCTGACAAATCCGCTTGCTCCATTATTTAAACATATAGACTTAATAAAGTCAATAGAAGTTTTTGATTTTTGTGAATTTTATATATTAGTTTTACTAAATGTAACCATAATCACCACTTCTTTTTTGGACATACCACTCTTTTTCCTGCGGCTCTGATCTCAACGTAGCAACCGCAAGCCTGGCACGTGCCGGCAAGAAGATATTCGCAGCTTTCGCAAATGTGAAGACGCTTTGCGTAAGCTTCCGGAGCTGCTTTATCTGAAGGAGAGAGGGCATTAATGTAGCCCTCGATCTCCTCTTTGTATCTGTCAGGGTCAATGTCGCGAAGAAGACATTTCTTACAAAATCTTTGGCTTTCTTCCATAAAACTTCAAACCGGAATTATACGGTAAGTGTAAGATGGAGAACGCTGCAAGCAGGAATAGCAAAGCAAAGCTCGTTTCCGCTTGCCTTTACATCGTCAAATGCCTGAACCTTAACTGTTTCAGGAGCGTCAAAGGTGTTGTGAGCATTCATCTTGCCTGTTACGATCTCGCCCTTAACTTCCTTAACAGGAGTATCTGTAAGGACAGTTCTGATATCGTAAGCGTCTTTTGCGGAAAGATTTGTAAGTGTAACGTGGATCTTGCCATCTTCTCCAAGTGATACTGACTCGTTAAGGTTTGGAACCATGTATTTATCTTCAAGACCGATGCAGTCTGTCTCGATGTGTGAATCAAGAAGAGTGCCGTTCTGATGAGCTTTGTACATGTTAAATACGTGGTAGGTAGGTGTTTTTATCATCTTGTCGCCATCTGTAAGGATAACTGCCTGAAGCACGTTGATAAGCTGTGCGATATTTGCCATGCGTACTCTGTCGCAGTGCTTGTTGAAGATGTTAAGGTTGATACCTGCAACAAGAGCATCACGAACAGTATTCTGCTGGTAAAGGAAGCCGGGGTTGGTACCCGGTTCAACATCATACCAGGTTCCCCACTCATCTACGATAAGACCGATCTTATGGTCTTTGTCGTGCTTATCCATTATCTGGGTGTGGCGAGAGATAAGCTCTTCCATAAAGAGTGTCTTTGAAAGGGTCTTATACCATTCTTTTTCATCAAACTGTGTAGCACTTCCCTTATGCTCCCAATCATCTCCAGGAACAGTGTAGTAGTGAAGTGAAAGACCGTCCATAAAGCCGTGCTCGCGCTCCTGAGCTTTTCTGAAGCATGTTTCAAGAACCACGTCAGTCCACTCGTAATCGTTTCCGTTAGGACCGCAGGCAATCTTAAATATAGGATTCTTTGGGTCGTAATTTCTTACAAATGTCTGGTAGCGTCTGTAGTTGTTGCCGTAAAACTCAGGAGTCATGTTACCGCCACAGCCCCAGTTCTCGTTACCTACGCCAAAGAAGTCAACCTTCCAAGGCTTCTCATGACCGTTTGCCTTACGCATATCTGCCATAGGAGATACGCCGTCAAAAGTCATATACTCTACCCACTCGCTCATTTCCTGAACGGTGCCGCTGCCCATGTTGCCGTTGATATAGCGCTTGCAGCCGATCTGCTCTGTGAGCTCCATAAATTCGTTCGTTCCGAAACTGTTGTCTTCAAGAACGCCGCCCCAGTGGGTGTTGATCATTTTCTTTCTTGTTTCCTTAGGACCAACGCCGTCGCGCCAGTGATATTCGTCTGCAAAACAGCCGCCCGGCCAGCGAAGTACAGGAAGCTTAAGCTCGCGAAGAGCCTCAACAACGTCTTTTCTCATGCCGTTTACATTTGGAATGTCAGAATTTTCCCCAACGTAAAGTCCTTCGTAGATACACCTTCCGAGGTGCTCTGAAAAATGTCCCTGAAGTTCAGGGTTGATGTGTCCCTTTTTGTTTTTAGGGTTGATGTAGAAATTGTACATTTTAATGATCCTCCGATTTGATTACTTTTGTGTAAATCAATATGATTATATACTAACCTGCGGGCTAAAACAATTGATTTTCACCATATTTTATACGAAATAAAATAACAGACATTGAAGATAAAAGGCTGCATTGATATAATCTTATTTGCATGGATTTATGCATAAAAACAAAAGGAGAAAAAAGATGGGAAGAAATTATTATCAGTTTATTGACATTACGGACTTTGGACCGTATGTTACAAAACTTATCCTTGGTATGCCAAGAAAAGTTAAAAAAGAAGAATTAAGTACAGATCAGTTCAGCGTTTTTGTAAAGATCTACGACAAAGCAGGAAATCCTGTTATGCTTCCAAAGAGTTTTATTGAGCGCGACAAGTTTTTCCCAAGCGAGGCATTTCGCCCTGTATGTAAGGTATACCCTTGCTGCCGCTTTGGAAACGAAAAAGAAGAGAGCGATTTTGTGGCTATCGAAATGCCTTACGGCCCTATTTACAAGGGAAGTTCAGCCATCGCATCAGATTTTACCAACATGAACGGCCACAACAAGTATACCGTAAGCGACTACAGAGTTACCCAGATAAAGGAGATAGGCGAGGGTGATGACACTCTTGTTGGTCTTGTTTTTGACAACTGCGCAGGTGTTTACAACTTCAAGAAAGACCGTTTCCGCGAGGGCGTTTCTTCTTACGAAAAACTTCCTATGCATTACGGATACTATGTTCCTGAAGTTAAGAACGGTAAGAGACCTCTTATCATCTTCCTTCACGGCGCAGGAGAGGGCGGCCATGAGCCTGCCATCGCATGGAGCGCAAATAAGGTTACAGCTCTTTCAGACCCTGAAAACCAGGCTAAATTTGGCGGCGCATTCGTACTTGTACCGCAGTGCGAGACAATGTGGCTTGATAACGGAACCCATCAGTACAATGATTCCGGTATCAGTATGTATACAGAAGCATTAAAGGCTCTTATCGATGAATTTGTTGCAAATAACGAGTCAGCTATCGATACAGACCGCATCTACATCGGCGGTGATTCAAACGGCGGATTTATGACAATGCGCATGATCATGAGCTATCCTGAGTACTTTGCAGCAGCATACCCTATCTGCGAGGCTATGATAGATGAGAGAGTATCTGAAGAAGATATAGCTAACATGAAAGATCAGGCTATCTGGTTTACACATGCAAAGAATGACCCTGTTGTAGTTCCTGATAAGTACGTGCTTCCTACATACAACAGGCTTATGGCAGCAGGGGCAAAGAATGTACACTTTACCTTCTGGGACAAGATCGTAGATATCCATGAGGGCTTTAAGAATGAAAATGGCGAGCCGTTTGAGTATCTTGGACATTTTGCATGGATCCCTATGCTTAACGATGACTGCAAGGTAGACTTTGACGGAAAGCCTGTAGTAGTAGACGGAAAAGAAGTAAGTCTTCTTGAGTGGCTGGCAAAACAAAAGATCAGCCGTTAGACTGCAGAAACGCAGTTTGTGCAGTTTTACGGATGTCTTTGTTCTGGCGAGCGAAGCGAGAGCAGAACTTCGGAGCGCAAAACGGATACGTTTTGTGGGAAGTAAAATAGCAGAAGTACTTTGGGGACGGAGTCAGGTTGACATTTTGTATGCAAAATGTTGACCTGACTCCTTTCCAATGGGGGCATCAGCATATTTTGCAAGATCTCAATATTTTTAGTATAATTCCGATATATAAGATAACTATTTTTATTGCCCACAGGAGACTTGCTTATGAAGAAAAACAAACTCACTATAATTCTGGCAGTTATCGCAGTTATTGCCCTTATCGGCTGGGGCGTTACCGCAGGAATGCTTAAAGACGCAAGAAAAAGTACAGATCCGGATGGAAAAGCTGTGGCTTCCGTTACTGAAAATATAGCAGACAATACGGCAAATGAGGATACTCCGGAAGAAAACATTTCCGCAAATGAGGATGTATCCGGAAGTGAGACCGTAAAAGAGCCGGACGGCGAAGGCAAAGAAAACGCGCCTGAAGCACAGGACAGTGAAAGCGGCGAAAACATTTCAGAAGGTGACCCTAATAAGGAAGAAAACACTTCAGATGCATCCTTAGAAAACAAAAAGGATGACAAAGAAGAAAAATCGGAAGACGTAAAGGATTCCGGTATAGAAGAGGGCAAAGGTACAGGTAAAAAGGGATCTGATAATAAAGACACCAAAATAGACGATAAGACAGAGGATAAAAAGGACACTGAAAAGAAACCGGTAAAAACCACCGCAAGCGGTCTTCATGTAGATGGAACTCACCTTGCGGATGCAAAGGGTAATGCTGTCCAGCTTCGAGGCGTCAGTACCCATGGCCTTGCATGGTTCCCTGCATATGTAAATAAAGAACTATTTAACGAGCTTGCAAGTGATTGGGGCGCAAACGTTGTAAGACTTGCCATGTACACTGAAGAATACGGCGGGTATTGCTCCGGGGGAGATAAAGAAGCCCTTAAAAAACTTGTAAAAGACGGCGTAAAGTATGCCGCAGATGCCGGGATGTACGCCATTGTAGACTGGCATATACTTTCAGACGGCGACCCGACTAAAAACAAAGAAGAAGCAAAGAAATTCTTTAAAGAGATAACAAAAGACCTGTCAGGGTATAACAACGTGCTCTACGAGATCTGCAACGAGCCAAACGGCGGCACAAGCTGGAGCACCATAAAAAAGTATGCGGAGGAGATAATCCCCGTTATCCGTAAAAATGCCCCCGATGCAGTTATAATAGTGGGAACACCTACATGGTCTCAGGAAGTTGATAAAGCGGCAGCAGACCCGATAACAACAGATGACAACGTAGTATATGCACTTCATTTTTACGCAGCTACCCACAAGGACGACCTTAGAAACAAGATGGTTAAAGCCGTAAAAGCAGGGCTTCCGGTATTTGTAAGCGAGTTTGGTATCTGCGATGCCTCCGGAAACGGCGGATGCGATGAAAAGAGCGCAAATGAATGGATAAAACAGCTTGATAAATACGGCATAAGCTATGTTTGCTGGAACCTTGCAAACAAAAATGAATCATCATCCCTTTTCCTTTCAGGCTGCAGCAAGACAAGCGGTTTTAATACTTCAGACCTTTCAGATGAAGGCAAGTGGCTTAAAAAAGTGCTTACAAAAAGAGCCGGAAAGAAGCTTGAATTTGAAGATGTTCCTGAAGATAAACAGGATGACAAAAAGACTGATCAGAAAGCCGATAATTCAGGGAAAGAAGACAGCAAAACCGACAAAACAGATTCGGGATCAAAGACTCCTAAAAAGGCCGACATTTCCGGGGAAAGCGGCAATTTCGCTTATACTGCCACCGTAATAAACACCTGGGAAGAAAACGGCAAGACCAACACCCAGTACACTATTTCTGTTACAAACAACGGAAACAGTGTGGATAAATGGGAAGTAAACATCACATTCGGTGGAAAGATAAAGCTTAATAACAGTTGGAACTGCGTTGCTTTGGCCTCTGAAAATGTGCTTACAATAAAGAATGCGGAGCACGCCGGAAGTTTAGAAAAAAACGCCACAGTATCAGATATTGGTGTTATAATTATAGAACAATAATCTTAAAAGACGAGGTGAAAACATGCCGGCTTCATATCTTCATCAATCAATAGCTACAGATACTTTAAAGGATTTAAATACATTTGAGGGTTTTTCAACCGCAGCGTTCCTTGCGGGAAGCGAAGGACCGGATCCTTTCTTCTTTTCCCTCATTCCAAAGAAGGATGCAGTAAGACCGCCTGAGGTGGGACATCTTTTGCATAAGACAAAGACCGGAGATTTTCTTAAGGCGCTTATCCTTGCCTCGATAAATGATCCGGTGCTTAAGTCATATACCCTTGGGTACCTTTCTCATTACGGAACAGATACCATATTTCATCCGTATATCTACACAAAGTCCTTTATGGAAGATGGCACCTACAGCGGCGATAAGCACTGCACCTTCGAGCATGTGCTTGATGGCTACACCTACAGGAAACGTGGTCATGAAAGCGGAACACCTACCCACATGCTGGGCTACATAAAGATGACATCCTCAGAAAAAGAGCGTGTGGCAGGGCTTTTATCATCTGCCCTTGCACAGGTTCACCCTGATCACGCCCTTACAAGGCGCGAAGTGGTTAAAAGTTTTGATGATGCCATAAAGCTTTGCAGACTGCTAAAAAAAGAAAGCGGCAAGAAGTTTTCAATCCTCATTTCAATAGCTGAAAAGACGCCTATAAAAGGGCCTATGCTTTCTCACATTGTGCCTGACGACACCATGGAAAACATCGCAAGTAAAGAAGGCTACTCTCATATGGGCTTTTACTGGGACGACATTTTAAATGCGGACCACAATACCTGGAGGTCGTACTGGGAGCCTGACACCCCTAGAAATGAGGGCTACGAAGAGCTCTATACCCTGGCAGTTTCAAGAGGAGCGGCCTTTGTTTCGGCAGCTTTGGGATATTTTAAAGGAGCGCTGTCACTTGAAGCGCTGCTTGGCACCATCGGTGACATGAGCTTTGACTCCGGCCTTCCTTGGCAGGACACAAAACCTATCGGTTCTTCCGAAAATGAGGAAAGCAAAGATAATTAAAGACATTAACGCAGTTGACACTTCCCCTTAATTGGTTTATATTTTTTCGTGAGTATAAAATGATTAAGGGGAATTCTTTATGTCTGAAAAAACTACGGGTTCGGCCTTCCTTAAAGGCCTTAGAGACGGCCTGCCCATTGGACTTGGCTACTTTGCCGTCTCGTTTTCGCTTGGGATCATTGCCAAAAAGGGCGGTATTTCAGCGCTTCTTGGCTTTATCACAAGCTTTTTTACAAGGGCCTCCGCAGGTGAATACGGCGGATATTCAGTTATTGCTGCAAGCGGCTCTTATATGGAGATCTTTATTATCTCGCTTATTACAAATGCCAGATATCTTCTTATGGGCTGTGCTATGAGCCAGAAATTCAGCCCTAAGACATCTCTTGCAAAAAGACTTCTTGTGGGAGTAGGCATTACAGATGAGATATTCGGTATTTCCATCGCATGGCCGGGCTACCTAAAACCAATATATACATACGGCGCCATGCTTATTTCTACGCCTATGTGGGCAGCAGGCACAGCTCTTGGAATAGTGGCAGGCTCGGTGCTTCCGGTTAAAGTGGTCTCCGCTCTTAGCGTAGCACTTTACGGCATGTTTCTTGCCATAATCGTACCGCCTTCAAAGAAAGACAAAGCTGTTGCGGTCTCTGTAGTGGCAAGCTTTATCTTAAGCTTTATCTGCAGCTATGCGCCGGTAGTAAAGGAAATCTCTTCCGGCACCAGGACAATAATCCTTACCGTCCTCATTGCAGGGGTTGCAGCTATCTTAAAGCCTGTAGAAGTAAAGAACGAGGAGGACAGTGAAAATGAATAGTACCTCCCGCGTAATAATATATATCCTTATAATGATACTTACCACCAATGCCATAAGAGTGCTTCCACTTACTCTTATCAGAAAACCTATAAAGAACCGCTTTATCCAGGGTTTTCTCTATTATGTGCCGTATGTGACCCTTGCGGTAATGACCTTTCCTGCCATAATCGAGGCAACGGGAAGCCGCCTTGCAGGGTGTCTTGCCCTTGTGGCAGGCATCATCGCAGCATACTTTGGTCTGGGACTTTTTCCGGTTTCTGTTATATGCTGCCTGGTTGTAGCCATAGTGCAGATATTTGGGTAAAGACAGTGCATATAAGCTAATCCCTTTGGCGGTGACGTCAAAGGGTTTTTTGTTGTTTTTTGGGGGGCTTCCCGCGGAGGCCTTTTTCTCTTTTTCGTTTTTCATGTCGAAAAATCCGTATTTTCTAAAATGTTCCGCCGCTTTTTATTTAATGTGCATGCTCGCTTGAAACTCGCCGGGGTAGTGGGAGATACGGGTGCATCTCGCTAACGCGATCTGATATAGAAATAATAAAGTCATCTTTCAAGCAAGCTTGAGATGACTTTTTCATTTCTATAACGGTGCTTTGCACCTTACGCCCGAATCTTGTCAACCCTCACCCGGCTCAGACAAATCGCTCGCATACACGTAAAAAGCTTACCGTAACATTAAGAAAATGAGGATTTATCTCCAAATCAAAAAACGAAAAAGAGAAGTCGGCGCGGGTGCGCCCCCTGTGCCAAATAACAGCATATGAAAATCTTTTTTAGGAAGTATCTGAATTATTATCCTGTTGCTAAGGCGGGTTCTTTTGTTGATTTTGTACATTTTTAAGGCTCTTTTTTATACATAATGCTGATAATTTTGAGTTTTATTGACAGCAGAGAATAATAGTTGTATCATCTTATGCGTTATCGCCGGTCGGCGAAAGTCTTATTATCTTAGATCAGTATAGCGGTGTATGGATGTTTTCGTAAAAGGCATATATCAATCCCGGGAGCCTTACCGTTATATCTTTGTTCAAGATTATTTCAGACATTAAAAACTTAAGAAAGGGTGTGTTCTGCGACCTTCAGACGGTTGACAATGGACTTGTCTTTGAGATATCATGAGGGTGAAAAGCAGATGATATAATTATAGTGAATGATTTGAAAACGGCTGTAATGGCGGCCGGTAATATGGCAGAATATGATGCTGCCGTTAAGGATATTCTTTCTGATAAGCAGGTGCTTGCGTGGATATTGCAAGGAACTGCATCAGAGTATAGTAATTTACAGATAAATGAAATTATACCTCTTATTGAAGAACCAATGGTTTCAGGAATTCCGGTTAATCCAGGGCTTTCTAACACCGGAAATACTTTAATTACCGGTATGCAGACAGAAAGCAATATTCCGGGTGAAGGAGTTATATATTACGACATCAGATTTTTTGTAAGGAATCCTCTATCAGATGGAAGAAAAGGCCTTCGAATAATTGTGGATGTGGAAGCTCAAAAGGATCCTTATCCCGGTTATGATCTTGTTACAAGAGGTATTTTTTATGGCGGGCGTATGCTTTCCGAACAGGCCGGTCGCAATTTTGTGGGTAAAGATTATGATTCTCTTGAAAAGGTTTACAGTATTTGGATATGCTTTAATTCCCCTGCCGGAACTGCCAATACGACTACAAGATACAGAATTGTTGAGGAATCTGTTTACGGAGAAAATGATAAGGACGCCAGAAGCGATCTTTTGCAGGTTGTGATGGTGAATTTACCCAGTGAGAATAATGCAGAAAAAGCTGTAAATAAACCATCAAAAATGCACGAGATGCTTTATGATTTGTTTGTAAGGAAACAACCGATCAATGAGAAAATTGATGACCTGATGGGAAAGTACGGACTAAATATGAGAAAAAGCGAAGGGAGGATCGATCGTATGTGTAATTTAAGTGAAGGTGTTTATATGCAAGGCGTTGAAGATGGCATTGAAAAGGGCGTAAAGCAGGGTGAAGAGCGGTTTGGAAAACTCGTGGCGGCATTGACTCGTGCCGGAAGGCTTGAAGATATTACAAAGGCAGCTGAAAACAAGGAGGAAAGAGATCGCCTGTATAAGGAGTTTGATCTCTAGAAGTAAATAATGATCAGGAAGTTGAAGCGAATATGCTGCCTGGTATTGATGGCTGCCATCGTGTTTGGCTGTTCGTCATCAACTATTGTCAGGGCAGACGATCCGCCTACAGAAGAAACAGAAGTAGAAACCGGAGAAAGGCTTGGCAATCTGAACCTTACGCAGCTTGACCACCTTTACGAGGCAAGCGTTGTAAGGACCGGGCAGAAATACCTTGGGAAAAAAGAGATAAACAAAAATGTCCTTGAAGGCGGCAAGAAACTGTTTCCTTCAATTAACACCACGGAATACCGCGATGCCATGAATGCAAAGTGGGAAGATTTAACGGAATATGAAAAAGAATACGATAACACCCTTACGTGGAACCTTAAGAGCGGCGGATATAAGAAATGCGTAGCATTTATGAAAAATCTTTCCCGCATCGATGGCGTATACCTTTACAAGATCGGAAGGACGGAAGAAGGCCGTGATATGCTGGCGCTTGATATCGATCTTCCTTCTAAAAGAGAAAAGAAACTCCTTATGATGACGGGTACGGTGCACGCAAGAGAGCAGGCGGGTTATGGCTTTGCCCTTAAGATGATCTCAGATATGCTAAACTCAAAGGAAGGCAGACAAAAGCTTGAGACCATGCGTATTGCCTGCGTTCCCCTTGTAAATGCGGATGTGTGCGAAGGCCTTAGAAAAGAGCCTGATGAGTGGATGGAAGGAAAGTATTTTTACAAGGCTAACGCCATAGGCATTGACCTTAACAGTAACTGTCCGACTCTTACTTCAGGTATTCTTAAAAAGGGCGTAAAAAAGAGCAAGTATCTTGAATATGAGCCTTGCGGCTCGGGGTATTGCGGTACTCTTGGCGAGGCCTCAGAGACAAAAGCGATGATGAAGTGGATCTACTATTATGTGGCCTGCGAGCAGGCAGACCTTTATATCGATCTTCATCAGCAGGGGCGCATAATATACGACGGTCAGGAGACCGGCGGCAGCGACTATATGGAAAGATGCAACAGGTATATAAGTGCGGTAAGTAAGCTGCTGCATTACGGCGTTATACGAGATGACTACGACGATGAAAGAAGGATCGGTACAGGTAAAGGCCTTATTGAATGGGCTGTAAACTGTGCATATTGTTATTATGACAGTTCTATCGGAAACATGGTCTGGATGGATGATGAAGGCTACACCTTTACAGGGCTTGATTACTGGAACTATGATGAGGCGCTTGATAACGGGTTTGATCCCCTTGTAACAAATGACCATTTTGCAGATATGACTATAGAGATCGGCTACGGGCAGCCATACCTTGGTGGCAGCAAAACAGCCTACAAGAACAATGCGAAAGAGTACAGCAGCAGGCATTTTGACAGACTTTTATATGTAATAGCGGACGAACTTAACAAAAATATTGTTATTTATGAATAAACCGGAAAGGGACAGGCAAATGAGCCTGTCCCTTTCCGGTTATTTTGCTTTGAAAAATGAAAAGAGGTTATGAATCAAATCGCTGCGAAGCCTTTTTCAAGGTCTGCGATTATATCATCGATGTGCTCTGTACCAATTGAAAGTCTGATGGTACTCTGGCTTATGCCCTGGTCTGCAAGCTCGGCATCAGACAGCTGTGAGTGAGTTGTTGATGCAGGGTGGATTACAAGACTCTTTACGTCGGCAACGTTTGCAAGGAGAGAGAAGATCTCGAGGTTGTCGATAAATCTCCATGCCTCGTCCTTGCCGCCTTTGATCTCAAATGTAAAGATCGAAGCGCCGCCTTTTGGGAAATACTTCTCATAAAGAGCATGGTCCGGATGCTCAGGAAGTGAAGGATGGTTAACTTTAGCTACCTTAGGATGGTTCTTCAGGAAATCTACCACTTTCTTTGTGTTCTCCGCATGTCTGTCAAGGCGAAGAGACAGAGTCTCAACGCCCTGCAGGAGGAGAAAAGCATTGAATGGAGAAATGCATGCGCCCGTATCACGGAGCAAAATGGCTCTGATAAATGTTACAAATGCAGCAGGTCCTACTGCGTCATAGAAGGAAACTCCGTGATAGCTTGGGTTTGGATCGGCGATATTTGGATATTTACCGCTCGCTTTCCAGTTGAACTTTCCTGATTCTACAATAATTCCGCCGAGGGTTGTACCGTGCCCTCCGAGGAATTTTGTGGCTGAATGTACTACAACATCGGCACCGTGCTCAATAGGTCTGATAAGATACGGTGTTCCAAATGTGTTGTCAATAACAAGTGGAAGTCCATGCTTATGTGCTATTTCTGCAATAGCATCAATGTCAGGAATATCGCTGTTAGGGTTTCCGAGAGTCTCAAGGTAGATGGCTCTGGTGTTTTCCTGTATAGCGCCCTCAACCTCAGCAAGATCATGCGCGTTTACAAAAGTTGTAGAAACGCCGTACTGCGGAAGTGTGTGTGCAAGAAGATTGTAGCTACCGCCGTAAATGGTTTTCTGTGCTACAATGTGGCCACCGTTTGCTGCAAGAGCTTCGATGGTGTATGTGATAGCTGCTGCACCTGATGAAACTGCAAGAGCAGCGCTTCCGCCTTCAAGGGCTGCAACTCTTTTCTCAAGAACATCCTGAGTTGAGTTTGTAAGTCTTCCGTAAATGTTACCTGCATCAGCAAGACCGAATCTGTCGGCAGCGTGTTTGCTGTTTCTAAAAACATAAGATGTTGTCTGGTAAATAGGAACCGCTCTGGCATCTGTAGCCGGATCCGGCTGTTCCTGTCCAACATGTAACTGTAAAGTCTCAAATTTGTAATTACTCATAATTCATATCCTCCTCATCGTTTGGTTCATAATTATCTTGAGGACATGTTATCATGACCAACCTACTAAGTCAATAGGTTAATCCTTAACAAAATTTGAGAGTCAGTTATCAATTTAATCGATTACTAAAAAGGACAGGCTCATTTGCCTGTCCCTTGTTGGTTTTATGTTTAAATTACATCATTATCACATTCGCCTGGCTGCCGCGTTTGCCACCGGTGCCGCGGTGGGACCAGTACCTGCCCTGTGAGCACATAGTACATTCGGCTACATCATCAATGTGGTTCCTCGTAAGCCTTAACTGTTCAAGCCTTTTAGCAACAACACCTTTTAGGTCTACGAGGAATTTTCCTTCGTGTCCTGCTTCAGGCGTAAAAAACTGTCTTCCATCTTCTCCAAGAAGCTTTAGTACTGCCTCCGGTACCTCTGGCCCCGTCTCAAAGCAGTCCTTGCAGATGGCAGGCCCGATGGCGGCTCTGATATTTTCAGGCTTTGCCCCAAGAGAAACCATCTTTGCTACGGCCTCTCCCTCAATATCAGCCACAGTGCTTCTCCAGCCGCAGTGAACAGCACCTATAACCCCGTTTACAGGGTCTTCAAGCAGCACCGGCACGCAGTCTGCAGTAAAGATCACAAGCGGCACGCCTTTTTCGGCTGTTACGAGTCCATCTGCCTCAATAAGTTCGCCCGCCTCTGCAAATGAATACATATCAGCGCTTGTAACGATCCTTACGTGATTTCCGTGTACCTGCTTGCCACTTACTATATCAGTAAGAGGAATGCCGCAGCTCGCGCCAAATATCCTGTAATTTGTAAGGACGTTTTCCTTATCATCGCCTCTGCCAAAACCAAGGTTAAGAGAGGTAAAGTCGCCGCTGCTTATTCCGCCAAGTCTTGTTGAAAATGCATGAGCACATTTGATTACACTTGAAGCCACAAACTCTGCCTTGTTTGGCAAAACCTTATAGTCTGTAAGCTCGTCGTTTTTATTGTAATAAAGGTCCATATTTAAAGGATAGCGGCCCGCAAGCATCTCCTTAAGAAAAAACCTGTCCCCCTCCCAAAGCTCAAGATTAGGTATCTTTTCTTTAGCAATCCATGAAAGGGTCCCTTCCGGGCAGTCCATATTTATATCGCCATCCCATGAGGTGCCAACGTAAAGATACATATCCTCATCCTCAAGTCCTTCGTAATGGAAGCCAATGGTGCCAAGGAAACGGTATTCGGATAAAGCTACGCCGGCTTCTTCGTATACCTCACG
>Ga0129306_1002786_pt1 | contig 14556 bp, 10 predicted proteins | sample P827metagenome_FD_94438 | JGI IMG/M metagenome (GOLD analysis project Ga0129306, IMG submission 94438) | Capybara group fecal microbial communities from Wisconsin, USA - P827 metagenome | ecosystem: Host-associated > Mammals > Digestive system > Large intestine > Fecal | place: USA: Wisconsin...
GACGTCGCAGAGAACCATGTCCCCGTCGTGCGCGGTGCCTTCGTAGGCGTAATAGTGGATGCAGAAATTGTTCTGCCCGGCGGAGATGATCGACGGGAACCCGGGCTCGAGGCAGCCGTTTTTCACGAGCGCATTGTCGTAGAGCATCTTGATCTCGTATTCCTTCATGCCGTCGCGGACCCCGTGCATCATCGCGCGGATGCCCTCCCCGGTGATGCGGACCGCTTCGCGCATGGCGTCGATCTCGCAGTCGGCCTTGATCGTACGCAGTCCGGCAAGGATCGGGCGGTTGTTCTTCACGGCGAGGCCGGGGTGTTCCTCTTTTATCCGGGCGGCAAAGCGGTGCGCTTCGGTCCAGTCGCGGAGGGAGCGGGTCTCATCGATATCGAGCCAGACGGTGTTCACGCGGTCCGACGCGGCCTTCCAGTACGGCTCGAAATCGGCGGTAAAGGCGATATCCGTGATCCCGGAGATGGCGGTCGCCTCGTCGGCCTTCGTGCGGCGTCCGGTCCAGCGCTCTTTCAGAAGATCCGCCGGGAGCAGAAAGAGCTTTTCGGTATAAGTCCCGCCGCCCTTCTCCACTGCGAGGATCAGCCCGGCGTCGCGCGCGATCCCGGTCAGATAGACGAAATTGCGATCGGAGAAAAAGGGATAATCCTCATCCGCGCGTTTCCGGGGCGCGAATCCGGAGAAGAAGAGGGCGAGCGAGCCGTCCGGGAGCGCATCGGCCAGACGGCGTCGGTTGTTCTGATAGAATGTGGCTTTCATAGTCGTTTCCTCTGCTGATTATTTCAAGACTTTCCCCACCGCGTCGCCGATCTTCTCGGCCATGCGGAAGAACCCAAGGTCGTTCGGGTGGCAGCCGTCGACCGTGCAGGAATCGGCGAACGGGCCCTCAAAGAGCGTCGCGCCGTCGACAAACTGCACGTTCCGGTCGCCCTGCGCGAGAGCATATTCGTAGGTGTCGATCACGATCTGACGCCGACGCTCGTCCTCCGTGCCGGGATGGAAATCGGGCTTGGTGACAAAGACGATCGGGGTATCGGGCCGCGCTGTGCGATAGATCTCATAAAGCGGCTTATGGGTCGCTGCGAGGTGATCGGCGTTCGGTGCGTTGTGGTCGTAGTCGCAGACGAACACGGAGGCGTCGAGGGAAGCTAGATAACGGCAGATCGCCTCCTCCCCCTTGGCGTTGCCGGAGAAGCCGAGATTGATGAAATCTACGTCGAAGCGGCGGGAGATCATCGCCTGATAGGCGTTGCCGGGTCGGGACGCGCACCCGCCCTGGGTGATGGACGAGCCGTAATACACGACCGGGACGGGATGGGTATAGTCCTCCGCCGCCTCGATGTGCGCGTCTCTGTGCAGGCCGATCATCACGTCCTCGACGGGATCGTAGAGCGGCATATTGAGCGTGTAGGTGTGCCACTTCCCGTCCGTCGGGCACCAGCTCTCGTAGCCGTGTTTCCGGTTGCCGGGCATGAGCGAGCCGCGGTAGGCGTAGTCGGGGCCGTCGTTCCGGTAGACGTCGAAACCGGACTGTCCGAGCATGGTGATGTGCGGCATGGTAGCGTTATCCGGCATGACGGCGCGCATGGCGATCCACGGCGAATCCGTGCGGAACCGGATGCGTCCGCCCGCCGTGTGGTTGTTGAGCCATGCCACGCCTTCGGATACGGACGCGGCGACCTCGGCCGGCATACGGAGGAAGGGGCTTCCCTTTTTCTTTACCGCCAGCCCGTGAATGCGGAACGGTTCTTCCTTCGCGTCGAGCCAGACGATGGGGGACAGCCCCGTCGCGCTCTCGACGGCGAGATTTTTGTCGATGTCGCTGATCTTCATAGTGAATGCCTCCCGGATGTTTTTCGTCCTCATCATAGCACACCGGCGGAGAAAATGCAACAGTTTTTTTCGTTTTCCTCTTGCATGGCGGGGCGGATTGTGCTATAATATACGGGATCAAACAGGCGGTTCTGCACCGTGCAGAGCCGTCAAGAAATGCCGTGAGGAAGAGGGCGGACATATCCGGGCGTCCCAAGAGAGTGCCGGTCACGGGCTGCAAGCCGACACGACGCCGTTGTCCCGCCGTTCGCTTTCTCTGCTCTCCCGCCATCGGGGAGCAGGCTGCCGGGGGGAAAATCAGTAGTCCCGGACGCGTGGGATCCGTTACGTCCCTGCCAATCGGCACGAGTGCCGCGCTTTTTGCGTGGAATCCGGGTGGTACCGCGGCGAAAGCCGTCCCTGAGGTCGCGATTTTTTCGCATCGGCAGGGATTTTTTATTGCCCCGCCCGGCATGACTATGCGTATGAAACCATCGAAAGGAAACATTCGACACATGAGAGAGACCCTCGAAAAAATCAGGAAAGAGGCGATGGAAGCGCTCGCCTCTCCGTCGGCGGAGCTGGAAGAGCTTCGCATCCGGTATCTCGGCAAAAAGGGCGAGCTGACCGCCGTGCTGCGCGGCATGGGCAAGCTCTCCGCCGAGGAGCGCCCCGTGATCGGCCAGCTGGCAAACGACGTCCGCGCCGAGATCGAACAGAAGATCGACGAGCTCGCGACGGCTGCGAAGGGCAAGGCGATGGAAAAGAAGCTCGCCGACGAAAAACTCGACGTCACCGTCCCCGGCGATCCGATCCGGGCGGGACACTTCCATCCGCTCGCGCTCGTGCAGCGTCAGCTTGAGGACATCTTCCTCGGCATGGGCTATTCCATCGTGGACGGCCCCGAGGTGGAATACGATTACTACAACTTCCAGGCTCTGAACATCCCGCCGGATCATCCCGCGCGCGACACGCAGGACACGTTCTATATCACCGACAACATCCTGCTCCGCTCCCAGACCTCCCCGGTCCAGGCCCGCGTGATGGAGAAGACCCAGCCGCCGATCAAGATCATCTCCCCCGGACGCGTCTACCGTTCCGACGCCGTGGACGCCACCCATTCCCCGCTCTTCCATCAGCTCGAAGGCCTTGTGATTGACCGTGGGATCACGATGGGGGACCTCAAGGGCGCGCTTGAAATGTTCGCCAAGCGCATGTTCGGCGAGCAGACCAAGATCCGCTTCCGTCCGCATCACTTCCCCTTCACGGAGCCGTCCGCGGAGGTCGACGTCTCCTGCTTCGTCTGCGGCGGCACGGGCTGCCGTCTCTGCAAGGGCGAGGGCTGGATCGAGATCCTCGGCGCGGGCATGGTCCATCCGAACGTGCTCCGCAACTGCGGCATCGACCCCGAAGTCTACTCCGGCTTTGCGTTCGGTCTCGGCATCGAGCGCATCGCGCTTCTCAAATATCACATCGACGACATGCGGTTGCTCTATGAGAACGATATCCGCTTCCTGAATCAATTCTGACCCGGTAGGACCGGGAGCCAGTTGACGGCCTCCCCTGAGGAAGGGCTGTTATCCAACATGGACACGGAGGAAACCATATGTTTGTCATCGGCATCGCGGGCGGCACCTGCTCCGGCAAGAGCACCCTCGCGGAAAAACTCGCAGCCCATTACGGCGACCGCGCAAAGGTCATGCACATGGACGCCTATTTCCGGAAGCCGTCCATCACGACCGTCGCGCCCATCACCGGGAAGACCTACGTCGAACACAATCACCCCGACGCGCTCTACCTCGACCGGCTCTACGCCGATTTTGACTTGTCGATCGCGGAGGGAAAAGAAGATATCCTCATCATCGAAGGGCTCTTTGCCCTCTATCTCGAGCCGATCCGCGAAAAGTGCGATCTGAAGCTCTACGTGGACCTCGACAGCGACGAGCGGCTCGTGCGGCGCATCCGGCGCTTCACCTCCTTCGGACAGACGTTCGACGAGGTGACGGACCGCTACATCGACACGGTGCGCTTCCGCCACAACGAGCTGATCGAGCCCACCCGCTGGCACGCGGACATGGTGGTGAACGGCAACGCGGGGCAGACCTCCGTCGACATCCTCACCGCCTACATCGACAGCCGGCTCGGCGCATCCGCCGGCACCTGAGGCATCTATCAAGAAAGGGACTGAAAACCGATATGAATCTCTCCATGAAATGGCTGGCGGACTACACGGACGTCAGCGATATCACCATCAAGGAATACTGCGACCGCATGACCATGTCCGGCTCGAAGGTCGAGGGCTACGAAGAACTCGGCACGGACGTATCCGGCGTGATCTGCGGAAAGATTTTGAAGATCGACCGCCATCCGAACGCCGAACGTCTCGTGATCTGTCAGGTGGACGTCGGCGCGGCGGAACCGCTCCAGATCATCACGGCGGCGACGAACGTCTTTGAAGGCGCGCTCGTTCCCGTGGCCGTCGACGGCGCGCATCTCCCGGGAGACGTGAAGATCAAGCGCGGCAAGCTCCGCGGCGAGGTCTCCGAGGGCATGTTCTGCTCCATCGCGGAGCTCGGGCTGACCTTACACGACATGCCGGGCGCCATCGAGGACGGGATCCTCATCCTCGGCGACGTCGGGCTCGGCGACATCCCGCTCGGCGCGGACATGGTGAAAGAGCTCGGCCTGCGCGACGTCGTGGTCGAATTCGAGATCACCTCCAACCGTCCGGACTGCCTCTCCGTCCTCGGTCTGGCCCGTGAGACCGCCGTCACCTTCGGCCGTCCGCTCGATCTGCCGCCCATCAAAAAGCCCGCTCCCTGCCCGGACGGCGACTGCATCGAAAACTATCTCTCCGTCGACGTGAAGAACACCGAAAAGTGCTACCGCTACTCGGCGAGAGTCGTCAAAAACGTGAAGATCGGTCCTTCCCCGCTGTGGCTGCGCATGAAGCTGCGCGCGTCCGGCGTCCGTCCGATCAACAATATCGTGGACATCACGAACTTCGTCATGCTCGAATACGGCCAGCCGATGCACGCCTTCGACTACCGCTGTCTCGACGGCTCGAAGATCGTGGTGCGCTCCGCGGGGGACGGCGAGGAATTCGTCTCCCTCGACTCGATCCCGCACACCCTCGACTCCTCCATGCTCGTGATCGCCGACGAAAAGAAGGCCGTCGCGCTGGCGGGCGTCATGGGCGGCGAAAACAGCGAAATCACCGATTCGACCGCGACCGTCGTGTTTGAATCCGCGACCTTCCATCCGGGCTCCGTCCGCGTCACGGCAAAGAAGCTCGGCATGCGGACCGAATCCTCCTCCCGCTTTGAAAAGGGCCTCGACTCCGAGAACACCATGCCGGCGCTCGACCGGGCGTGCGAGATGGTGGAGCTGCTCGGCGCAGGCAAAATCGTGAACGGCACGATCGACGTCTATCCCGTCCCGAAGGAAAAGGTGAAGCTGCCCCTCGACGCGGACGTCATCAACGCGTTCCTCGGCGTGAACCTGACGCAGGAATACATGGCCGAGACTATGAAAAAGCTCGATTTCGAGGTCTCCGACGATCTCGGCACCATCACCGTTCCCACCTTCCGCGACGACGTCCGCTGCATGAACGACATTGCCGAAGAGATCCTCCGGATGTACGGCTACGACAAGATCCAGGCGACCCTCTCCTCCTCCGCGACTCCGACCCTCGGCGCGCGGACGGAGCGTCAGAATTTCGACAACACCCTGCACGACACCCTCGTCGGCATGGGCATGAACGAGATCGAGACCTTCTCCTTCATCAGCCCCTCGTGGTACGACAAGATCCGTCTCCCCGCGGACGATCCGCGCCGGGTGGGCGTGGTGATCTCCAATCCGCTCGGCGAGGACACCTCCGTCATGCGGACGACCACCCTGCCCTCGATGCTCAAGGTCCTCGGTGACAACTACAACGTGAAAAACCGCGACGTCAAGCTCTTTGAAATGTCGAAGGTCTATCTGCCCACCGAGCCGGACAAGCTCCCGGGAGAACCCGCGCGCCTGACGCTCGGCATCCTGACGCCCGAGAACAACGCGTTCTACGCGATGAAGGGCTATATCGAAGCGATCCTCGCGCTCGCCGGGACCGAGGAGCCCGTGTTCCGCGCATGCGCGACCGAGCCGACCTTCCATCCGGGCCGCTGCGCCGAGGTCTATGTCGGCGACGTCCGGATCGGCGTCTTCGGCGAAGCGCATCCGGCAGTTTCGGCAGCGTACGGCATCGAAGGCGGCGTATATCTCGCGGAGATCGCGACCGACGCGCTCTACGAGTGCCGCCGCACCGCGATCGTCTACCGCCAGATCCCGAAGCATCCCGCCATCGAGCGCGACTTCTCCTTCGTGGCAGATGAGGCGGTCGAAGCGGCGTCCGTGGCCTCCGTCATCCGCGAAGCAGACAAGCTCGTCGCGAGCGTTTCCCTCTTCGACATCTACCGCGGACCGCAGATCGGCGCAGGCCGGAAGAGCATGTCGTACGCGGTGATGCTCCGCGCCGCCGACCGCACCCTGACCGACGCGGAGGCGGACGAGGCCGTCACGACGATCCTCGAAGCGCTTGAAAACAAGCTCGGCATCAAACTGAGATAAATCCACCGCTTTCCAAACCCGAAAGAATCTGACAGAAAGGCGTGACTTCTATGCTGACTTATCCCATGACCATCGCGGGCGTGAAGCGCGAGCTCCCGATCTGCCCGCTCAACGAAAATCTCGCCATCGGCGCGTTCGTCATCTTCGGCGATCCGGAACTGACGACCGCGGCGGCCCAGGCGCTTCTCGACCGCGCGCCGGAATACGACTATATCATCACCGCGGAGGCGAAGGGCATTCCGCTGGCGCATGAAATGGCGCGGCTCGCCGGAAACCAGAAGTATTTCATCGCGCGCAAGAAGGCGAAGGCCTATATGTCCGGCGTATTCGAGGTGAAGGTCCACTCCATCACGACGGCGGGCGAGCAGAGCCTCTTCCTCGACCGTGCGGACGCCAACCTCATCGCCGGCGCGAAGATCCTGATTGTGGACGACGTGATCTCGACGGGCGAATCCCTGCACGCGGTGGAAGAGCTCGTGACCGAGGCGGGCGGCATCATCGTCGGCAAGATGACCATCCTCGCGGAGGGCGATGCCCAGACCCGGGACGACATCATCTATCTCGAAAAGCTCCCGCTCTTCAAGCCCGACGGCACCGTGATCCCGGAGACCATGCACTGATCCCTGCCCCCGCAAAAGAATCGACCGGCGGAATCTTCCGTCGGTTTTTTCTTGCAAATCGCGCCGATCTCTGGTATAATAAGGAAAAAGTATCCTGTTCACCGATAGGAGAACCAGTGTTTTATGAAATCCAAGACCGTCTACGTCTGCTCCGAATGCGACTACCAGAGCGCGAAATGGCTCGGGCGGTGTCCGCAGTGCAACGCATGGAATTCCTTTACCGAGGAGACCTACTCTGCCCCCGCCAAGAATACCGGATCGGGATCGCACGCCCGCCTCGCCGTCCACGGGGAACGCGAGCACGCCGTCCGCTTCGGGGATTTTGCCATGCCGGAATACATCCGCCACTCCACGGGCATCGGCGAGCTTGACCGCGTTCTCGGCGGCGGGCTGGTCGAGGGATCGGTCGTTCTGCTCGCGGGAGAGCCGGGCATCGGCAAGTCCACCCTGCTCATGCAGCTCTGCGGACAGATCGGGGACTCGTGCAAGGTGCTCTACGTCTCCGGCGAGGAATCGAAGGGGCAGCTCAAAATGCGCGCGGACCGGCTCGGCGTGAGCGCGGAATACCTCTACGTCCTCACGGAGACCTCGATCGAGGACATCCTCGCGGAATACGACAAGATCAAGCCGGATCTCATGATCGTCGATTCGATCCAGACCGTCGTGGCGGAGGAAATCGCGTCGGCGGGCGGCAGTGTGACACAGGTGCGGGAATGCGCGTCCCTGCTCATCAACCGGGCCAAAGCGGACGGCGCGTCGGTCGTGATCGTCGGGCATGTGAACAAGGAGGGCGGGATCGCGGGGCCGAAGGTGCTCGAACACATGGTCGACGCCGTGCTGACCTTCGAGGGCGACCGCCGCACCCCGCACCGGATCGTGCGCGCGACGAAGAACCGCTTCGGCTCCACCAACGAGATCGGCGTGTTCGAGATGGAAGAGCACGGCCTCGAAGAGGTCGCGAATCCGTCGGCGATGCTGCTCGAAGGGCGTCCGACGGGCGTGAGCGGGAGCTGCGCCGTGTGCATCATGGAGGGCAGCCGGCCGCTGATCGCGGAAATCCAGGCGCTCGTGACGCCGACGGTCTTCCCCTCCCCGCGCCGGACGGCCAACGGGATCGACTACAACCGGATGTGCCTCCTTCTGGCGGTGCTCGAAAAGCGGCTGGGGCTGAAATTCTCGGCGTGCGATGTGTACCTGAACGTCATCGGCGGGCTGCATCTCGACGAACCGGCGGCGGATGCGGCGGCGTGCTTCGCAATGATCTCGTCGCTGCGCGATATTCCGGTGCCGGACGACATGATCGCGTTCGGCGAGCTGGGGCTCTCGGGCGAATTTCGCTCGGTGGTGTCGGTCGAGCAGCGGGTGAACGAGGCGTTCCGGCTGGGTTTTGCGCGGGTCGCCCTCCCGAAGCGGTGCGCGTCGAAGGCCGGGGACGCGGATGTCTCGCTCGTGAAGATGAACGGGATCTACGACGCCCTGCGGATCTTCGCGGAGAAGGAACAGAAGAAAGAATAACAGATTGAATCCCCCGGATCGCGTGACGGTGCGTCCGGGGGATTTTTCCCGTTACGTTTCCGCGAACATTTCGTTGACGCGGCTGCGGATGAAGTCAAAACGCGCCTGTCCCGCGGCGGAGATGACATGCGCGGCGTTGCCGCATCCTTCGGTTTCTTCTTTGGTGATGCAAAGTGTGGTCGTCGGGTAATCCAGCGAATATCGCGCGAGGAGCGAGGTGTGGCAGTTCTTCTCCGGCATGACCGGATACCCCCACACGTCCGTGACGCCGTACGGTCCCGGCGCCAGACCGCCCCATACCGCGTCCGCCGCCTCGGCACAGTCCCGCGCGTGCCGGAGAGCGTTCAGCGTGTTTTCCTCGTCGCCGAGGTCGGCATAGCGTTCCGCCAGCGCGATATACACCCGCGAAAGATCCTGATTCAGCCTGAGATAATCCCCGTCTTCAAAGTAGACGTGATAGAATTCCGGGATCTTTTTGAGGAGTCTGATCGCATCCTCGCTGCCGAAAAACGGTTTGCCGTCCACCTGCGTGAGCGCGAACATATAAATGTCGTCGCAGAGGGAGAGGAAATCCCCCTTGATGTCGTGATGTAAGCCGTAGATCTTATCCATCCCCACTGCGAGAAGTCTTTCCAGCTGCCGATGCGAAAAGGAAAGGTTCGGTACGCTCTCCGCGATCCGCAGGGCTTCGTCCCGCATGCCCTTTTCCTTGTAGGTCATGCAGAGCCATCCCTCCGCCTCGTTTTTCAGATACGCATCCCTCGTTCCTTCCCGGACGGTTTCGAGGAGCTTGACCCGCTCTTTCCAGCGCTTTTCGTAGGTCTCGGGCTCATCGTAATAATCAAGAGCCTGCGCAAGCCTGAGCATCAACTCATGGGAAGACGGGTTTTCTGCCAGCCCCTGCCGGTAGATTTCGATCTTTTCCTTGTGCCCGCACTGTTCCGCGCGGTCCATGATGGCATTGATCTTCTTTTCCTGATTGGTCAGGTCGATCCCGAGCAGGACATCCGCCGACACGCTGAAGATGCTGCAAAGCTGCGGGATCTGGCTGATGTCCGGCGCATTCCGGTCGCATTCCCAACCGGAGACGGCGGCAGCCGTGAGGCCGAGGAATTCGGCAAGCTGCTCCTGCGTCATATCGTGCTGCCGGCGGAGCTGCCGGATGGTCGTTCCGATAGTCATATCGTTTTCTCCTTAGTTGTTTGATTCCGGTACCGTTGGCACTATTTTACCAGGCGGAGCCTGCTGCCGCAAGAGGGCATTCGTGTGATGCGGGTACAGTTTCGCTTGTTTTTTTCAATCTGACGACGAGAAAGAACCCTTTCGACACGGGTTTTCTCTTCGCTTTATGATTCGACTTATAAGAGAGTCAGGTCTGATTATTTCAATAAATCGGCAAGTTCATTTATTCCTGTGTTCGATTATTTTGATATTATGGAAGAAAAAAGCTCGTGTGGTATTGCTTTTACTATGGTTCTGTGGTAAAATTGTTATGGTATGTTCAAGAGTTTTTGAGAGTAATGTCTATGTATGTTGTTTGTTGTTTTTGAACATAACACTATTTATTGATTTCATATATGCTCAGATATATTGACATTATTGAAAGGAAGTGCTTTTATGAAGAAGATTATGTCCTTAGTACTAATTGTTTTAGTGTTTATTTCTATCACGCAAATATCATTAGCCGCAAACATTGGTTTATCTAACTTTCAAAAAGTGAACTCATATTATGATGGTATGTTTTATGATGTAAATCCTTCTTCTTGGTATGCGGAAAATGTGAAAACAGCTTATGAACTTGGGTTGATGTTGGGCAATAGCAACAGTACCTTTAACCCCTCCGGGAATTTAACTATCGCTGAGGCACTGGCATTAGCATGCCGACTTCATAATATTTATTACGGTGGCACAGGGGTTTTTAATCAGGGAAATCCCTGGTATCAGGTATATGTCGATTATGCTATTGCAAACAATATTATCTCATACGGACAATATAATTACACAACCCTTGCAACACGCATGGATTTTGCAAATATACTTTACTCCGCTTTTCCTTATGAGGCATTTTATGCAATAAACAATGTGCCAACAGGATCGATTCCAGATGTTATATCATCTGACGCTGTGTATACCCTATACAGAGCGGGGATTTTAAATGGCAGTGATTCCATTGGAACTTTTTACCCATATAGTTATATAGAACGAAATGCAGTTGCTGCAATTGTGACTCGTATGGCTTCAATTGATCTTAGAAAGATTGTTGAACCAAAAGATATATCACTTAATTTCAATTATTTATATATAGCGCAAAATGAAAGTGCGCAATTATCGGTTATTAACTCTGGTTTATATGAAAACAATATTGAATGGTCAATATCTGAACCGCAATCAGCGAATGGCAATTATTCTCCATCTTTCATAATAGACAATAGTGGGAAAGTTACCGTGATTTCCGATAACGGTGTTTATGCCACTGTAACCGCCAAATTACCTAATGGGGTATCCACAACCTGCCGTGTTATGCGTAGGTCTTTAAATGAAGTCGAAAAATACGTATCTGGAAAGTATTATTATAACCAATTCCCTGGCCTCTTGAGTTATAAAAACATTAACACTGACAATTCCTTGTGGAATGACTTTGAACTTGACTTATACGATTTATTAGAGATAAAAATCCATCATTATTCTTATCAAACGCCAACGCTAGAATTCGCTGAAAAGCAAGCAAAAGAATACGCTCGTTTCTTACAAGTTAATGGATACACTTTATTACGTGAAGAAGATGATCCAGCGATTATACAAAGCACTGGTAACGATATTATTTATGAATTGCAGGACCCATCTGGCAAATACATTATACAGATTAAGGGTACTGTGCCCTCACTTGGTTTAAATCCACCTGCTTACGAGGTAGATGTTTCTGTTGATTATACCGGTGTAGAAAATCAAACCTCACAAATACCGACAAATAGTAATGTGTTTTCCACATTGAGAAATATCACTAAAAGCAATGGATACATTACCGATGATGGTGATTATTGGTATGAGTATACTAAATCAAACGGTCTAACGGAGATTCTTGCCTATTATCCTAATACCGATTTACTCTATTTGGGAATGACAGATGGCTATTCCGCTTGGATTGGTTTTTGGCTGGACAATCAGTTGACAACTCCATATGAAGGAACTGGCTTGTATTATGTTTCTGGTGAGAATATGAAGCTATCCTTCCGGTTAAATCCAAGTTCATTTTATGAAAGTACTAAGTCTCTTCCAATCTATGATTCTACAAGCACTCTGAATAGTCTATTGCAGTCTTCATATGAGGGCCAGCTCGCCACCTCCGTGAAGCTAATTATTTCATCCATCGAGACTTATATCTTACGACCAAACGGGTATTCATATTCTGATATTGGATTTGGAAATTACTCCAGTTCTGGTAATATCTCAGATATTCCATCATCAAATAGCACTCCAACTATGGGAGAAAAAAACGCACTATCCGAAGCCATTAGCTATTTGCAAGTTATGGCTTTCTCTCGGGAAGGATTGATAAAGCAACTTGAATTTGAAGGTTATACTCATTCTGAGGCTGTGTATGGTACTGACCATAGTGGTGCTGACTGGTATACACAAGCAGCACTCAGTGCAGCCAGCTACCTGAACGTTATGTCATTTTCAAGGCAAGGATTGATCGAACAACTCGAGTATGAAGGCTTTACACATGCTCAAGCCGTCTATGGAGTTGAGCAAAACGGATACTAAGAAGGAGCGCCTTTGACAAGGCGCTCCTTTATTGTACGTTTCATTATATCAAGACTACGGGGTAGGCACCGCAAACGCGGCGCAGGCGTGCTTCGGGAGGGAGACGCTGACGCGGTCCGTATGTTCCGCGATCCGGCCGGTCCAGAGCTCCGTCAGGGTGCGCGCTCCCTCGATCTCCGCGTCGGTGAGCGGGACCGTGATCTCCCCGTCACGCTCCCCGGCGTTGAAGACCGCGAGGTAGTATCCTCCCTCCGCGTTCACCGCGGTCCAGAGGATCCACTCCTCCTCCCCGTTTTTCCGCCGCCAGACGGGATGTGCGTACCGGGCGTTTTTGTGCATGGCGAGGATCCCGCGGTTGGTGAGCAGACCGCGGGTGAAGGCGTCAAATCCCGGCATGTCGCCGCCGATCATCAGGGGCGAGCGCATGACGGACCAGAGCGTCATCATGGTGCGCTGCTCGTCCTCGGTGAAGCGGGTGCGGTTCTCCCGTCCGTACACCTGACGGACCGGACCTACGGGGAGCATGTCGGCATCGGGCCAGTGACCGGGCCCCGCGTGGATGCACCAGGTCTCGGCGCGTGCAAACATGTCGTAGAGCAGCTTCCAGTCGTCCCAGAAGTCGTCGGTGATGCGCCACATGTTGGCGGTCTCCTTGTAGAGCTCCGCCTTCTCCGGAAGCGCGGGTCCGGGCGAGAGGGAGAGGACCATGTCGCGGCCCGAAGACTTCACGGCGTCGGAGAGGAGCCGCAGTTCGCGCTCGCACCGGGGCATCTCCCGCGCGATGTCGTCGCATTTGATGAAGTCGACGCCCCACGAGGCATAGAGAGTAAACAGACTCTCGTAATACGCGCGCGCGCCGGGCTTCGCGGGATCGACGCCGTACATGTCGGAGTTCCAGAAGCAGATCGAGGAGGCGTTCGCTATATCGCGGGCGCGTTCCGACGAGCCGAGGATCGCCGTGTTGCGGTAAACGGCCTGGCGGGGGATGCCGCGCATGATGTGGATGCCGAATTTCAGCCCGAGGCTGTGGACGTATTCCGCGAGCGGGGCAAATCCCGCACCGTTCGCCGCTGAGGGAAAGCGGTTCACCGCCGGGAGAAGACGGGAATATTCGTCCATGTCGAGGTCGGCGAAGGGGTGATAGGCGTGTGAGGTCGCGCCCGGTTCATACCACTGGATGTCGACGACGACGTATTCCCAGCCGAATTCCTTGAGGTGCGCCGCCATGTATGCGGCATTCGCGCGCACGGTCTCCTCGGTCACCGCCGCGCCCCAGCAGTCCCAGCTGTTCCAGCCCATCGGGGAAGTTTTCGCAATCATGATGCTCTCCTTTGATTGGTTTTTCTTTCATTATAGCGGATGCGGTCCCGGTTTGCAAGGGGATAAGCGAAAAAAACGGCAGACGGGACAAATCCTGCCGGCCTGTTGAATAAACGGACGAAGGCGGGGCAATCCTTTCCCCGTCATCCGCGGAAAGCGGGAACAGAAAGGGGAAAGTATGACACTCACCGAAAAAGAACGTACGCTCGTCGAAGATCTCAAGGGCCAGGAATCCCTCTGCATCGAGAAGTACACGAAATACGCCGGGGAGGCGTCCGACGATCAGCTCAAAACGCTCTTCCGCGGGATCGCATCCGTGGAGCGCGAACACCTTCAGACCTTGAACGGCATCGAATCGGGCAAGACGCCGCAGACCTCGGGATCGTCCGGATCTTCCGGATCGTCTGCAAGCGCTTCCCTGCCGCAGTCCTTCTCGAAGGCACCGGCGGGCACGGACACAAAAACCGATTCCTATCTCTGCTCCGATCTTCTCTCGACGGAGAAGCACGCGTCCCACCTCTATGACACCTGCGTCTTTGAGTTCGAGGACACCGCCGTCCGTCAGGCCCTGAACCACATCCAGAAGGAGGAGCAGAGCCACGGGAAGCTGCTCTACGACTATATGAAGGTCAACGGGATGTACGGTTCCTGACAGGCAAGAGAAAAGAGCTGCCGCAGTTTTTACGCTGCGCAGCTCTTTCTTTCTGTCATTCGCTTGCCATCGTGTCGACCGTGTTTCCCCACGGATCGATGAGGACGGCGAGGTCTTCCTTCGATTTGTGCCAGACCTTGCCTTCGTTCCAGCGATAGTCCGCCGCGCCGTTGTAATCCAGACACGCGACGGTCACGGTGCCGCCCGCCGGGATGACCGCCCCTGCCGGGAATTCATAGAGCTCGTTTCCCGTCC
>Ga0129306_1002787_pt1 | contig 14553 bp, 13 predicted proteins | sample P827metagenome_FD_94438 | JGI IMG/M metagenome (GOLD analysis project Ga0129306, IMG submission 94438) | Capybara group fecal microbial communities from Wisconsin, USA - P827 metagenome | ecosystem: Host-associated > Mammals > Digestive system > Large intestine > Fecal | place: USA: Wisconsin...
ATAGAAGATAATTAATAAAAGCAATTAAAAAAATACATAAAAATAGAAGAAAAAGAAATAGAAAAAGAAAACATTGAAGATAAAGTAACAGATGTAATATGTGAAAAATGTGGAAGAAATATGGTTATAAAACATGGAAGATATGGAGATTTCTTAGCATGTCCAGGATATCCGGATTGTAAAAATACTAAACCTATAGTAGAGGAAATAGATGTTAAGTGTCCTAAATGTGGAGATGGAAAAGTTTTAATAAAGAAAAGTAGAAAAGGTAGAAAGTTTTATGGATGCAGTAATTATCCAGACTGTGATTTTGTAAGTTGGTCAGAACCTGTAAAAGAAAAGTGTGAAGAATGTGGAAGCTACATGGTAAAAAAACAAAGTAAAGCTAAAGGTGAATACTATGAATGTGCTAATTCAGAATGTAAGCATAGAAAATATTTAAATAATAAAGAGTAATGTATTAATAATTAATTTATATAAATAATTGTTATTTATATATCTTAAATGTTGAAATAAAGAAACCCTTATGTTATTATAGATAAGGACAGGCAACAATTCTAAATATTTTTAATAGTCAAAATTTTTAGAGACATAATATAAAAAGGCAGCAGGAATCAATATATAAATTAAAGTAAAAGAGGTAATATAAGGAGGAAAACCCATGAGTTCATTACTAGATAAAACAAGAATGTTGAATAGAATATTGCAAAAATCAGGTACAGAACCAGTAGATTTCGAAGATATATGTGATTTATTAAGTGATGTTTTAGAGTGCAACGTATATATAATTAGTAGAAAAGGAAAGATATTGGGATCTAAATTTTATTCAGGATTTGAATGTGATGAAGTAAGGGAAGTTGTTTTAAAAGAAAATAGATTCCCAGACTTCTACAATAATAAATTGTTAAATGTAAATGAAACTTTATCAAATTCACCTAACCATGATAAATGTGTATTTGATAATTTAAAGGATTGTTCAATAAATAATAAATTATCAACAATAGTTCCTATAAATGGAAACAGAGAAAGATTAGGTACATTACTATTAGCTAGATTTGATAAAGAATTTACTGATGAAGACTTAGTGTTAGCAGAATATAGTGCTACAATAATTGGTCTTGAAATATTAAGATCAAAACAGGATCAAATAGAAGAAGAAGCAAGAAAAAAAGCTGTGGTTCAATTAGCTATAGGAACATTATCTTATTCAGAATTAGAAGCTGTAGAACATATATTTAATGAGTTAGATGGTACAGAAGGATTATTAGTAGCATCTAAAATAGCAGATAAAGTTGGAATAACAAGATCTGTTATAGTAAATGCATTAAGAAAATTTGAAAGTGCAGGGGTAATCGAATCAAGATCCCTAGGTATGAAAGGTACTCATATTAGAATATTAAATGACAAGCTTTTAGAAGAATTAAAGAAGATAAAATAGTAAAGAAGTCTTAGGACTTCTTTATTTTTTAGTATAATTATGAAAGAATTCTTAGGTAGGTAATTGTTGGATAAAAATATACCAAAATTTTTTTGAAATTATTATTGAATAACATAGTAGGGTGTGATATACTACCTAAGGAGAAAATACACACATTATCTAATTTTATAAATGGTGCCTTAAGGGGTAGTTTATAAATATAAGGGTAATGGAGGAAAAACCAAGGAGGTAAATTTATGTCAGTTATATCAATGAAACAATTATTAGAAGCAGGTGTTCATTTTGGACATCAAACAAGAAGATGGAACCCTAAAATGGCTCCATACATATTTACAGAAAGAAATGGAATTTACATTATCGATTTACAAAAAACAGTTAAAAAAGTAGAAGAGGCTTATAACTTCTTAAGATCAGTTGCAGAAGAAGGAAAAGATGTATTATTTGTAGGAACTAAGAAACAAGCTCAAGAAGCTATAGAAGAGGAAGCTAAAAGATCAGAAATGCACTTTGTTAACAATAGATGGTTAGGTGGAATGTTAACAAACTTTACAACTATAACAGCTAGAATAAACAAATTAGAAGAATTAGATAAGATGGAAGAAGATGGAACATTTGAAGTTCTTCCTAAAAAAGAAGTTATAAAATTAAAAAATGAAAGAGAAAAACTAGAAAAGAACTTAGGTGGAATAAGAAAGTTAGATGCAGATAATGTAGGAGCTATGTTCGTTGTTGATCCAAGAAAAGAAAAGAATGCTATATTAGAAGCTAAAAGACTTGGAATTCCAGTTGTAGCTATAGTAGATACAAACTGTGATCCAGACGAAGTAGATTTCGTAATTCCAGGAAATGATGATGCTATAAGAGCTGTAAGATTAATAGCAGCAAAAATGGCTGATGCTATTCTTGAAGGAAGACAAGGTGAACAATTAGCAGAATAATTTAGCTATTATAAATGAAAAATATAAGGTAGGTGAGACTAATCTCTCATTTACCTTTTAAATTAGTTAAAATAGGAGGAATATATAATGATCAGTGCTAAAATGGTAAAAGATCTAAGAGAAAAAACTGGCGCAGGAATGATGGATTGTAAAAAAGCTTTAACTGAATGTGATGGAGATTTAGAAAAGGCTGTAGAAGTATTAAGAGAAAAAGGGTTAGCAGCCGCTGCTAAAAAATCAGGAAGAGTAGCTGCAGAAGGTATTGTAAGCACATACATATCTGAAGACATGAAAAATGGATCAATAGTAGAATTCAACTGTGAAACAGATTTCGTTTCAGTAAACGAATTATTTGTAGAGTTAGCAAACAATTTATCAAAACAAGCAGCTTTTTCAAATGTTTCAACTGCAGAAGAATTATTAGAAGAAAAATATATAGCAGATGAAAGCAAATTAGTTAAAGATGTAATAACTGAATTAATAGCTAAATTAGGTGAAAACATGAACTTAAGAAGAATAGCTAAACTTTCAGTAGATAAAGGTGTTATAACAAGCTATATCCATGGTGGTGGAAGAATCGGTGTTCTTGTAAAATTAGCTTGTGAAAAAGAAGATGCAAAATTAGCTGAGATAGCTAAAGACGTAGCAATGCAAGTTGCAGCTACAAATCCATTATTCTTAAATAGAGATGGTGTTGATATGGACACTTTAGAAAAAGAAAAAGAAATATACAGAGTTCAAGCTTTAAACGAAGGAAAACCAGAAAAAGTTGTTGAAAAGATGGTTATGGGAAGAATCAACAAATACTATAAAGAAAACTGTTTAGTTGAACAACTTTGGGTTAAAAACGGAGATTACACTATAACTAAATACTTACAAGAACAATCAAAAGAAATCGGTGCAGATATAACTGTAGAAGCTTTCGTAAGATACGAAAAAGGCGAAGGTATAGAAAAGAAAGAAGAAGACTTTGCTGAAGAAGTTCAAAGACAAATGAACCAAGGTAAATAATTAAAAAAGAGAACACTGAGTGTTCTCTTTTTTTGAAAAATAAGTTAATGATAAATCCTATAAGAAACGTAGAAAATCAAAGCATTTTTAAAATTATAAAAAGCTTTATTATTGATAAATATTTACTTGTTATAATCTTATAGAAGAACTTATAAAGAGTAATAACTACTGGAAACATTGTAGAAGGTAGCGATGGTATAATTTTATATGATATAATATGATAAATAAAGTTAAATAGAATTTTATACAAATGCTATGCATAAGGAAATGATTTCTATAAAATTCCTGTTGTGCTTTATAGAAATATTAAATTTCTTTTAACCTAGAATTGAAGTTATAATACATAATATATTTAATTTAAAATAATTTGGAGGTATAATATAGATGAATGAACCAAAGTATAAGCGCGTTATGTTAAAGCTATCAGGAGAAGCTTTGTCAGGGGAAAAAGGTTTTGGATTTGATTTTGATTTTACTAAGGAAATATCAGAACAAATAAAAAAATTAGTTGACATGGGAATAGAAGTAGGCGCAGTAGTTGGTGGAGGAAATATTTGGAGAGGCAGAAGTGGTTCAGATATGGATAGAACCACAGCAGATTATATGGGAATGTTGGCTACTTGTATAAATGCTTTAGCCCTTCAAGATTCATTAGAACAACTTGGAGTTAATACTAGAGTTCAAACTGCTATAGAAATGAAAGAAATTGCAGAACCATTTATAAGAAGAAGAGCTATGAGACATTTGGAAAAAGAAAGAGTGGTAATATTTGCATCTGGAACAGGTAATCCATATTTTTCAACTGATACAGCAGCAGCATTAAGAGCGGCAGAAATAGAAGCAGATGTTATATTACTTGCTAAAAAAGTAGATGGGGTTTATGATAAAGATCCTCATAAGTATGATGATGCTAAAAAATATAATAAATTATCTTATATAGAAGTATTAGAACAAGGATTACAAGTGATGGATTCTACAGCTACTTCTTTATGTATGGATAATGATATTCCTATATTAGTTTTTGGATTAGATGAACCTTGTAATATAATAAAAGCTGTAACTGGAGAAGAAATAGGTACTCTAGTTTCAAATTCAAAATAAGGGGAGGTTATTTAAGTGATAAAAGAAATATTAAAAAAAGCAGATGAAAAGATGGGGAAAACTATTGTAGCTTTAAAAAGAGAATTAGCTTCAATGAAGGCTGGTAGAGCTAATCCAGCTATGCTTGATAGAATAGAAGCAGAATATTATGGTTCTATGACTCCACTAAATCAATTAGGAAATATATCTGTACCAGAAGCAAGGGTTCTTTTAATACAACCTTGGGATAAAAGTGCTTTATCAGCTATAGAGAAAGCTATATTAAAATCAGATTTAGGTTTAAATCCTTCTAATGATGGTACTGTAATAAGACTTGTTATACCAGAATTAACAGAAGAAACAAGAAAAAACATAGTTAAAACTGTGAAAAAAACTGGAGAAGAAGCAAAAGTAGCTATAAGATCTATAAGAAGAGATTGTAATGATGACGTTAAGAATCTAAAAAAAGATGATGTTTCAGAAGATGATATTAAAAAAGCAGAAGATGATATTCAAAAGAAAACAGATAAATATATAAAAGAAGTAGATTCTATAATAAGTGTAAAAGAAAAGGAAATACTATCTATATAAACATTATAACCTGCTTATCAGCAGGTTTTTTAATAATTTAGAAGTAAATATGTTGGGGGGAACTTTATGAAAAACTTTTTTTCAAGTAACAAAAAAGCTAGTACAGATATGAATTTAGATATGAACAATATACCAAAACATATTGCTATCATAATGGATGGAAACGGAAGATGGGCAAAGGAAAGAAGTTTGCCTAGAACTATGGGACACAAAGCCGGTGTCGAGACTATAAGAGAAATAGTTAAAGAATGCGATAAATTAGGTGTTAAGTACTTAACCTTATATGCTTTTTCTACAGAAAACTGGAAAAGACCAAAAGATGAGGTTAGCGCTCTTATGACTTTATTAGTTCAATATTTAAGAAAGGAAGTCAAGGAGCTTAATGAAAACAATGTAATAGTTAATGCAATAGGCGATATGGAAAAATTACCAGAGATGTGCATAAAGGAATTAGAGAAAGCCTATGAAGAAACTAAAAATAACACAGGGTTAGTGCTAAATTTAGCCTTAAATTATGGTGGTAGAGATGAGATAATAAGGGCAGTAAAATATATATATGAAGATATAACAGCAGGAAAGATAAAAGAAGAGGAAATAAATGAAGAACTTATTTCTAATTATCTTTATACAAAGGGAATGGCAGATCCAGATTTAATAATAAGACCTAGCGGCGAAAAAAGAATAAGTAATTTTTTATTATGGCAATGCGCTTATTCAGAATTTTGGTATTCAGATATAAAATGGCCTGATTTTAAAAAAGAGCATCTTCATAAGGCCATATATGATTATCAAAATAGAGATAGAAGATTTGGATCTGTAAAATAACCTTTTAGAATAGGAGAGAATAACATGAATAGTAGATATATAGGGGCGTTAGTGTTAGCACCCTTTGTAATATTCCTATTTATAGGAGGAGTATTTTTAAAGTGGGGTATATTAGCACTTTCTTTAGGTGGTATGTATGAGTTTTATAAAGTAATTAAAAACAAAGGTATACATCCCATAGAGATAGTAGGATACTTATTATGTTTAATATACTATATACCACTTTTAAATAGTATAAATTATAAAAATATTTTTTATATAACTACTTTAGCTGTTTTTATACTTCTAGCTATACCAGTTATAAATTTAAAGTACAATTTTATAGATGTGGCAATAACACTTTTAGGATTTTTATATGTGCCCGTATTTTTTAGTTTCATAGTTTTAGTTAATAATAAAACTCACGGAAATTATTTAGTGTGGCTTATATTTATTTCTGCTTGGCTTTGTGATACTACAGCTTATTATGTAGGAAAGTATTTAGGAAAGAATAAATTATGTCCTAAAGTAAGTCCCAAAAAAACCATAGAGGGCTCTATAGGTGGAATAATAGGAGCTTCAGTAGCCTGCACTATATTTGGAATGGCTATATTTAAATTTGGAGTTAATATAGAAATTATACATTATATATTAATAGGTCTTATATGTGGGATAGTTTGTCAATTTGGAGACTTGGTAGCTTCATCCATAAAAAGATATGCAGGAGTAAAAGATTATAGCAATTTAATACCAGGCCATGGAGGAATATTAGATAGATTTGATAGTATTTTATTTTCATCAGTGGCAGTGTATTATTATTTAACTTTTATATTACAACTTTAAAATAAAATATAAGCAAAAGAGCTCAATCTATATTTATTCTTAGATTGAGTTTTTTAGTATAATTAATAATTAAAACAGCAATATTACAAATAAAATATAGTTAATATGAATTTGAATAGCTTATTTAATTCTTGCATTGGTATGCATAAAAATAAAATTAATAATATAAATAAGGGAACAGAGGGAACAATAGAATTAGTAAAGACTAGTTTATATTTAAAATTGCATTAAAATTTAATTGTAGTTGTTTTAGTTTTTATAAAGGAGCTTAATATATGAGCTTTATTATGAATATATTTATGTAGAAAGCAATAATAGGAGAAAAGGATTTGAGGCATTATAAACATAAATATAAAGATATAATCTATGCTATAATAATATTCATAATATTTTTTTTATTAGCTCTATTACTTAAAAATTATTTTAAGCCCTTTTTTATAATATTAGTTTTACTTTTTTTATGTAACCCTATTTATAATTTTTTATGTAGTAAAAAATTACTTAATAATAATGTAAATTCTATTATAAGCATAATTTTAGTAAATCTTATATTGTTTTTATTAATTTTTTTAATAGGAAATTTTATTTATAATCATTTTATATTATTAAAAGGGTACTATTATAATTTTAAAACAGAGATAGATTGTTTCCTAGGTGGTATAAACAAAGTGTTAAATATAAACAAACATATATTTAACAAAAATTTAAATAATATAGATACAACTTTATTAAATGGAGACTTTTTTAGAAAAGGAGCTAGTTACACCACAGAATGGATTTTTGCATATTTTATAGCTAGTCTTTCTATATACTTTATTTTGGTGGATAAATATGCTATATTAGAAAATATTAAAAAATATATAGGTGTTAATGAATTTGAAAAAATTAAAGATAAAATATATAAATTAAAGGAAATAATAAAGATAGAATGTTTTTTAGTTATATTTACCACATTTCAAACCATAACAGGTTTAAAAATATTAAATATAAATAACTATTTAATATTAGGAGTGTTATGTGGTATATTAGACATGTTACCTTACATAGGAACAGTTGTAATTTTTTTACCCTTAATATTATACCAATTCTATACAAAAAATTATGTAATATTTTTAGGTCTTATATGTCTTTATTTATTATTAATAATAACGAGACAAATATTAGAAACTAAGTTTATGAGCTCTAAGCTTCAATTACCTGCTTTAGCTATAATAATATCTATATATATAGGATTTAAAATTTTAGGGTTTTTAGGTTTACTTCTAGGACCATTATATATAATAACCCTTAAAGAATTTGTAAAAACTTAAATGAAAGTTATTAGAGGAGAGATGACATTTTGAAGAACATAACTATATTAGGAGCTACAGGTTCTATTGGAACCCAAACTTTAGATGTAATAAGAAAAGAAGAAGAAGATTTAAAATTAGTAGCTATATCCGCAAACAAAAGTTATAAAAAAGTTATAGAAATTATAAAGGAATTTAAACCGAAGTATGCGGTTTTAATGGAAGAGAATGCCTTTAAAATAGTAGAAGATTTTTGTATAGATAATAAAGTAGATACAAAAGTTTTAAAAGGTATGGAAGGGATGATATATATAAGCACCTTAGAGGAGGTAAATACAGTAGTTACCTCTGTGGTAGGAATGATAGGATTAGTTCCAACCATAAAAGCTATAGAAAGTGGAAAAGATATAGCTTTAGCTAACAAAGAAACCTTAGTAGTAGCTGGAGAACTAGTTATTAGTAAAGCTAAAGAACATAATGTAAATATATTGCCTGTAGATTCAGAACACGGAGCTATTTTTCAATGCTTAAGAGGAAGTAAAAAGGAAGAAGTTAAAAATATAATAGTAACGGCTTCAGGAGGACCTTTTAGAGGTAGAAAAAAGGAAGAACTTATAGAGGTAAAACCAGAGCATGCTCTTAAACATCCTAAATGGAATATGGGAAGAAAAATATCTATAGATTCTGCCACATTAATGAATAAAGGATTAGAAGTTATAGAAGCTCATTTTTTATTTGGTGTGGATTATGAAGATATAAAAGTAGTGGTACATCCACAAAGTATAGTTCATTCTATGGTGGAATATAAAGATGGAAGTGTAATAGCACAAATGGCAACTCCAGATATGAAATTACCTATACAATATGCCTTGAATTATCCCAATAGGAAAGAAAGTCAAATAGAACCTTTAGATTTTTATAAAATATCTGATCTAACCTTTGAAAAGCCAGATATGGATACATTCTTACCATTAAAGTTAGCTTATGAAGCAGGGAAAAAAGGCGGAGTAATGCCAGCTATATTAAATGGAGCAAATGAGGTAGCTGTAGACTTATTTTTAAAGGGCAAAATAGAATTTTTACAAATAGGTGATCTATTACAAGAATGCATGAATAAATTTTATAGACCTATGGAAGCTACATTAGAGAATGTAATAAGTGTAGATAAGGAAGTTAGAGAGTATTTAGGTAAAAAATATGATATATAATAATAAAATTAATTTATAGGTACAATTTTGAGGGAGGTTAGTTAATGTATATAATAGCGGCTATTTTAGCCTTTGGCATATTAGTTTTAGTCCATGAATTTGGTCATTTTATTATGGCTAAAGCAAATGGTATAAAAGTTGAGGAATTTTCTATAGGTATGGGCCCAAAACTTATAGGAATAAAGGGTAAAGAAACAGAATATTTAATAAAACTTTTACCAATAGGTGGCTATGTAAAAATGCTAGGAGACGAAGAAAAAAGTACAGATGAAAGAGCTTTTAATAACAAATCTCCTTTAAGAAAATTAAGTGTAGTGGTGGCAGGTCCTTTTATGAATTTAGTATTAAGCGTAGTCTTATTTGCTATATTAGCGTCTCAAAGAGGATACTGGGCACCTATAGTAGAAAAAGTAGTACCAAATGGTCCAGCAGCGGTGGCAGGATTTATGCCAGGAGATAAAATAGTAAAGGTTAATGATAAAAAGATAACTACTTGGGATGATTTTGTTGCAGTTATTTATTCAGGAGATGGAACACCTTTAAATGTAAAATTCACACGAGATAATGTAGAGAACAATATTAAGTTAACTCCTATTAAAGATACTAAAGAAAATAGATATATGATAGGTATATATCCTACACTAATAGAAAATTTAAGTTTTAAAGAATCTGTAAAACAGGGATTTACACAAACAGGATCCTTAGTAAAACAAACTGTTGGATTTTTTAAAACCCTATTCCAAGGAAAGGTTTCTAAAAATGATGTAGGAGGACCATTAACTATAATTAAAGTTTCAGGAAAAGTAGCTAAAGAGGGTGTAATGAGTTTAATGGCTTTTACAGCTTATATAAGCTTACAATTGGCTATATTTAATATTATACCTTTTCCAGCTTTAGATGGAGGATATATATTCTTATTTTTATTTGAAGCTATTACAGGAAAAAGAGTAGATGAAAATAAAGTAGGGTTTGTAAATTATATAGGCTTTGCTATATTAATGGGTCTGATGGTGTTAGTAACTATAAAAGATATATTATATCCTATAAAATTTTGATAAATTTAAGGTTTAAAGGGATTAAAGTAATTTTTTAAGCAAATTTCACCTGAATCTAAAGATAGATTAATAAGAAACTTTATTTAAGCCCAAAGATTGCTTGATTTTATTCAGGTGAATTTAAAGCTAGGAGATGAAACAATGATGAGAAAGCCAACTAGAAAAGTTAAAGTAGGAAGTATATATGTAGGAGGAGATTCTCCTATATCTATACAATCTATGACCAATACAGATACTAGAGATATTAAAAGTACACTAAATCAAATAAATAAGTTAGATAAAATAGGTTGCGATATAATAAGATGCGCGGTTCCAGATATGGAAGCTAGCGAAGCTTTAAAAATAATAACTAAAGAATCAAAAATTCCAGTGGTGGCAGACATACATTTTGATTATAAATTAGCTTTAGAATCTATAAAAAATGGAGTAGATGCCTTAAGAATAAATCCAGGGAATATAGGTTCTATGGAAAGAGTTAAGATGGTAGCAGAAGCCGCAAAGGAAAAGTCTATTCCTATAAGGATAGGAGTAAACTCAGGTTCATTAAAAAAAGATATATTAGATAAATATGGTAGAGTATGCCCAGAAGCATTAGTAGAAAGTGCCCTTCAGCATGTGAGCATATTAGAAAAATGCAATTTTAATGATATAGTAATATCTATAAAGTCTTCTAATGTTATGCAAATGATAGAAAGTTATAGATTAATATCAGAAAAAGTAAATTATCCTTTGCATTTAGGAGTTACAGAAGCAGGAACTACATTTAGAGGAACTATAAAATCTAGTGTAGGTATAGGTACCCTACTGGCAGAAGGTATAGGAGATACTATAAGAGTATCTATTACAGGAGATCCGCTACAAGAAATTAAAATAGGAAAAGAAATATTAAGATCTCTAGGATACGTAAATGAAGGAATAGAATTTGTATCCTGCCCAACCTGTGGGAGAACGAATATAGACTTAATATCCATAGCCGAGGAAGTAGAAAAAAGACTTTTAAACTGTAATAAAAATATTAAAGTAGCGGTAATGGGCTGTGTAGTTAACGGACCTGGAGAAGCAAGAGAGGCAGATATAGGTATAGCAGGAGGCAAAGGAGAAGGGCTTATATTCAAAAAGGGAGAGATTATAAAAAAAGTTAAAGAAGAAGATATAATAGATGAACTTATAAAAGAAATAGAAAAGATGTAATTTGTGAATGTTTTAGTTTATTTAAATTAATTTGAATTTCAACATACATAGAAGATAGAGTATAAAGAAAGTTCTTAGTTTTAGATATTAGGGTTTTAACTCTAATTTAAAGTTAGGAAATGTTTATCTAGAGGCGTAGAATTCATTCCTTTATGGATGATAGTCATTAGATAAAAATTACTTTAAATTTTAAGTTGAAATTCATTTTTTTATTTTTATAAATGTGATAATATATTTATTATGTTTTAATGGATAACATTACTCTTAGGAGGAATAATATGGAGAATACTTCAGTTAGTGATTTGCAAAAGGAAATAAATAAAGAAGAGTTTGATATAGATAAAGAAATAAAAATAGTAAGAGTTCAGTATTTTAGAAAAAAAAATAAACTAAAAATAATACTAAAATCCATTAGTAATTTTACTAAAGAAAAGGAAGATCATATAAAAAATATATTAAAGAAGAGATTCTCTATGGTGGAGGATTTTCAAATAATTTGCTATAAGGATTTATCCCATGTTACCTTAGAGGAACTTTCAAAAAAATATTGGGTAGATATAGTTAATTTAGCTTCTTCTTCTGTACCTATTGCAAGGGATTGTCTTTTAAAATCTAAAAGAGAAGTGTTAGAAGATAGTATAAATATAACCTATAATAATGAATTTTTATGTAGGTTTCTTTCAAAAAATAAATTCGAAGGTAAATTGAAATCCTATATAAGGGATATATTTGGAATAGAATGCAATATAAAATTAGAATATGATAAATCCTTTAACGAAGAGGACTACTTTAAGACTATAGAAACTATGGAAAAGTCCATGATAAAAAATGTTTTAAGTGAAATTAAATCTAAAGAAAAGAAAGTAGTTAAAAAAGAAAATTCGCCAAAGCCTAGTGAAAATGAAGGTAAGGATAATTCTATCATACTAGGAAGAAGTATAAGAGAAGATAGTATATTCATGAAAGATCTAAATGAAAATTCTGGCATAGTTGTAGTATGTGGAGATATATTTAAAAAAGAAGTTATAGAAACAAAGACCGGGAGAAAAATAGTAACTTTCTTTATAACAGATTATACTAACTCTATGACAGTTAAACTGTTTCCAAGGCCTAAGGATGCAGATAGAATAATAGAAGAAATAAAAGAAGGGATTTATTGCAAAGTTAGAGGTGAAGTAGTAAATGACCCTTATGCAAGAGAATGTGTAATAATGGCAAAGGATATAGTAAAAACTACAAAAATAGAAAAAATGGATATAGCAGAGGAAAAAAGAGTAGAACTTCATATGCACAGTCAAATGAGTGCCATGGATGGGATGACTCCAGTATCAGAATTAGTGAAAAGAGCTGCTAAATGGGGCCATAAAGCAGTGGCTATTACAGATCATGGTGTAGTTCAGGCTTATCCAGATGCAATGTCTGCAGCTAAAAAAGGTAATATAAAAGTTATATACGGAATAGAAGCTTATCTTGTAGATGATGGAGTACCTATTGTATCTAAAGCAGGGGATAAAACCATAGAGGATACTTTTGTAGTTTTTGATTTAGAAACAACAGGTTTTTCCAGTAAAAATGATAAAATAATAGAAATAGGTGCAGTAAAGATAGAAAAGGGAAAAATAGTAGATAGGTTTAGTGAATTTGTAAATCCAGAAAGGAGCATACCAGAGAAAATAACAGAACTTACAAGCATAACAGATGATATGGTAGATGATAAAGAAGCTATAGATAAAATACTTCCAAGATTTATAGAGTTTATAGGAGACTCTGTGGTGGTTGCTCATAATGCAGCCTTTGATGTATCTTTTATAAATAAAAATTGTAAAGATTTAAAAATAGAATTTAAAAATAGTGTAATGGATACGGTAACATTAAGCAGATTTTTATTCCCTGAATTAAAGAGATATAAATTAAATGTCATAGCAAAGCATTTAGGCATATCTCTAGAGAATCATCATAGGGCTGTGGATGATGCTAAAGCCACAGCAGATATCTTATTAAAGTCTTTTGAAATGTTAAAAGAAAAAGAAATAATTACCTTACATAATTTAAATAAGGAATTTTTAGGGAATATAAATATAAAAAAAGAGCCCACCTATCATTTAATAATTTTGGCTAAAAATGCAGTAGGTCTTAAAAATTTATATAAATTAGTTTCTAAATCTAATCTGGAGTATTTCTTTAAAAGACCAAGAATGGCAAAAAGCCTTATAAATGAGTATAAAGAAGGACTTATAATAGGTTCTGCCTGTGAGGCGGGTCAAATATATAAAGAAATATTAAAGGGAAAAACAAAAGAAGAATTAAAAAATATGATAGATTTTTATGATTATTTAGAGATACAACCTTTAGGTAACAATGAATTTCTTGTAAAAAATGGTTCTGTAAAAGATGAGGAAGAACTTAAAGAAATAAATAAAAAAATATGTGAATTAGGGGAGTTTTATAATAAACCTGTGGTGGCCACCTGTGATGTGCATTTTTTAGATGAAGAACATGAAGTATTTAGAAGAATATTAATGTCAGGTCAAGGTTTTAGTGATGCAGACAATCAACCACCTCTTTATTTTAGAACCACAGAGGAAATGCTTAAAGAATTTGAGTATTTAGGAGAGGAAAAGGCAAAGGAAGTAGTAATTTATAATACAAACAAGATAGCGGACATGATAGATGAAATAAAACCAATTCCAGAGGAAACTTTTCCACCTAAGATAGAGGGTGCGGAAGAAGATATAAGAAATATGACTATAAAAAAAGCTCATGATATATATGGAGATCCACTTCCTGAAATAGTAGAAAAAAGATTAACAAAGGAATTAAATTCTATAATAAATAATGGTTATGCTGTACTTTATTTGATAGCCCATAAACTAGTAGCTAAATCCTATGAAGATGGATACTTGGTAGGTTCCAGAGGATCCGTTGGATCTTCCTTTGCAGCTACTATGTCAGATATTACAGAGGTTAATGGATTACCACCTCATTATATATGTCCTAAATGTAAATATAGTGAATTCTTTACAGATGGATCTGTAGGTTCAGGAGCGGATTTAGAGGATAAGGATTGCCCAAAGTGTGGAACTAAATTAATAAAAGATGGTCATG
>Ga0129306_1002788_pt1 | contig 14551 bp, 8 predicted proteins | sample P827metagenome_FD_94438 | JGI IMG/M metagenome (GOLD analysis project Ga0129306, IMG submission 94438) | Capybara group fecal microbial communities from Wisconsin, USA - P827 metagenome | ecosystem: Host-associated > Mammals > Digestive system > Large intestine > Fecal | place: USA: Wisconsin...
TCATCGTAATAGCTAAAAAAAGAGGGGCTCTCCCTCTTTTTTTGTTGTGATAAAAAACAGACACCCAATGGTGCCTGTAAAGATTGTGCTAATTAGTATGTTAACACGAAGTATTTTTTCTTACCGCGACGGATAACTGTTAGTTCGTTATCGATTTTATCGTCGTCAGAAAGTGTGTAATCTAAATCTTGGATACGTTCACCGTTGATGTAGATGGCACCATTTTGAACGTCTTCACGTGCTTGACGTTTTGATGGTGAGATTTTTGCGGCTACAAGAACTTCAATGATATTGCGGTTATCGTCGGCTTGAACAGCGTAGTTAGGAACGTTGTTTAGACCTTGTTTCAATTCTTTTGCTGAAAGGCTCTTGATGTTTCCAGCGAAAAGTTGTTCAGTGATTTTAAGGGCTTGTTTGTAAGCTTCTTCGCCGTGAACAAGTGTGACAACTTCGCGTGCTAAGATTTTTTGTGCTAAACGTTCGTGACGAGCTGCGTTGAATTCTTTTTCGATTTCAGCGATTTCTTCTAGTGAAAGGAATGTGAAGATTTTCAAGAAGCGAACAGCGTCGTCATCCATAACGTTGAGCCAGAATTGATACATTTCGTATGGAGATGTTTTGTCGGCATCAAGCCAAACAGCATTTCCTTCAGATTTACCGAATTTTTTACCTGTTGAATCAGTGATGAGTGGTACGGTCATGACGTGACCTGTTTTATCAGCTTTGCGGCGTAGCAACTCTGTACCAGCAGTCATATTTCCCCATTGGTCTGAACCACCGATTTGCAAGGTAACGTTGTATTTGTCATTTAATTCGTAGAAATCGTAACCTTGCATGATTTGGTAGGCGAATTCAGTGTATGAGATACCAGTTTCGATACGTTTTTTAACGGATTCTTTACTCATCATAGCGTTGACAGTAAAGTATTTTCCGACATCACGTAGGAAGTCAATGAAGCTGACATTACCAAACCAATCATAGTTGTTTACCATAACGGCTTTGTTGTCACCATTTTCGAAATCAAGGAAACGTGATAATTGATTTTGAATCTTAGTTACCCAGCCGTCAACAGTTTCTTTAGTTTGAAGACTGCGTTCAGCATCTTTGAATGATGGGTCACCGATAAGTCCAGTAGCTCCTCCAACAAGAGCATATGGTTTATGTCCTGCCAATTGAAGGCGGCGTGATGTTAAAATAGCAACTAGGTGACCAAGGTGCAAGCTATCAGCTGTAGGATCATAACCAGTATAATAGGATACTTGCCCTTCTGTTAATGCTTTGACAAGGGCTTCTTCATCAGTCGTTTGAAAAACTAAGCCACGTTCTTTGAGTTCTTCGAATATGTTCACGAGCTTTCTCCTTACTTAAAATTTTGAGGTTGATAGTAATTTCTAGCTAAGCTAAATCTACCCCAATGATATATTGTAGTTTACAGGCTATTATATCAAAAAGCGGTACTTCTATGCAAGCTTTATCAAAGTTTGGTATAATATTAATGAGGTATTAGAATGTTTAAGAGAAACAAGAAAAAGAAAAAAACAAATCACCAGAAACTTAGTGTTATAGATTTGGGTTCGGTTGTTTTAAGAACAGTGAAATTATTAACCGACTTTTTTTATATTATTATCATCCTGTTTGGGATGTTAGGGGCGGGGATAGCTTTTGGTTATCTTGCAAGTCAGATTGATTCTGTCAAAGTTCCTAGCAAGGAAAGTCTGGTTAGTCAGGTAACATCTCTGACTAGGATTTCAGAGATGTCGTATTCTGATGGTAGTTCGATTGCAAGTATTGATACTGATTTGTTGCGAACACCTGTTGAAAGCGACGCTATTTCAGACAATGTTAAAAAAGCCATTATTGCGACTGAGGATGAAAACTTCGAGAGCCATGATGGTGTTGTTCCAAAAGCTGTTTTTCGTGCAACCTTAGCTTCAGTGCTTGGTTTGGGTGAGACAAGTGGTGGGTCAACTCTTACGCAACAGTTGATTAAACAGCAAATTTTGGGAGACGATCCAACCTTTAAACGTAAATCACGCGAAATTATCTACGCATTGGCGCTAGAACGTTATTTGAGTAAAGATGAGATTTTGACTGATTATCTTAATGTCTCTCCATTCGGACGTAATAATAAAGGTGAAAATATTGCTGGGATTGAAGAAGCAGCGCAAGGTATTTTTGGCGTTTCAGCCAGTGATTTGACAATTCCACAAGCGGCATTTTTAGCTGGTTTGCCACAAAGTCCGATTGTCTATTCTCCGTACACAGCTGCAGGGCAGCTGAAAGACGAGGAGGATATGGCTTATGGTTTGTCTCGTCAGCAAGATGTTCTTTACAATATGTATCGCGCAGGCTATTTGACTAAAGCTGAATATGAGGAATATAAGGCTTATGATGTTAGTCAGGATTTCATTCAACCTGAATCAACGACAACGAGTGAACATGATTTCCTTTATTATGCCGTTTTAGAAGAGGCTCAGGATATCATGTATGATTATTTGGTTGAGCAAAATGGTGTTTCTGAACAAGAATTAAAAAATGATTCAACGAAGGAATCTTACCAAAAATTGGCTTTAGAAGCGTTGCAACAGGGTGGTTATACCATCAAAACAACAATTGATAAAGATGTTTATAACGCCATGCAGAATACCGTAGCACAATACGGTAGCACGCTTGATCAAGGAAGCTCAGAAACGGTTGAAGTTGGTAATGTCTTGATGGATAATTCAACTGGAGCTATTCTAGGATTTATTGGTGGACGGGATTATTCAACTAACCAGAACAACCATGCGTTTGACACTGCGAGGTCACCAGGATCAAGTATTAAGCCGATTATCGCGTATGGGATTGCTATTGACCAAGGGCTTTTAGGTAGTGCTAGTATGTTATCTAACTATCCGACAACTTTCTCTAGTGGTCAGTCAATCATGCACGGTAGTGAAGAAGGAACGGCAATGGTTACTCTCCAAGAAGCTTTGAATACGTCATGGAATATTCCAGCTTATTGGACGTATCAAATGTTGCTCAATGATGACGTTGATGTTGAATCTTACATGAAGAAAATGGGATATGATATTGATGATTATTCTATTGAAAGCTTGCCTTTAGGTGGAGGAATTGAGACAACGGTTCTTCAACAAGTTAATGCTTACCAAATGATTTCAAATGGTGGTGTTTACTTGAAAGGTTACATGGTTGACAGTATCACAGATAGTCAAGGCAATGTTATTTATCAACATAAAGCTAATCCTGTACGTGTCTTTTCTGAAGCAACGGCTAGCATTTTAAATCAGTTATTAAAAGAAGTTATCACTGGTGGTGGTACGACAAAATTTTATGCAGATTTGAAGAGTTTAAATGCGACAGCCGCTAGTGCGGATTGGACAGGTAAAACCGGTACAACTGACAATTATACAGACGTGTGGCTTGTGCTATCAACACCGAAAGTAACGCTTGGTGGTTGGGCAGGTAATGACGACAATACTTCTTTACCTGATGCAGCAGGACATACTTATAACGCGCAGTACATGGCTTATTTGGTTAATGCTATCTACAATGCTGATTCAAGTGTCTTAGGTGTTGATAAGAAATATAGTTTGTCTTCAAGTGTTATCAAATCAACTGTTCTTAAAGCAACAGGTTTACAGCCTGGTACGGTGACGGTCAATGGTCGTTCGCTTACTGTGAGTGGTGAAACAACGACAAGTTACTGGGCTAAGAATGGTGCGGGTACAATGACTTATAAATTTGCTATTGGTGGTACAGATAGTGATTATACAAAAGCTTGGGAAAGTTTGTTGAGTAATTCATCTATCACAACAAGTAGCAGCAACTAATATACTTGCAAAAATTGAAAAAATAAGGTATAATATTAACAACTATTTGTCGTCTGCTTTAGTTGAAATATTGTCCAACTAAGGTTTACAGCAGTTAAATCACACTTTTATTGGTCAGATTTAGCTGCTCTTTTTGTGCCTAATTTTAGAAAAAATAGGAGTTGTAACCTATATTTAAAGATTCTAAAAATTCACATCAACGACACACTTGGCAGGGTGTTTTAACGAGCAGCCTAACTATAAAGGTCAAGATGAAAAATAATGATGTTTCTCGTCAAAATGAAGGGAATCGGGTTATGTGACATTTATTGACCTCTGTATTTTAATGAAGGAGTAAAAAACTTGGCAGGACATGAAGTTCAGTACGGGAAACACCGTACACGTCGTAGCTTTTCAAGAATCAAGGAAGTTCTTGATTTACCTAACTTGATTGAAATTCAAACGGATTCTTTTAAAGACTTCTTGGATAATGGATTGAGAGAAGTTTTTGAAGATGTACTTCCGATTACAAACTTTACGGATACTATGGAGCTTGAATTTGTTGGTTACGAATTAAAAGAGCCTAAATATACGCTTGAAGAAGCTCGTATCCACGATGCATCTTATTCAGCACCTATTTTTGTAACCTTCCGTTTGATTAATAAAGAAACAGGAGAAATCAAAACTCAAGAAGTTTTCTTCGGTGATTTCCCAATCATGACCGAAATGGGTACATTCATCATCAATGGTGGTGAACGTATTATCGTTTCTCAGTTGGTTCGTTCTCCTGGTGTTTATTTCAACGATAAAGTTGATAAAAACGGTAAAGTTGGTTACGGTTCAACTGTAATTCCTAACCGTGGAGCTTGGCTTGAATTAGAAACAGATTCAAAAGACATTGCTTACACACGTATTGACCGTACACGTAAAATTCCATTTACAACACTTGTACGTGCACTTGGTTTCTCAGGTGATGATGAAATCATGGATATCTTTGGTGATAGCGAGCTCGTTCGTAATACTATTGAAAAAGATATTCACAAAAATCCAGCAGATTCACGTACTGACGAAGCACTTAAAGAAATTTACGAACGCCTTCGTCCAGGTGAACCAAAAACAGCTGATAGCTCACGTAGTTTGCTTGTAGCTCGTTTCTTTGACCCACGTCGTTATGACTTGGCAGCTGTTGGACGTTACAAAATCAATAAAAAACTTAACGTCAAGACTCGTCTCTTGAATCAAACCATTGCTGAAAACTTGGTTGATGCTGAAACTGGTGAAATCCTTGTTGAAGCTGGTACAGTAATGACACGTGACGTGATTGATTCAATTGCTGAACAATTAGACGGTGACCTTAACAAATTTGTTTACACACCAAATGATTACGCTGTTGTCACTGAACCTGTTGTTCTTCAAAAATTCAAAGTTGTGTCACCAGTTGACCCAGACCGCGTTGTTACAATTGTAGGTAATGCCAATCCTGATGATAAAGCGCGTGCGCTTACACCAGCAGACATCTTGGCTGAAATGTCATACTTCCTTAACCTTGCTGAAGGTCTTGGTAAAGTTGACGATATCGACCACCTTGGTAACCGTCGTATTCGTGCCGTTGGTGAATTGCTTGCTAACCAATTCCGTATTGGTCTTGCTCGTATGGAACGTAATGTTCGTGAACGTATGTCAGTTCAAGACAATGAAGTGTTGACACCACAACAAATCATCAACATTCGTCCTGTAACTGCGGCTGTTAAAGAATTTTTCGGTTCTTCTCAATTGTCACAGTTCATGGACCAACACAACCCACTTTCTGAATTGTCTCACAAACGTCGTTTGTCAGCCTTAGGACCTGGTGGTTTGACTCGTGACCGTGCTGGTTATGAAGTTCGTGACGTGCACTACACTCACTATGGTCGTATGTGTCCGATTGAAACTCCTGAAGGACCTAACATCGGTTTGATTAATAACTTGTCAACATACGGACATCTTAATAAATATGGTTTCATCCAAACACCATATCGTAAAGTTGACCGTGCTACTGGTGTGGTTACAAACGAAATTGTTTGGTTGACTGCCGATGAAGAAGATGAATACACAGTAGCGCAAGCTAACTCAAAACTTAACGAAGATGGAACATTCGCTGAAGAAATCGTTATGGGACGTCATCAAGGTAATAACCAAGAATTCCCATCAAACATCGTTGACTTCGTAGATGTTTCTCCTAAACAAGTAGTTGCCGTTGCGACAGCATGTATTCCTTTCCTTGAAAATGATGACTCAAACCGTGCCCTTATGGGTGCCAACATGCAACGTCAAGCGGTGCCATTGATTGACCCACATGCACCATATGTTGGTACTGGTATGGAATATCAAGCAGCTCACGATTCTGGTGCCGCTGTTATCGCTAAACACGATGGACGCGTAGTCTTCTCAGATGCTGAAAAAGTTGAAGTTCGTCGCGAAGATGGTTCACTTGATGTTTACCACATTACTAAATTCCGTCGTTCAAACTCAGGTACAGCATACAACCAACGTACACTTGTTAAAGTTGGTGATATTGTTGAAAAAGGTGACTTCATTGCTGACGGACCTTCTATGGAAAAAGGTGAAATGGCACTTGGTCAAAACCCAATCGTTGCCTACATGACATGGGATGGTTACAACTATGAAGATGCCGTTATCATGAGCGAACGTCTTGTTAAAGAAGATGTTTACACATCAGTTCACTTGGAAGAATTTGAATCAGAAACACGTGATACTAAGTTAGGCCCTGAAGAAATCACTCGCGAAATTCCAAACGTTGGTGAAGAAGCTCTTAAAGACCTTGACGAAATGGGTATTATCCGTATCGGTGCTGAAGTTAAAGAAGGTGATATCCTTGTAGGTAAAGTAACACCTAAAGGTGAAAAAGACCTTTCTGCTGAAGAACGCCTTCTTCACGCAATCTTCGGTGATAAATCTCGTGAAGTACGTGATACATCACTTCGTGTGCCACACGGTGGAGACGGTGTTGTTCGTGATGTTAAAATCTTCACACGTGCTAACGGTGATGAATTGCAATCAGGTGTCAACATGCTCGTTCGTGTTTACATTGCACAAAAACGTAAAATCAAAGTCGGAGATAAAATGGCCGGTCGTCACGGAAACAAAGGGGTTGTTTCTCGTATCGTTCCTGTTGAAGACATGCCATATCTTCCAGACGGAACTCCAGTTGATATCATGTTGAACCCTCTTGGGGTGCCATCTCGTATGAATATCGGACAAGTTATGGAACTTCACCTTGGTATGGCAGCTCGTAACCTCGGTATTCACATTGCAACTCCAGTCTTTGACGGGGCAACTTCAGAAGACCTTTGGGATACTGTTCGTGAAGCTGGTATGGATAGCGACGCTAAGACAGTTCTTTATGACGGTCGTACAGGTGAACCATTTGATAATCGTGTCTCTGTTGGTATCATGTACATGATCAAACTTCACCACATGGTTGATGATAAACTTCACGCTCGTTCAGTTGGTCCTTACTCACTTGTTACACAACAACCTCTTGGTGGTAAAGCACAATTTGGTGGACAACGTTTCGGTGAAATGGAAGTTTGGGCTTTGGAAGCTTATGGTGCATCAAATGTCCTTCAAGAAATCTTGACATACAAGTCAGATGATGTGACTGGACGTCTTAAAGCTTATGAAGCTATCACTAAAGGTAAACCAATTCCAAAACCAGGTGTACCAGAATCATTCCGAGTGCTTGTTAAAGAATTGCAATCACTTGGTCTTGATATGCGTGTGCTTGATGAAGATGACAACGAAGTAGAACTTCGTGATCTTGATGAAGGTGAAGACGACGATGTTATGCACGTTGATGACCTTGAAAAAGCTCGTCAAAAACAAGAAACTGAATCTGCTGAAAAAGTAGAAGTTTCTGCTGAAGAAAATAAATAATAGGAAACAACAATTTAGACATGGAAAGTGCAAGCCAACCTTGCCTTTCCTAGTCAGATTGTTTGAATGAGTCCTATAACGATAAATAATGTCTTGCAGACAAAAAGTTTGTAAGTCGTGACAAGTTAGAAAGTAGCTCTGCTATTTTCAAAAGAACAATAAAGAAAGGTAAAACTAGTGGTTGACGTAAATCGTTTTAAAAGTATGCAAATCACATTAGCCTCACCAAGTAAAGTCCGTTCATGGTCTTATGGTGAAGTTAAAAAACCTGAAACAATCAACTATCGTACGCTCAAACCAGAACGTGAAGGTCTTTTTGATGAAGTAATCTTTGGACCAACAAAAGACTGGGAATGTGCTTGTGGTAAATATAAACGTATTCGTTATAAAGGAATTGTTTGTGACCGCTGTGGTGTTGAAGTAACACGTGCTAAAGTTCGTCGTGAACGCATGGGACACATCGAATTGAAAGCTCCAGTATCACACATCTGGTACTTCAAAGGTATTCCATCACGCATGGGACTTACTCTTGATATGAGTCCACGTGCTCTTGAAGAAGTTATTTACTTCGCTGCTTACGTAGTTATCGATCCAAAAGATACTCCGCTTGAACCAAAATCACTTTTGACTGAGCGTGAATATCGTGAAAAATTACAAGAATACGGACAAGGCTCATTTGTTGCGAAAATGGGTGCTGAAGCTATCCAAGATCTTCTTAAACGCGTTGATTTGAAATCTGAAATCGCTGAACTTAAAGAAGAATTGAAAACAGCAACAGGGCAAAAACGTATCAAAGCTGTCCGTCGTTTGGACGTGCTTGATGCTTTCTACAAATCTGGTAACAAACCAGAATGGATGGTACTTAACATCTTGCCAGTTATTCCACCAGATCTTCGTCCAATGGTTCAATTGGATGGTGGACGTTTCGCTGCATCTGACTTAAATGACCTTTACCGTCGTGTTATCAACCGTAACAACCGTTTGGCTCGTTTGCTTGAATTGAATGCTCCAGGTATCATTGTGCAAAATGAAAAACGTATGTTGCAAGAAGCTGTTGATGCTCTTATCGATAACGGTCGTCGTGGTCGTCCAATCACTGGTCCTGGTAGCCGTCCTCTTAAATCTTTGAGCCACATGCTTAAAGGTAAACAAGGTCGTTTCCGTCAAAACTTGCTTGGTAAACGTGTTGACTTCTCTGGACGTTCAGTTATCGCCGTAGGTCCAACACTTAAAATGTATCAATGTGGTGTGCCACGTGAAATGGCTATCGAATTGTTCAAACCATTCGTAATGCGTGAAATCGTTGCGCGTGACTATGCTGGTAACGTTAAAGCAGCTAAACGTATGGTTGAACGTGGTGATGAACGTATTTGGGATATTCTTGAAGAAGTTATCAAAGAACACCCAGTGCTTCTTAACCGCGCACCGACTCTTCACCGTTTGGGTATCCAAGCCTTCGAACCAGTCCTTATCGATGGTAAAGCACTTCGTCTTCACCCACTTGTTTGTGAAGCCTACAATGCCGACTTCGATGGTGACCAAATGGCCATCCACGTGCCACTTTCTGAAGAAGCACAAGCTGAAGCACGTCTTCTTATGCTTGCCGCAGAACACATCCTTAACCCTAAAGATGGTAAACCAGTCGTAACACCATCTCAAGATATGGTTCTTGGTAACTACTACCTTACTATGGAAGAACCAGGTCGTGAAGGTGAAGGAATGATCTTCAAGGACCGTGATGAAGCAGTTATGGCTTACCGCAATGGTTATGTTCACTTGCATACTCGTGTGGGTATTGCCGTTGATAGCATGCCAAATAAACCATGGACTGACGAACAGAAACATAAAATCTTGGTTACAACTGTAGGTAAGATTCTCTTCAACGATATCATGCCTGAGGATTTACCTTACCTTCAAGAGCCAAACAATGCTAACCTAACAGAAAAAACTCCAGATAAGTACTTCTTGGCACCAGGACAAGATATTCAATCTGCTATTGACAGCTTGGAAATCAATGTACCATTTAAGAAGAAAAATCTTGGAAATATCATTGCGGAAATCTTTAAACGTTTCCGTACAACAGAAACATCAGCTTTCCTTGACCGCTTGAAAGACCTTGGTTACTATCATTCAACTCTTGCTGGTTTGACAGTGGGTATCGCCGATATCCCAGTTATCGATAACAAACAAGAAATTATCGATGCAGCTCACAGCAAAGTTGAACAAATCAACAAAGCCTTCCGTCGTGGTTTGATGACTGATGATGACCGTTATGTTGCTGTTACAACAACATGGCGTGAAGCTAAAGAAGAACTTGAACAACGTCTGATTGAAACACAAGATCCTAAGAATCCTATCGTTATGATGATGGACTCAGGAGCTCGTGGTAACATTTCTAACTTCTCACAACTTGCCGGTATGCGTGGTTTGATGGCTGCTCCGAACGGACGTATCATGGAATTGCCTATCCTATCTAACTTCCGTGAAGGTTTGTCTGTCTTGGAAATGTTCTTCTCTACTCACGGTGCTCGTAAAGGTATGACCGATACAGCCCTTAAGACTGCCGACTCTGGTTACCTTACTCGTCGTTTGGTTGACGTTGCCCAAGACGTTATCATTCGTGAAGACGATTGTGGAACTGACCGTGGTCTTGTTATTCGTGCTATTACTGATGGTAAAGAAGTAACAGAAACTCTTGAAGAACGTCTTGTTGGTCGTTACACTAAGAAATCTGTTAAACATCCTGAAACTGGCGAAGTTATCGTTGGTCCAGATGTATTGATTACTGAAGATATGGCAGCTGAAATTGTTAAAGCTGGTGTTGAAGAAGTTACAATCCGTTCAGTATTCACATGTAACACTCGTCATGGTGTCTGCCGTCACTGTTATGGTGTCAACCTTGCAACAGGTGATGCGGTTGAAGTTGGTGAAGCAGTTGGTACAATTGCCGCTCAATCTATCGGTGAACCTGGTACACAGCTTACAATGCGTACCTTCCACACGGGGGGTGTTGCGTCAAATACCGATATCACACAAGGTCTTCCTCGTATCCAAGAAATCTTTGAAGCTCGTAATCCTAAAGGGGAAGCCGTTATCACTGAAGTTAAAGGTACTGTTGTTGACATCGAAGAAGATGCTTCTACACGTACTAAGAAAGTTTACGTTCAAGGTAAAACTGGTATGGGTGAATACGTGGTACCATTCACTGCCCGCATGAAAGTTGCTGTTGGTGATGAGGTACACCGTGGTGCTCCACTTACTGAAGGTTCTATCCAACCTAAACGTCTCCTTGAAGTTCGTGACACATTATCAGTTGAAACTTACCTTCTTGCTGAAGTACAAAAAGTTTACCGTAGCCAAGGGGTAGAAATCGGTGATAAACACGTCGAAGTAATGGTTCGCCAAATGCTTCGCAAAGTTCGTATCATGGATCCAGGTGATACAGAACTTCTCCCAGGCACACTTATGGATATTGCAGACTTTACGGATGCTAACAAAGATGTTGTTATCTCTGGTGGTATCCCTGCAACATCACGTCCAGTGCTTATGGGGATTACAAAAGCTTCGCTTGAAACTAACTCATTCTTGTCAGCCGCATCATTCCAAGAAACAACTCGTGTTCTTACAGATGCTGCTATCCGTGGTAAGAAAGATCATCTTCTTGGTCTTAAAGAAAATGTTATCATCGGTAAAATCATTCCAGCTGGTACAGGTATGGCTCGTTACCGCAACCTTGAACCACAAGCTGTTAATGAACTTGAAACAAGTGAAGAAGCAGAAACAGTTGAAGCAACTGTTTCAACAGATGCTGAATAAGGTTAATTCACATTTTATGCTAATAAATGAAAAGGTCTGAAATGAAAATTCTCAGACCTTTTTGCTTGTTATTATCGGAATTTTGCTGATAATAATTCTAAATAAGCAAATTCTTTTTAAAAAGCTTTTAATTTTTATATAATAAATTCCGTAAGGAAGTGTGTTAAATGTATCAAGTGATAAAAATGTATGGGGATTGGGAGCCGTGGTGGTTCTTGAAAGATTGGCAAAAAGATATTATAGAAGAAAAATGTTTTGAGTATTTTGAGGATGCTTTCTCTTTCTACAAAACAGAATGGTTATCTCTTAAAACGACTTTACCAAGTTGTAAATGTCATGATAATCTTCAGGCGGCTTTCTGGGATAAAACAGAGCAACGTTGGTGTGAGAATTGTGGGGATTATCTGCAACAGTACCATTCCATTTTAATGCTCAAAGACGGTCAAGAATTACCTGAAGGGACTTTTTCTTATCATTTTAACGTTCAAAATGATGAATCAAGACCAAGACCTCAAAATTGTAAATTAGAATCGTAATCATGGAATTTTTTCCATGATTTTTTTGTTTTTTATGACTAATTTACGAATAGAAAAGTAGGAGGTCAAGATGATTCAGGAAAAAGCAAAGCAACTCATTAAGGAGGCTGTTGAAGTTAATGCGCAAGATATTTACATTTTACCTAGAGAAGACTGTTATGAAGTGTATCAACGCGTGGGAGACCAACGGCAATTTGTTGATTATTTTGAGCTAGAGCAGATGACTAGCTTGATTAGTCATTTTAAATTTGTGGCTGGTATGAATGTTGGGGAGAAACGTCGCAGCCAGCTAGGTTCTTGTGATTATCAATTTGCAGATGAGGAAGAGATTTCGCTTCGTTTGTCGAGTGTTGGTGATTATCGTGGACGAGAAAGTTTAGTGATTCGCTTGCTTTATTCTGGTCGTCATGATTTGCAATATTGGTTTGACGGGATGAAAAATATTTTAGAAGCTATTGATAGTAGGGGGCTTTACCTTTTTTCGGGACCAGTAGGGAGTGGAAAAACCACTCTCATGTACCAATTGGTTCGTGAAAAATTTCCTAATAAGCAAGTCATTACAATTGAGGACCCTGTTGAAATCAAACAGGAACAAATGTTGCAGTTGCAGTTAAATAGTGATATTGGGATGACTTATGACGAGTTGATTAAATTATCACTTCGCCATAGACCAGATATTCTGATTATCGGAGAAATTCGTGATAGCGAGACAGCGCGTGCAGTTATTCGTGCGAGTTTGACGGGAGCTGTTGTATTTTCGACTATTCATGCGAAGAGCATCCCTGGCGTTTACGCACGTCTTTTGGAATTAGGGGTTAGTAAGCAAGAATTGGAAAATAGTTTGCGTGCCATTGTTTATCAACGCTTAATTGGCGGAGGAGGTGTGATTGATTTTGCTAAAGAAAACTTTGAAAGTCACCGACCAGAGTGCTGGAATACAAAAATTGAAAGTCTTGTTAAAGACGGACATATCACAGCTGAACAAGCAAAAATCGAAAAAATTGCCATTTAAAAAACAGCGCAAGGTTATTCAACTCTTTAATAATCTTTTTGAAAGTGGGTTTAATTTAACAGAAATCGTGTCTTTTCTCCGAAGAAGTCAATTGTTGTTAGACATTTATGTTGAGAGAATGCAAGAAAGTTTGTTAAATGGTGCTAGCCTAGCAACAATGATGGCAGATTTAGGGTTTTCAGACAATATTGTCACACAAATTGCTTTGGCTGATGTTCATGGAAACAGTCAGAAAAGTCTGCTGAAGATTGAGTCTTACCTTTCTAGCATGACTGTCGTCAGAAAAAAGTTGATTGAAGTTGCAACGTATCCATTGATTTTGTTGTTGTTTCTTATTTTGATTATGCTGGGGTTGAAGAATTATCTACTGCCACAGCTGGAAAGCCAAAATGTGGCAACGCAGATTATTACGCATTTTCCAACGATTTTTTTGCTAAGTATTTTCTCGATTGGAGTGTTACTTGCTTGTGCGACATTTTATGCTAGGCGTTTATCGCAGATTGATTTATATAGTCGAATAAGCCGGATTCCACTTGTGGGAAACTATGTTAGGTTATATTTGACAGCTTACTATGCGCGTGAATGGGGAAATTTGATTGGGCAAGGTATTGAATTAATGGCAATCGTGGGAATCATGCAAAAGCAAAAGTCGCTCTTATTTCAAGAGATTGGAAAGGATATGGAAGAAGCGTTGCTTTCAGGGCAAGCTTTTCATCAAAAAGTTCTGGGCTATCCATTCTTTTTGCGAGAATTGAGCCTAATGATTGAATATGGTGAGGTCAAATCGAAGCTGGGACGTGAGTTAGACATTTATGCTGAGGAAACATGGCAGAGCTTTTTTGGCAAATTGACTCAAGCAACACAGCTCATTCAACCACTTGTTTTTGTCTTTGTGGCTTTGATTATTGTGTTAATTTATGTGGCAATGTTGTTGCCAATGTATCAAAATATGGGAGGAAATTTTTAATGAAAAAGTTTTGGAAAAAATTACGTCAGAAAACGGTAAAAGGGTTCACACTTGTGGAAATGAACGATACTAAAAACACTCAAATTTTCCATAAAATTTTGATACTGTCAGAAGTCACTTGAACCTTGTCAATAAGCGCTCTGACAAGCATCTTTTGTTCTTCGTAGTCCATTTTAAACACGTCTTTAGTATCTAGTGTTTTAAGCATCTTTTGTTTGTTTTCTTGATGTTTAATTGCTGGGTCGTTTGCCAACTCATCTTTAAGTATTTCAATTTTAGTGTTGAACGTGTTAGATTGTTTTTTCAATTCATCAAGCGTGATAAGATTGTTAATGTACAAGTCGTTAAGTTTGCTAATTTTGTTTGAGAGGGTCTCTATTTCCTTGTTTATAGCCTCTCTGTCAAGTTTTTCTGGTTCATTATCAAATAGTTCATCTATGTAGTCAGAGTCTGTCTGTAGCTTTGAAATCGA
>Ga0129306_1002793_pt1 | contig 14517 bp, 13 predicted proteins | sample P827metagenome_FD_94438 | JGI IMG/M metagenome (GOLD analysis project Ga0129306, IMG submission 94438) | Capybara group fecal microbial communities from Wisconsin, USA - P827 metagenome | ecosystem: Host-associated > Mammals > Digestive system > Large intestine > Fecal | place: USA: Wisconsin...
TATTGCGGCAGTAATAGGCTTTGAAAGGCTTGAGCCGTATGACGGGAAACTGTCACGTACGGTTCTTAGGGGAGGGGCGGGCAGTAATGCTCTCCCCTTACCCGACTACGCCTCGGTCGAGTGCATCTATCGCGGGCTTGATCCGCTCAAGGCGCTCCTGCTCGTCGCGGACGAGACGCGCTCCGACCAAACGATTTGCCTCGCCGTTTCGCCTGCATTGAAGGTGCTTGGCGTACCCGGACGCCCACGGCTGTTTGAGGCGAAGCAGAAGATTCGTGAGGCGGAAGCGAGGCTACACCGTAAGATCGACTACATCATCGCACCGCCGCGCATGGCAGCGTACATCAAGCAGTCCGCGGAAATCTACAAGATCACGATGAACTACGCCGCGCCCGACGACATCCACGTTTACTCCATCGACGAATGCTTCATTGACGCCACCGGCTATCTCCACGCCTACCACGGCTCCGCGCGGGAGTTTGCCATCACCATCATCCGCGACATTCTGCGGCAGACCGGCATCACCGCTACCGTGGGAATCGGCACGAACCTCTATCTCGCCAAGGTCGCCATGGACATCGTGGCGAAGAAGTCCCCTGCCGATAAGGATGGCGTTCGCATCGCGGAGCTGGACGAGCAGAGCTATCGGGAACTGCTGTGGGAACATCAGCCGCTCACGGACTTCTGGATGATTGCCGGAGGCACGGTCGCCCGCCTTGCAAAGCTGGGCATCCGCACGATGGGCGATCTGGCGCAATACTCGCTCTACGACGAGGAATGGCTCTACAAGGTGTTCGGCATCAATGCGGAGTTGTTGATCGATCACGCTTGGGGCATCGAAACCACGACTATGCGTGACATCAAGGCGTACCGCCCCGTGTCCAACAGCTTGAGCAAGGGGCAGGTGCTGCCGCGTCCGTACAGCTTTCGGGAGACGCGCGTCGTTTTGCAGGAGATGGCGGACGAGCTGTGCCTTGACCTCTCGCACAAAAGCCTGTTGACGGACTCCGTGACGATGTGGGTGGGCTTTGACCCGGAATCCGTGGAGCGCGGCTACACAGGTCCGTGCCACATCGACTACTATGGGCGCATCACGCCCGACCATGCCAAGGGCACCCGCCGCTTCCGCCAGCCGACGAACGCGGAGCGCGAGATCAGCGACGGCGTGCTCTCCCTCTTAGACGATCCTTCGCGGGTGGATCGGACGCTGCTGATCCGCCGCATCGGGCTGATTGCCGACCGAGTGACGAGCGATCCCGGCACGGTGCAGCTCGATCTGTTCACAGACCAGCTTAGGGCGGAGCGTGAGAAAAAGCTCCAGCTTGCTTTGCTGGAGCTGAAAAGCAGGTGCGGAAAAAATACCATACTGCGGGGAACAAACTTTTTGGAAGGCGCTACCATGCGCGAGCGTAACGTGCTTATTGGGGGGCACAAAGCATGAACCGTTACGAGAAGATACTTGGCAAACAGCGCCTCATACACGATCAAGACGCCTTTTCTGCCAGACACCCGCCCATGCCGCCGGAGAAGCGTGCCAAGCTGTTCGCGCCCTTCGATGCCCTGACCGGCTACAGTGAGGCATTGCGGGAGCAGGAGATTGTCTATCAGGAGCGCGCAGAGCTGGGCGAGGCGAAGCAACAGGAGTTGGACGATAAGCTGCAACGTCTATGGCAGCTCTATCAGGCGCGGAAACGCTGCGACAAATGGGCGTTCGAGCCGCCCGCCGTGACGATCACATATTTCGAGGAAGCGCCAGAGCAAGGCGGACGCGGTCTGTACCGCACCGCTTCCGGCGCGGTGGTAAGGCTCGATCTGACGCATCGGTTTCTGCGGCTGCAAACAGGAGGCGGGACACTCCGAATCGAGCTGCACGACATATACGATTATTCGGGGGATGCCCTCTGTGAAGAAAGTAGCCTATATCGTGATAAGAGAAGTGATGACACCGGCATATAGTATGTCGAACACAAGCTCGGGCAAATGGTTCTTTATAAAATTCGGTATTCATTTTCGTGAAACTTCCCGACAGAGAGCAAGTAGATAGTATCGCACTTTATGCGGTCCGGTTTAACACCACTTTCACGTTTTTCCGTTTAATTCAGCTCTGCAAAAATGTGAAACAGCTCACTTCGTGCGACGCAAGCGACTGGATTTGCTCGCGCAACCCCTTTGACCATGCGGGTTTGCACTGGTTTCGTAGAATGGTGCAGTCCTCTGGGCACGACATTCCCTTTCGCGTTTTTGGGCATTTTCCCGACTCTGGAAAAAATGTGACTACCCCATCGTAAAGAACTACGAAGTCGGCTGTAAAGATGCGAATCTGGGCTGAGCTTGCAGTTGTCATCAGAGCAACGGATAGCTTTTTTAAATCACTCGAAAATCCTTTTATAATTTTTGCGTTTTTGCGTATAAAGCTTTTGACAAAGCAAAGGGAAAGGAGTTTCGATTATGAAAACGGATCCGCTGTTTACTCATTTGAATACCACACTTCAAACGCAGGATGTGGAGTTTCTAAAGCTCCTCTATCAGTTTCGATGCCTGACTGTGATTTCGGATGCCTTTCGGTTCTTTTTTAGCAAGATTTTTCCCTCTATGGGGTATTGCGAGGACAGGCTGCAAGCATTGTGTGAGAACGGGCTGATTGAAATGACCTATTACCCGCCGGAGGAACAGGAGGTCATTTTTTTGACGCAGCTTGGTGTTGATTATGTAGAGGCTTGCGTTGCAAAAGAGAGAAATCCGATCTACGGAAGCATGAAAAGCGCGCGTCAGCTGCGTGTCAACGGCAGGATGATCAAGCATCAGCTTGCCGTCAACACCACCGCGCTCGATCTCCTTGAGACCGCGGACAGGCTCGGGGTCAAATATCGGTACTATGACAAGCTGCTCGCGCCCGCCAGCTTTGGCGGAATTCCGAGCGATGGAATACTTATCCTCGAAAACAGGATCGTCCTGCTGGGAATCGATACGGGTAGTTTGCGCGGGGATAAACTGGATCATCAATGGGACTCGTATCGTAATTTTTTTGATAGGTTGCCCCAGCGTTATAACGATTACGCAGTTACCATCTTGATTGTCTTTGTCAGCGATGATGATTATGATGCCGGATCAGATACTCGCAGGTGCTCTATTGCCAGATCGGCTTGCAACTCCGGCTTGGTTACGGAGCTGGACGGCAAGATCAATCTTTACGCCGTCGACCGTAATCATGCATGCGATTTGCTCGAGGACAACTTCGATGTGTTCCAGACGAATTTTAAGATGATGCGCGAAACAGCGCCGTCACTGGCGAAAGAGTTTCATTTCAATTATTATTACACCACGGATTTGCTCAGCGAAATCGAATGCGCGCTCCCCTCGTGCTATATATGCCGGAGTAACAACGACGATACCATTGACGTAGAGGATGGTAGATCCGCGGAATATTTGATTGATTTTTGGGCTGACGGCCGGTTGTCAGTATTGAATACGATCCTCAACATTGAAAGGATCGAAAACGCGCTAAGAAACTCCTATCTGGCGCGCGAAATCCCGTATGTCGTTGTCGTTCCGGATATGCGCACGGTGCTGCGGGTCATGAAGAGCGCCGGCGTTTCTGCGTTTGGGAAAGTGTACTTCACGACTCCGTCGCGGCTAAAGAGAAGCCGCTCTTTCCCCGCGGCCTTGTTTCGCATTGATGAGGAACTGGTGGTCTGGGGATACCATGACAATTCGCTCAAGCATGCCATTTTTGAACGTAAATTGCATCCGTATACCAATCGGACGGACTGATTCGGGATGGGCTTTGATTCGATTCAATTATAGAAAAAATGCCCCGCTCACTTTCCTGATTCGGAAGTGGGTGGGGCTTTTCTTGTTGCAATATGTAATGTCTACTGAACAATCACCAATTTCTGCTGCGAAAACAACCATCTGAGCAACACCGCCCAAAGCTGCAAAAGCGCGCGCTGAATCCTGCGGAGGTTCAGCACCAAAATCGACATGGCAATCACATGCGCAGCCGTCTCTTGCAGCTTCGTCGTGACCAATCCCTTGCCGCATTTGCGTTTCGCCAAACTGAAACACCGTTCAACTTCTACACGTTCGCATTCGTCCAAGTGCGCCTGCTTTTTGTCCGGGACGGCATCCTTCTTCGGCCTGCCCAGCGCCGGACCCGAAAGCCGGATATGATGCTCCTTGCAGTATGCCAGATTCTCCCAGTTGCGGTAGATCTTGTCCGCAAGGATACGCTTGGGATAATGTCCCTCCCTCTTGCGGAACCGCTCCGTAATCTCCTGTAGATTTCCCGCCTCGCTGTAGGCGTCAAAGGAGTAATACTCCAGCCTTGTCCAGCCATCTACAACGCTGATATCCAGCTTCGCGCCGAACTCCACCGGCTTGCCCGCTTTTCCTCGCACAATGGAACGAATAAACGGCTGGCTCACGCTGACGATGCGGTCAGAAACACTGTGAACCTTGTTGTCGTACATGTACTTTTGCTGCTCGTAGATTTTTCGCAGTGTACCCAGCCGTTCGTTTTGCCGTTGGCTGAGCTTCTTTCCTAGCGATAACTTCGCATCAATGGAGTCCAAATCACGTTTGAGATAACCCAGTTGCTTGCGGATCGCTGCTCTGGTTTTCTGCGCGGTATATTTGCGGCTGCGAGCGTATTTCAGGTAGTCCTTGCGGGCGCGTTTGCGATAGTTTCTGGGTTTCTTGCCGTCTGACGGATCGTGCAGAACGTCGAGCAGCTTCTCCGCGTTTTCCCGCGCCTCGTTGAGCAGCGATACATCCTGCGGGTAGCGGATATTCGACGGCGCGCACGTCGCGTCGATCGTCAGCGTTCCGCTGTTGCCGCCGTCGTCATTGTCGTCATCGTTGTCGTCTTTCTTCTCCTCGGTTTCGATGGCGTCTTGAAGAATCATTTCGTTGATCTCACCGAGCACCTGCGGTGTCAGGCGTTTACGGAAGTACACCATCAGCGACGGGTCAAACGGAGGCTTGGAATCATCGTAACCGGCATAGCCGCAAAAGTATTGGAGGTAAGGGTTCTCCTGAATCTGCAGTGCGGTTTCTTCATCCGAGTAACCGTACTCCGCTTGAATGATGCAGGCTCCCAGAGCCAACCGCAGCGGCTTTGCCACATTTCCCTTCCGATTGGTGAACAGCGCGGCATAACGCTTTTCGATCTCTGTCCAAGGAATGGTCTGGGCTTTCTTCACCCAACGGTTGCTTTCCTTCAAATTCATGCCCACAGGCTGTTTGAAGTCCGAAAGGCTGATCTGACCATTGCTGTACCGATACATACTCGCCTCCAAGTGCAAAGGTTTTGCTTGATTTACTTGCGGTTTCCTTGCGCTTAGTATAGCATAATTTGCTGGGAATGGCTTGATTTTATCACGGGTTTTGGGATTGTTCAGTGGACATTAAATAGAGTGCAATACTTATACTGCGCAAAGAGATAATTGTATGTATCGCGGGCGCACGTTTGTATTCGGTGGGGAGCGTATGGGGACCAGCGCCATAAGAAGAACAGTTGTATTTTTTCCACGCATGAGTTATACTGGCATCAGAAACCACAAGAGGAGGCGAGCACCATGACGACGGATGCTGCTTTGCGGGAACTGGTTCCCGGCTTGCTTGGCATTTACGGTGACCTGATCGACAGCGTGATCCTCTACGGCTCGGTTGCACGCGGTACGCAAACGGACGAGTCCGACGTGGACGTCGCGGTCATCATGCGCCCTGGCGCCACGGCGGAGATGCACGACCGTATGCTGGACATGGTTGTCGATCTGGAGCTTGCCTGCGATAAGGTGCTGTCGGTCATTCGGATTGACCGTGACCGCTTCAAGGAGTGGGAAGCAACGCTTCCGTTCTATCAGAGCATCCGAAAGGAGGGGGTCGTCCTATGGCCGGCAGCTTGACGGAGCTTTCCGCGCACCGCTTCGGCAGAGCGAGGGAGGAATTGCAGACAGCGGAACTGCTGATGCAGAGCAAAAGCTATCGCCAGTCCATCAACCGCTCGTATTACGCAATTTTTCATGCGGTTCGCGCCGTGAATGCGCTGGACGGCTTCGACAGCAGCAAGCACAGCGGCGTGATTGCGCACTTCAACCAGCAGTATGTCAAAACGGGCGTGTTCGAGAAGAATGCGTCGAAGATCATCCGCGGTGCGTCCGAGCTGCGTGAGCAGGCGGATTACGAGGACTTCTATTCGGCAACGAGAGAGGAAGCGGACGAGACGTTTGCCGGAGCGCAGACCTTCATCGATATGGTGGAGAAGTTCCTCGCTGAAAAGCGCGTGATATGAGCGCGTGGGATTTCCGCACATCATCAAAAAACATCAGTTCCCAGAACGCGCCTCGACAAACGCGCAAACCACGGGACTTGCCGTTTCATTCACAGCACCTCTAAAACCGCGTGTCGAGAGTTCGAATCTTTCTGCCCCTGCCACGTCACAACCCTAATCTTGATACGAGATTGGGGTTGTGACTTTTTTGGCTTTAGGCCCTGATTTCACGGCATTTCCGGGCAAGCATCGTATGCGAGTAAGCCACTCTGCGGGCCCTTTCGGCCCCCTCGACCTCCTGTTCCCCATGGGCTACTGGTATACGATGAAATGAGAATCGTATGCCAGTAGCCGAGTATCGTATGGTAGTAACCCAGCATCGTATACCAGTACCCGAGAATCGTATGACAGTAGCCAGTATCGTATGGTAGTAGCCAAGCATCGTATGCGAGTACGGTTTTTTACCGTATGATAGTAAAAATGGCGGCAACGCGCCGCCGCAAAAAAGCATCACGGCCAGGGCATCATGCTGCTCTGACCGTGATTGTGATTTCACCCCTGAAAACAAACTCAACGCATCCGTTCCTCCGAATGATCACCCGTGAGACCAGAAGGTTCCATGCCTGTTCATCCCAATCTTCGAGGTTTTGAGGCTGTGCGTCAAGGGCGGACAGGAATCGGCGGATGCCCTTGCCTCTGGTGAGGTGATCTTCTCGTTCAGCTTTCAGCCGGGCAATTTTCTCATCCGCTTTTTTGTATCGCTCGTTCAGCATTGCGGCACGAGCATCGAATTCTTCTGTTGGCATACCCGTGACAGCCTGTTCCCTGATAAGCCTGCGGTTCTGCTCGACCGCTGTGTCTATCTCTTTCTGAGTTGCCTCAATCTCTTGATCTAATCCAGAGGTATCTTCAAGCTCCATGGCCAGCCCTTCGCAGTCTGTGATGGCTGATGTCCTTTCCGACATCAGTTTGTTGAATGCCTGGACAAACAGCTTCTTAATGTCTTCCTCGGTTATCGTGGGTGTGCAGCACCTTTCTCCCTGGCCGTATTTTCGATTGCAGCGCCACACGATCCTCCGGTAGGCGTCGTTGGAATTTGTATAGGACGGTTTCCAGCGTACAAAGCTCCAGTATCTGGTTTATTGAATAGGATTCCTCCGGAGGAAAGACCGTTGACTGCAATGCCACGACCTGCTCAAAGCCCTCCATGCTACGCCGGACATCCTCGCACCAAAGAGTGAGTGTATCGAAACGACCACACGGTCTATCCAAATCAGAGCCGGCTGTATTTCCATATTGAGGATGGCTTCGAAGCTCAACAGCAAAGGGACGCAGGCCGGGGGCTGATATTCGGCGGCAGAGGTCAGCGGGCGCTGCCCACCTGCCAGATGTCGCGGTCGTAGTCGGCGATGGTGCGGTCGGAGGAGAAATAGCCTGCCATGGCGATGTTCACGAGGGCTTTCCTCGCCCAGGCGGCTTCATCCCCGAGGTCGGCGAGCATCCGGGCCTTGGTGGCGCAGTAGTCCGCGAAGTCCGGGAAGGTCATGAACCAGTCCTTATTCTGTAGCTCCGCGTGCAGGCGCTCCAGCCGGGCGGCGTCGCCCATGGTGCGCATCTCATCGCAGACGAGGAAGTCAAGCGCCGCCTTGAGGCGCGGATCGGCCTCGAGGTACGCGGCGGGATCGTAGTCGCCCCGGGCGTAGCTGTTGATGACCGCCTCGGAGGACAGGCCGAAGGTATAGATGTTCTCCGGGCCGACCAGCTCGGCGATTTCCACGTTCGCGCCGTCCAGGGTGCCCAGGGTCACCGCGCCGTTCAGCATGAACTTCATGTTGCCCGTGCCGCTGGCTTCCTTGGACGCCAGGGAGATCTGCTCCGAGATGTCGCAGGCGGGGATCAGCTTCTCCGCGGCGGACACGTTGTAGTTCTCCACCATGGCGATGCGCAGATGCCGCCGGGCCGCCGGGTCTGCGTCGATCACATCGGACAGGCACAGTATGGCGTGGATGATGTCCTTGGCGATGGTATAGGCCGGGGCTGCCTTCGCGCCGAAGATCACCGTCACCGGGCGCTCAGGGAGGATGCCCGCGCGGATGTCCAGCAGCGTGCGCACGCACCACAGCAGGTTCAGCTGCTGGCGCTTGTACTCGTGGAGGCGCTTCGACTGCACATCGAACACGCTGTCCGGGTCGATGACGGTACCCTGGTGCCCCCGCAGCCAATCGGCGAAGCGCCGCTTGTTGGCCCGCTTGATCTCGGCGAGGGAGGTGAGCAGCGCCGCATCGTCGATGTGCGCGAGCAGCTTCTCCAGCTCAGCGCTGTCCCTGCGCCAGCCCGCGCCGATGGCGTCGTCGATCCGGGCCGCCAGAGCGGGATTGCAGCTCATCAGCCAGCGGCGGAAGGTGATGCCGTTGGTCTTGTTGTTGAACTTCTCCGGATAGATGGCGTAGAAGGGCGCGAGCTCCGAGTTCTTCAGGATCTCCGTGTGCAGCTTCGCCACGCCATTGACGGAGTGGGTGAAGTGGATGTCCAGGTTCGCCATGCGAACGTTCCCCTGTTCGTCGATGATCTGCACGAAGGGATCGTCGTACTTGGCGCACACCCGGGCGTCCAGCCGGTCGATGACGGGCATCAGCTGGGGCGCGACCTTCTCCAGATATGCCCGCGGCCACTTCTCCAGCGCCTCGGCCAGGATGGTGTGGTTGGTGTAGGCGCACACGCTTCTCACGATGGATACAGCCTCGTCTTCACCGATGCCCCGTTCCTGGAGCAGACGGATCAGCTCCGGGATGACTAGCGTGGGGTGGGTGTCGTTGATCTGGATGGCGGCGTAGTCGGCGAGGTCGTGCAGGTCGCTGCCCCGCGCGACGCACTCATCCAGGATCAGGCGCGCGGCGTTGGCCACCATGAAGTACTCCTGGTACACGCGCAGTAGGCGCCCCTGCTCGGTGCTGTCGTCGGGGTACAGGAACAGGGTGAGGCCGCGGGCGACATCCCTTGCGTCGAAGCCGATGCCGGACTTGATCAGCCGCTCGTCCGCGGTGTCCACGTCGAAGAGGCGCAGCCTGCCGCACTTGCCTTGGTAGCCGGTGACGTCGATCTCGTACAGGGTGGAGCGGGCGGTGAAATCGCCGAAGGGGATGTCATAGTGAACGTCTGTGCGGCGCATCCAGCTCTCCTGGCCCCATTTGAGCCAATGGTCCGGGGCCTCGGTCTGCTGGCGGTCCACAAAGCTCTGGCGGAACAGCCCACAGTGGTAGGCGAGCCCCAGGCCGTCCGCGGGCAGGCCCAGCGTGGCGAGGCTGTCCAGGAAGCAGGCCGCCAGCCGCCCCAGGCCGCCGTTGCCCAGGGAGGGCTCCAGCTCGAACTCCTCCAGTTCGGACAAGGCGATGCCCTCCGCCGCCAGTTCATCCCGGACCTCCCCGTACAAGCCCAGGTTGATCAGGTTGTTGCTCAGCAGCTTGCCGATCAGGAACTCGGCGGAGATGTAGTAGACCTTCTTCCTACCCTCGTTGTATCCCCGCGCCTTCGCGGCGTCGGCGACATACCGCAGCAGGGCGTTGAACAGCTCGAGCCTGGTGCAGTCCGTGAACTTCCTGTTTTCTGTGTAATCTCTCAGCTTCATGGTCGTGCCCTCCATGGTCTTGTTTCGATGACTCAAGCATTATAATCTGTTTTTTGAAAAAATGCTTGCAGCTTACGCTCACAAAGTTGTATAATTCTATCATCATCAGCCGCGTGGGGAGGGATGGACGTGGAGCTGGAGGAATACACGCAGTACCAGGAGACCAAGCTGCACGAAAAGCCGGGTTTTGCCTACGAGACCTACCTGTGCACGATCCCGCTGGACTTCGACCGTGTGAACCTGCACTGGCACGACCAGATGGAAGTGATCTACATCAAGAAGGGCCGGGGCACGGTGTCGGTGAATCTGGAGAGCTACCCGGTGGAGGCGGGCTGCATCGTGCCGGTGCTGCCGGGGGAGCTGCACGCCATCGACGGCGCCCCCGACGGGCCCATGGAGTATGAGAACATCATCTTCTCCCTGTCCATACTGGACAGCACCGAGACGGACGACTGGTGCCGCCACCACGTGATCCAGGCCCTCAGGCAGGGCACGCTGCTGTTCGACCGGCCCATCCGCCCGGGCACCGCCTTCCACGACGCGGCCGCCGCGGCCCTCGATGCCGCCGACCGGGCCTGCGAGGCGCGGCCGCAGGGCTTCGCGCTGGTGGTGAAGAGCCAGCTCTTCATGTTCCTGCACGCGCTGTACTGCAACCGGCACACCGGCCCCGTGCGGCCGTTGGTGGAGGAGGCCGAATGGCTCAAGGGCGTGATCGCTTATGTGAAGGCCCACTATGCCGAACGCATCACGGTGGCGGACGCGGCGGCGGTGTCGGGCTACAGCCCCAGCCACTTCATGCGCATCTTCCGCCAGGAGGCGGGTCAGACCTTCGTGGACTTCCTCACCGACTACCGGCTCTCGGCGGCGGTGTATTATTTGAAGGAGACCCGGGACGAGATCGGCGTGGTGGCGGAGAATTGCGGCTTTGCCAACCTGTCCTATTTCATACGCCGCTTCAATCGGAAGTACGGCGCGTCCCCCGGACGATACCGCAAGCTGAGTCGGCTGGGGGAGAATGAAGCCATCGCGGCGGGGGAGGAATGAAAATGGCGGAACTGAAGCTGCCCTTCATCGGGCATGGCGGCGACTACAATCCGGATCAGTGGCGGGACCGGCCGGACATTCTGGCGGAGGACATCCGGCTGATGAAGCTGGCCAGGTGCAATCTGATGAGCGTGGGCATATTTGCCTGGGCCACACTGGAGCACTTCCAACGCACACGCGGTGTTCTGCGTCTAATGGCTGCGGTCATGGTGAAGGGAAAGACGAAGGTGCGCTTCGAGCTATCCGGCTATGAGGAACCCCTAAACCGGATCTTCCACTTCCTGCGTTACACCGTACTGACGCTGGTGGCTTTGGTACTATTCATCGGATCCTGCATTCTTTGCACCACCGATTTCAAGCCGATTCTACCCAACGGAGTGCCCTTGCTGGCTGTAGCCGGGATCGTCTTTTCCATCGCGTTGGCGATATTCTCGATCAAAAAGCTGAAATAGCTGACATTTGTCGTAGCACGATGGCACTCTAAGGTCGCCACACAGAAAAAAACAGAAAAAAATTTTAGAAAACTAGCACTCACCTCTTGTCAGTGCTAACAAAAGTGCTATAATATGTGTCGAACAAAGGAACAGCGATCCAATAAACCACCGTCCCAATGCTCAAAATCAACATGGCGTGGCTGCCACAGCGGCCCAACACCCGTGGAGGTAAGAGTTATGTTGATGCCGAGTATTATTGCTGAGAATTTGTTCGATGACTGGTTCGATTTCCCGTCTTTCCGGAACATGGATCGTCAGCTCTACGGCAGGCACTTTGCCCGTGAGATGAAGACCGATGTGCATGAGCATGATGACCATTACGAAGTGGACATTGACCTGCCCGGCTTCCAGAAGGATCAGATTCAGCTGAGCCTTGAGAATGGTTATCTGACCATCACGGCCACGAAAGAGGTCGAGAAGGATAAGACGAAGAAGGGCAAGACCATACGTCAGGAGCGTTACGACGGAACGCTGCAGCGGAGCTTCTATGTGGGCGATGCGCTTACGGAGGAAGATATCACCGCAAAGCTGGAGCATGGTGTGCTAAGCCTGAACATCCCGAAGAAGGCAGAGAAGAAGCTTCCTGAAAAGAAGCTGATTGCTATCGAAGGATAATAAAGACGCGCATCCCAAGCAAACTGAACCAATCGAGGGGCTCATCACCAACCGTGGTGAGTCCCTTTTCTTATTGAAAGGTCCTTGGGTGCATTTTTCTATCAAAATATGAGTACTAAGCCAGAATAGGATTGCTGTTTTAACAAGACAGCAATCCTGCTTTTTACCCATAAGTGCCGAGAAAGCCTTATAATATGGCTATTCTCGGCGCTTTTCTGCTGCATAATCAAAAAATCCTGAACCGTATCTATTCCGATTCTGGATTCTCTCTCTTTTGGCTTGATAATTGGGTTTGAATAAGCTAAATTTAACGATTCCTCTTCTCGCGGCATAAGACCGAGGGCTCGTTTTTTGGGCAAAAAGGGCTCGTTCGAGCCCTCCTGTGAAGTCGGGTATGGACCCGGCTATATTTTTTACCCAAATAGTTGACAAATCAACATTTTAGACGTATACTTGACAAGTCAACGAGTTTTAAATAGGAGGATGTTTATGGATCAGGCGGGGAGATACATATCCGTATTGATGAGGCAACTGAATTTATTCTTCAGCCATGAATTGTCCGAGGTGGAAATTACAGCATCAGAGTTGATGTATCTTTCACAGCTATATAGAGCGGATGGACTTACGCAGGAAGAGATGTCGATGGAGATCTCAGTAGATAAGGCTGCTACCACACGAACGATACAGGGCATGGAGAAGAAGGGGCTGATCCGAAGAGAGGCGCATGAGGAAGATCGCCGCTCCAAGCGTGTGTATCTCACTGACAAATCAAAGAAACTCGAACCACATATCCGTGAACTTCAGCAGAGGTGGGTCAGGTTTCTCACTCAGGATATGACAGAGTCCGAGGTGGAGGTTTTCGCCGGACAATTAAGACTGATGGCAAGCAGAGCCAGAGAAATCAATGCATAGGAGGCATTGTGATGGATATGAAGCAGGCGATGAAGGAACGGCACATGGTACGCAAGTACACGGATAAACCGATTCCGGAGAAGATCGTAGAAAAACTGAATGAGCGGGTAAGAGAAAACAATGAGCGTTATGGTCTGTCCATCAGACTGATGACCAATGACGGCAGTGCTGTTCCCGGCGTGATAAAGCTGATCCTTGCAAAAGGAGTTAACAACTTCTTTATTATGGCTGGGCCTGATGGCGCGGATGAACTGTGCGGTTACTGTGGCGCTGATCTGATGCTCTACGCCCAGACGCTCGGCCTGAATACATGGTGGGTCGGCGGTACTTATAACCGTAAAGGGGCACAGGAGAAATCTGAAGGTGCAAAGCCGGTCGGTATTATTGCTGTCGGCTACGGGCAGACGCAGGGTGTTCCGCATAAGACAAAGACGGCAGAGCAGGTCAGTTCATACGATGGAGAAGCACCAAAGTGGTTCAAGGACGGCATTGAAGCGGCTCTATTAGCGCCTACTGCTTTGGCAAAACAGGCATTCATCATCAGCGGAACAGAAAACAGAGTGTCCATCTCCTGTAATAACGGAATCTTTACCGGCGTGGATACCGGTCTTGTGAAATACCACTTTGAACTGGGAGCGGGAAAAGATAGCTTTGAATGGGTGTGATCCATATGGATGATCAGCTTAAAACTCTGCAATCATGGATCAATGAGAGCAATTATACCGTTGCAGTTACAGGAGCCGGTGTTTCCGTTACTGCAGGGATTCCCGATATGCAGCACATGAATATTGTATCTACGCTGCAAATGATGTCGGAAACGATATTGAAGGCAGCGCCGGGCAGGTACTATAAGGGAGTTTATAAAGGATTTTTGAAGGCAGTCTATGAGAATGGCCCGACGGAGACGCACAGAAAACTGGCACAATTAGAATCCGTAGGAAAACTCCAAGGCATCATTACAACAAATATTGACTGTCTGCACAGCATAGCCGGATCTGAAAATGTGGCTGAGATTCAGGGCAGTTTTGCGAAAAACACTTGCCTGTCCTGCGGGAAACAATATGATGATCCTTATCTCTGGTCACACGGAAACTGTCCGAAGTGTCCTGAATGCGGAGGATCATTATCAGTGTATCCCGTTCGGCATCGGGTAGGACTGTATCAGCCGGATGTAATAAGAGCAAGAGAATGGATATCCAGAGCGGAGCTTGTCCTCGTAATAGGAACGAACGGTCCCTATGGTGGGGTTTACTATGACTATATCAGACCGAGTGCCCGAATCGTCCAAATCAATCCAAGGTCTACCGCCTTCGATAGCGCAACAAGTCTAAACATTCGAGAACAATCAGATATTGTTTTCAAAGCGATACAGTAAAAACACTCCCGGTCACCGGCCACAAACCGATGATCGGGAGCGTTGTATTTACCCGGCGTAAGACTAACTATTAAAAGTCAAGCCCAAAAATTAAAAAATCTGTGGATTGGTCGACAGGCGGGAAATGGGTGCAAAAACCAAAGCGTCCTTGCTGGGCGCTCTCGAGCAGAATGGTAGAGAA
>Ga0129306_1002796_pt1 | contig 14499 bp, 13 predicted proteins | sample P827metagenome_FD_94438 | JGI IMG/M metagenome (GOLD analysis project Ga0129306, IMG submission 94438) | Capybara group fecal microbial communities from Wisconsin, USA - P827 metagenome | ecosystem: Host-associated > Mammals > Digestive system > Large intestine > Fecal | place: USA: Wisconsin...
ACGGATTAACACGGATTCTTTATCCGTTCTATCCGTACAATCCGTGTTCAGTATTCAGCAGTGGTCAATATCGTTTCCTATGGTCAGTCGGGCAAATCCGCTGCAGCAAGCATAAAGCCCCGACGGGCAACGGATAATATTGTAATGCTTTGGCTTGATGGTGCGACACACCCCGGATTGTCGATGTTTGACGGTGCGACACACCCCGCCGCTTTGCGGCACCCCTCTCCGAGAGGGGATGGCGCGGCAGCGGCACTTTGCGAATCCAATAATATATTGACAACAAATGTAATGCGGCAGCCCATCCCCTCTCGGAGAGGGGTGCCGCAAAGCGGCGGGGTGTGTCGCACCAGCCGTTCCAATTGTGAAGCAGTGAAGAAGCTGGCGCTGAAGTAGGAGTGTGAATGGGCTTTCTTTTGATGGAAGTGTGACACTATTTCAAGTTTTTTTTGCTTGACAGTGTTGCACTTGGAAGTTGAGTCTACAGCAACGAAAAAATTGGGCGGCGACATACTAACGGCGCGCTTTCGGCGTTAATACTACTTTAAAACAACTTTTTGCAATCGTGTCACTCATTATAGACTATCCCTGGTATTTCATCGTTCTGTGCCTGCTGTTGGGCGTGGCCTACGCCGTCGCGCTCTACTGGCTGCGCCGTCGCCGCGAGGCCGAGCAGTCGCTGTCGAGGCCACTAACTATAACACTTTCCGTGCTGCGCGCCCTGTCGGTGGCAGCCATCGCCTTCCTGTTCCTTGCCCCTTTGGTCAAACGTGAGGCCAGCCGCAAGGAGAAGCCCATCGTCGTCATAGCGCAGGACAATAGCAAGTCGCTCGACTACTGCCCCGATTCGGCATTCTATCATACTGACTATCAGCAGCAACTCGACCGTTTGGCCGATGACCTGTCGGGCGACTATGACGTGCATCGCGTCAGCTTCGGCTCGGAAATCGACGCCGAAGGCACCGAACTCACCTTCAGCGAGCCATCGACCGACATCGCTCAGTTGGTGTCGGGCATCGCCGAGCGCTACTACCACCGCAACATAGGGGCTCTGGTGGTCGCCACCGACGGCATCTACAACGCCGGCTCCAACCCCCTTGGAACCACGGCATCGCTGACATTTCCCGTCTACACCGTGGCGATGGGCGACACCACCATCCATCGCGACGCAAGCATAGCCAATGTGCGCTTCAACCGCGTAGCCTATCTTGGCAATTCCTTCCCGATGGACATCACCGTGAATGCCAACCAATTGAAGGGCGAGACGGCGACGCTGACCGTGTCGTGCGACGGACGCAAACTGCACAGCCGCCAGATTGCCATCAACGACACTCGCTTCTCGGCAACCGAGAGCATCACCGTCGATGCCGACCGCGCCGGACTTCACAACTATATCGTTGAGATTGCGCCCCTCGGCGGGGAGCAGTCGTTACGCAACAACCGCCGCGTCGTTCCAATCGAGGTCATCGACGGGCACCAGAAGATTGCCATCATCGCCGCCGTGCCGCACCCCGACATTGCGGCCCTGCGTTCGGCCATAGACAACAACCAAAACTATGAGACCGAGGTCTTTATGGCTAAAGACTTCGCCAAGAACCCACGCGACTACAATCTGCTGATCTTCCACCAGCTGCCCACCAAAGTGGCCGAGTCGAACATCGATGTCGCCGCGCTGCTCAAAGCGGGCACCCCTGCCCTGTTTGTGCTCGGCAGCCAGACCGACCTGGCACGCCTCAACAACCTGCACGCCGGATTGGAGATATACTCGCGCATAGAGCGCCAGAACGAGGCCTCGCCGCTGATAAACAAGAACTTCACCTATTTCACCCTGCCCGACGACGCGGCCAGAAGCATAGCCCAGTTTCCGCCATTGTCGTCGCCCTTCGGCGACTACAAACTGGGAGCCAACGGGCAGGCGCTGCTCAACGCCCGCATCGGGTCGGTCAACTCGGGCCTGCCGCTGATTGCCGTCACGCAACAGTCGTCATCTCGTTATGCCTTCATTGCCGGCGAGGGGCTGTGGCGCTGGCGACTGGCCGACTGGCAGTCGAACCAGACACACAGCAACTTCAATACGCTTATCGACAAGATAGTGGTTTTCACCGCATTGCGGGCCAACAACGAGAAGTTCCATATCGACGCCAAGAACATCTTCGGCCAGTCGGAAGCTGTGACCTTCGACGCGCAGCTGTACAACGACAACTATGAGCCTGTCAACATTCCCGACGTGGAGCTGACGGTGCGTCGCGCCGGCGAGCAGGGCAAGAGCTATATCTTCAACCGCACGGCCACGGGCTATTCGCTCAACATCGGCATACTGCCGCCGGGCTCATATAGCTACAACGCCACGACGCGCTTCAACGGCAAGAGCCTGACAGCCAGCGGTTCATTCCTGGTAGAGGACCTTCAACTGGAGGCGATGAACACTGTGGCCGACCACTCGCTGCTGCGCACTATGGCCACAACCACGGGCGGCTCGATGGTGACGGCACGCGAGGTGGAGCAGATAGGCAGGCTGCTGCGCGAGCGCGACGATATGAAGACACTGGTCTTCAGCGAGACATCCTACAGCGATATGCTCAATCTGCCACTGATTTTCATCATCATAGTCCTGCTGCTCGCTGTAGAGTGGATTACACGCAAATATCACGGCGAGGTGTAAGGACGAGGAATTGACAGGACGAAAGCAAAGAGAGGACGACCGATGGATTTGAAAAAGATTTTAAAAGGCTCTTCGTTTATGCGCGACGGTATCACGCTGGTGTCGGGCAACGTGTGGGCGCAAGTCATCGCCTTTGCATCCTACCTCATCCTGTCGCGCCTGTTTTCGCCCGAGGATTTCGGATTCTACAATGTCTTTTTCTCTTACATAGAGGTGCTTGTCATCGTCAGCACGTGCAAGTACGAGTTGGCCGTAGTGCTGGCAGACAACGACCGTGAGGCGGCCGCCGTGAGCCGGTTGGCGCTAAGGTTCAACACCATCATTTCCATTGCGTTGCTGACGCTGCTGCTGGTGCTGTGTGTTGCCGGTCGCAGCGATGCCTTTGCCGGAACGAGGCTGGCGACGCTTGACCCGAAACTGGCGTTGCTGGTGCCGCCGATGGTGTACTTCTGCGGCACCTCGCGCGTGTATTCGCAGCTTCTAAACCGCTTCCGCAAGTTCCGCCAGCTGGCGCTGTCCGAGGTGGTGGGTTCGACGTCGGGCGTGCTGTTCAAGGTGCTGTTCGGTCTGCCGCGCTTAGCGGCGACGCTGTGGCACAGCATTGGTCTGCCTTTGGGAACAATCCTTGGCCGTATTTGCGCCAACATCAATCTGGCTGTGAAATGCCGGAGGCTGGGGCTGGCACACGACATAGGCCGCAGCGAGCGCAAGACGGTAGCGGCCCGCTTCCGCAACTTTCCGCTCTTCACGATGCCCAAAGACCTTGTCAACAGCTTGTCGTACAACCTGCCGTTCCTGTGGCTGGCACTCTATTTCGACAAGACGGAGGTGGGATTGTTCGCTATGGCTCTGACCTGCACCTTCAGGCCTGTCAACATATTCAACTCGGCCTTCGAGAAGCTTCTTTATGTGCGTGTCGCCGAGAAGGTGCGCGCAGGCAAGACCATCAGCAGCGACATCAGGCGGTTTATCCTGATTATCAACGCCGTGGCATTGCCGGTATTTGTCGTTGCATTTATCTTTGGCGGGGACATCTTCGGGTTCCTCTTCGGCGACCGCTGGAGCGGATGCGGCTACTATATCCGCTGCCTTCTGCCTTGGGTTTATGTGACGCTGACGTCGGCATCGCTGGTATTCATCAGCAATGTTTTCTCACGCCAACGGACAGAGTTTGTCTTCTATCTCGTTCTGTTGGCGCTGCGTGTGGCGTCGGTGGTTTGGGGCATTGCCAACGGCGATTTCCGCCATTCCATTTTACTCTTCGCGCTGAGCGGAGCAGTTGTCAACGGCGCACTTACGGTATGGTATATGCGGCTGGTGGCGCGCTACGAGTCTAACGCTTCCTTATAGTGATTACGAAATGTTCCGCCTTGGGCACCAAGCGGTTAAGCAGACGGTCGAAGAGCCGCCAGAATGTGATGCCAAGGTGCGAGAGCGGCATTGCCAAGTGACTGCGCAGCAGCAGCTTGTTGCCTACAAGGTGCATACCGGCGATTTCGGCAGGCAAAGGTTCTACGATGTGGCGTATCTTGTCTTTGTCGAACGAATGAAGATGGGCGTTGTGCGGAGTCTTGCAGTTGCAATGGATGCAGAGCGAATAGGCGATTTTCTCCTTGTAGGGCGTCGAGACGACAAGCGTTCCGCCAGGCTTGAGCTTTGAGAGAAGTGACGCTACAAACCCTTGCGGGTCGACTGTATGCTCGATGATCTCGGAGGCCACGATGCAGTCGAAAGTCTGGTCGGCAAAGGGCAGATGGTAGGCATCGGCCACTACCGCGGCGTGGGTGGGGAAAGGGTATTTGGAGAGGGCCTTCTGCGTGTTGGCTCGGGCTATGTCCATCGACACGACATTGACCCCTTTCGGGCAAAAGCGTTCGGCAACAAAGGCGCAACCGCAGCCGACATCAAGCAGCAGTCGTGAGCCGGCGGGCACCCGTTTCATCACAGTGTCGCGGAGCAAACGGAGGTGAGTGGCCGTAAGAAGGTCGGTGCGTTCGCGGAAATAGTCGAACTGTTCAGCGTCGATGGCGTAGTGGCTGGTGTAGTCGAAGCCCGCTTTCGAGGGTTTCTCGCTGACAAACGACGGGATGCCGTCCTCCACCTTGAAGGAGTTGCCCGACGAGAGCAGGGTGTGCTCCTGTTCATTATATTTCAGCGATGCTTGTGTGTCGGGTTCGCGCAGTATGTCTAAAAGCCAGTCTTTCATTTGTGCGGTAATGTTTTGCGTCAGGCATTGTCGGCCTTGTGTTCCTGCTCTTCTTGCTGTGCTTCGCGCTGTTTGCGTGCGTAACCGGGTCCTTTGAACGAGAATACTATCTTGAGCGAACGCAGGAAATAGTGGGGTACATCCTGAGCCTTGAGTTCTTTGATTTCACGGCGTATGTCGCGGAAACTCTCGCCGCGCAGCACGCGGAAGAGAATGAGTATGCAAGTCAGTACAAGAGTTATGATCAGTAATGCGGAAATAATCATTCTTTGTTATTGTTTGGTGTTCTCTTAACGGCGCGAACCGCCTTTTATTGTATTGCATTCGAATTAATTTAAAGAAGAATTTTTATTTTTTTGCGATTTTTTTTTGGTAGTTTCAAAAAAGGTTGTACTTTTGCATTATGATATCAAAATGATATCAAAACAAATTATCAACAGAAAACAATTATTATCAAGTTATTAAAGCAAAATTAAAACAAAAAAACAATGGAAACAAAAGAGTTTAACAGACAACTTTCGGGCAAGAACAACGGATTCCTGCACCTTTTCCTGAACCTTGTGATGCTGGTCGGATTCATCCTGCTGATTATCTGGACAGCCGGTTTGGACGGAATGATCAACCCTGAGGACGGTGAGCCGACAGCGCTGGTGCTGCTGCCGATACTGGGTGGCGTAGTGCTGACATTTGTCTACATCCTTCATTGCGTCGGCTTTATGATTATCCAGCCGAACCAGAGCCGCGTGCTGACGTTTTTCGGTCGCTACAGCGGCACGGTGCGCCAGAACGGTTTCTTCTGGGTCAATCCCTTCTACGCCAAACGTAAAATATCGTTACGCGCACGTAATATGGATGTGCCTCCCATCAAGGTGAACGACAAAAACGGCAACCCGATTATGATCGGCTTAGTGCTGGTGTGGAAAATCGCCGACACCTACAAGGCTGTGTTCGACATCGATGTAGAGACTCTGACATCAGGATCAACGGCTCAGCAGAACGCACAGGAGACCCAGCCGCAGCTGAAGGGCTACGACAGCTTTGTGCACGTGCAGAGCGACGCCGCCCTGCGCAAGGTGGCGGGCCACTACGCCTATGACAACATCGACCACAACAGCACGGAGCTGACCCTGCGCAGCGGTGCCGAGGAAATCAACAACCAACTTGAAGAGGAGCTCCGCAGCCGTTTGAGCATTGCCGGCATCGAGGTCATCGAGGCACGCATCAACTACCTGGCTTATGCCGCCGAGATCGCCAGCGTTATGCTGCGCCGCCAGCAGGCCGACGCTATCATCTCGGCCCGCGAGAAGATTGTCGAGGGTGCCGTGTCGATGGTCGAGCTGGCTCTGAACAAGTTGAGCGAGCGCGAAGTGGTGCAGCTTGACGAAGAGAAGAAAGCCACGATGGTGAGCAACCTGCTTGTGGTCCTCTGCGCCGACGAGAGTGCATCGCCCGTCATCAATACTGGTTCAATTTATTAAGCTATGAAGAAAAGCTTCGCACTTCGGGTTGAAAGCGACGTCTATGACGCTATCGAGCGTTGGGCTGCGGACGAGTTCCGCAGCACCAACGGTCAGATAGAGTGGATACTGTCCGAGGCGCTGAAGAAGGCCAAACGCTACCCTAAACGGAAAGCGGAGAACGTGGAACAGGAAACGGATAAGGACAAATGAGACGAATCAGAATAGTAACAGTTGTTTTGGCCGCGCTGTCGTTAGTCAATTTTATTGTAGGAGGCATTTTGGGCTTTGTATTGATTAAAGGCGAGGAGATAAAGATATTCTCTTTTTTGTTCTTCATTTTCCTTGCCGTAGCAGTGGGGTGTCTACTGGCCGACTGGATGACGCTGCGGCAGACCGAGTCAGAAATGGAATACCGTGTGCTGACACTTCGCAAATGGCGTTTTGTCCGCGAGCCGCGCCGTATGAAGCGCGACGACAACGGGCTGCTGGCCTTGCAGATGGGCATATCGGGCTGGCTCTTCTCACTGATGGTGCCGCTGATTGCCGTGGGATTTATATGGCCCGACTCGTTCTGGCTGTTGTCTGCCGAAGTTGTAAACGGCTTTGTTATGATGGCAATAGGCTTGAGCGGACTTGTTATCGGCTTCATCCGGGCACGCCGTCAAAGAAAGAAAGGAGTAAACGAATGACAATAGAAGCCAAGAAAACATTTGCGCTGATTGGCTGCGCAATGGCAGCGATGATCGTCGTTGCCGGCAACATACTGATGGCGCTGCAGATAAAGACGCAAGGCTCGGGATTTTATGTCGGCTACCTGTTCTATTCGCTGGCCATCCTTGCCGGCGGAGTGTTCATCACGTGGCTGCCGAATATGAAAAACCAAAACTGGGGCTTTAAGATGGCGGACGGACGTCTTAAATGGCAAAAGGACGAGCGAATTACCGACGTACACCGCAGGCGCCTTGTGTGGATACCCTTATTCACAATCTTCTTTGAGCTTTACGGCCTATTTGACTATTGCTGCGACCTGTGGCAAAAGCCGTGGACAGAAACACTTAAATATCTGTTTTTTGCGCTGACACTTGTGGCTATAGTTGTCTGGTGCGGCATCATCATTGTAGAAGACATCCGTGAGAAGAAGAATAATAAAGGCCAGCTGTAAGATTTTGACCTGCTGAAACGATAGTATTAATTGAAACCTTAACTATAACTTTGGATAGAATTAACGAAAACATATCAACGTATCAACATTCAACAAATCAACAACAAACATATCAACATTCAACACAATGGAAGAGATTTTGCGTGTTGAGGGGCTGAGCAAGACCTTCACACTTTCAAAGAAACAACAGAAGATTGAGCGCACCACCCAGCGCAAGAAGGTGGCTGTGGACAATCTTAGCTTCACCGCCAACCGCGGTGAGATTTTCGGCTTGCTGGGACCTAACGGTGCCGGCAAGACCACTACACTGCGTATGCTGTCGACGCTGATTAAGCCCGACACAGGCGACGCCGTCCTGGACGGATGCAGCATTATCAGCGACCCTGAGGGTGTGCGCTCGAAGATTGGCTTCCTCACATCGGAACTGAAGCTGGAGGATTTCTTTACGCCCAACTATCTGTTCGATTTCTTCAGCCGTCTGCATCAGGTGCCGGAGGATGTGGTGCGTACTCGCAAAGAGCAGATGTTCGCCCGCTTCGGCATCGACAAATTCGCCGAGGTGAAGGTGCAGAACCTCTCGACCGGTATGAAGCAGAAGCTGTCGCTTGTCATATCGCTGGTTCACGATCCAGAGGTCATCATCTTCGACGAGCCCACCAACGGCCTCGACGTGCTTACGGCACGCACCGTGACCGACTATCTGCAGGAGCTGCGCGACGCTGGCAAGACAATCATTCTGTCCACCCACATCTTCAGCCTTGTGGAGCGCCTGTGCGACCGCGTGGGCATCATTATCGACGGCAGGATGATTTCCTGTGGCACACTTGAGGAAGTATGCAACGGACTCTCTATCGAGGACCGCTTTTTCGAAATCTTTAAAGAAGTGAAAGGAGACGAAGAATGAAAAACAACACTTGGACAATCATAAAGAAAGAGTTTGCACGTTTCTTCGGCGACCGTCAGTTGCTGTTCACCACGGTGATTATGCCAGGTCTGCTCATTTACCTTGTCTACAGCTTGATGGGCGAAGGCATCGGCAAGATGGTGACCGAAGGTCAGAACGATGTGGTGACGGTTCGCGTCGAGAATATGCCACAGTTCCTTGCCACCGAGATTGCTGCCGACAGCCAGCTGGTAGTCTTGGAACAGCCTTTCGGACAGGAGGACATCGATATGCTGAGCGACGAGGACCTGAATATCGTGATGGTGCGCTTCCCAAAGGACTTCGAGTTGTTGACGAGTGTCTACGACCCGCAGAGCGGTCTGCCGGCACCCAATGTCGAGATCTACTACAACTCTACCAATAATGCCAGCAGCCTTGTATACAAGACGCTGACAATGTTCCTTGATGCCTATGAGAGCGGGATGAGCAACCGCTTTGATGTGAACCGCGTCGAGGAAGGCAAGGAGGCTCAGTTCGATATGGCCACCGAGGATTCCATTGGCGCTATGATATGGAGTAAGATACTGCCTATGCTTATTGTGATGATGCTCTTCAGCGGCACTATGGCCATCGCACCCAGCGCCATCGCCGGCGAGAAGGAACGAGGCACCATTGCCACTCTCCTTGTCACCCCGATGCGCCGCAACGAACTGGCTCTGGGCAAGATTGTCTCGCTCAGCTGCATTGCCCTGCTCAGCGGTATTTCGAGCTTTATCGGTATCGCCCTGTCGCTGCCAAAGATGATTAGCGGTGAAGAAGTCGATTTAGGCTTCAACTACACATTCCCCGATTACGCAGCATTGTTCCTTGTCATCCTTGCCTCGGTGCTCATTATGGCATCGGCCGTCAGTCTGCTGTCGGCATTGGCCAAAGACGTGAAGAATGCCGGCACTATGATCACACCGTTTATGCTTGTCGTTATGCTTGCCGGACTCTTACCGCTAATGCAGAGCAGCATACCTGAAAGCTTTACCACCTACATCATACCTTTCTACAACAGCATTGAGGTGATGACCGCCGTCTTTTCCCACAAACTGGATTGGACTAATGTCGCCATTTGCCTGGGCTCCAACATCGTATATGCCGGCATAGCCGTCTGGGGCCTGACACGTATGTTCAACAGCGAGAAAGTGATGTTCGGAAGATAATCTTTGGAGTTTTTTTATCGCTGGCGGTGCAATAAAAGTTGAGCGTTAGCGTTAATGGGATTTAAATCAATTTAATTTATAAACGTAACACAATTAATTATGAAGAATTTATTCTGCAAAAGAAATGTATTAAGTTTGTTGGTCGCGTTGCTGGCTGTGGTGACGCTGGCCTCCTGTTCAAAGGGCGTCGATATGGGCAAATACATCCCTAAAGATGCTCTGTATGTTTTAGACTTCGATATGGACGAGCTTTGGGACAAGGCGGATTTGGACAATATCGACCAGATTTCGTTTGTCAAACTAGGCCGTCAGGAACTGCGCAGCGAGAACCCGCAGATGGCCGACCTGGTCGACGCCATTCTGAAGGACCCCACCGCGACGGGTTTGCATCTGAAACGTGACATTGCTGCGTATTTCTGCTATGATGGCGACATCGACGGCGCCATCATAGCCACGATGCATAATAAGAAGAAGTTTGAGGAGTTCCTCAACGATTTTGCCAAACAGAACGAGTTGACCGTCAAGTTCGAGGACAAGGACGGATGGCGTCTTGCAACTATGGTAAGCGAATTCAACGTTGAGAACTACGTGGCCTTCAACAGCGACGTGGCTATGCTGCTTTTCTCGGGCAACGGTATGGACAAAGTTCTGTCGATGAAGAAAGACGAGAGTCTGGCCGGCGACAAGCGTTTCCGCGAGTACTGGAAGGACCGCAGCGAGATAAGTATGTGGATGGGTATGAAGGAGATAGTGTCCATCGCAGAGCAAAACGGCACAGATGTGAAAGGTGCGCTCGGCCAAATCTATGGCGAAGAGTACTGGAAAGCCATCGAGAATGCCAGCATTGCCGGCAATGTGGTTTTCGACAAGGGCGCTATGCGTATGGTGTTCACCTATCAAGGCATCAGCGACAAGATTATGAAGCAATTTATGCAGAAGTTCGATGACGAGTTGGTTGACTATATGCCTGAGAAGACATACGCAACTATGGCTGTTGCCTACAACCTGGAGGAGACAATGAAGGTGCTTGAGGCCAACAAGGAACTTGACATCAACCTCGACGAGGAGGCCGTGGACGGTGTTTCGGTACGCGATGCTGTTTCGGCCTTCGGCGGCAGTATAATCGTCGACCTATTCGACCTCGAAGTCAGAGAAGACGGCTCGGTTATGCCGATACTGGCTCTGGCCGCCGATGTCAAGAAAGCCGATATTGTGAAGAAACTCTTCGATGAAATCGAAATGGAGCCGATAGAAGAAAATGTCTACGACTTTGGCAGCGACCTTTTCAACTTCCCTATTTATATCTATTGGAACGACAAGGCCGTGTTCGTCACCAACTCGAAAGACGCCGTAGACAACTTCAAGAAAGGCGGTAACAAGAACGCTATGAAGGGCATTGCCAAGAGTGTCAAGGCAGGCAACTATGTTTATGCCGACCTCGACATCAACCACTACCCCGACGGCGTGAAGGCTTTGATACCCGAGAATATTGTTGTTCTTATGAGCAAATATTTCGATTACACAGAGATTAAAGTCAACGGCACCAAGAGCGGCGAATGGGACCTTTATATCAAGGACAAGAAGCAGAACAGCCTGCTGTCGACACTGCACTTTGTGGACGACAACCTTGTGGAACTGGGCAACCTGGCCGGCTCGATTGGCGGTGGCAGTGACTACCACGAGGTGGAAGACACACTCTATGTGGAAGAGGATTGGGACTTTGAAGATGAGGATTGAACTTCACAATCTGAAACCTAAGTATATGTCGGAATCGGAAGTTGCCGGTTCCGACATATATTTACAGCCGTCTGTCGTCTTTGAGCAGGGGCGCAGCTATCTTGTCCGCGCCCGCTCGGGCCACGGCAAGACTTCGCTACTCAACTTCATCTATGGCATCAGCGGCCAGTATGACGGCGAGGTCGTTTTAACGGAAAGCGGAAAGCGGAAAGCGGAAAGCGGAGAGCGGAGAACGGAGAATGCGACACACCCCGCCCTTACGGGCACCCCTCTCCGAGAGGGGATGGCTAACGCAAGAACGGAGAATGAACTGCGCACGAGTGTGCTGAGCTTTATGTTTCAGGACTTGGGCCTGTTTCCGCAACTGACGGCGACGGAGAATGTGCAGCTGAAGAACCGGCTGACGGGCTTCAAGAGCGACGCTGAAATTGAGGCTATGCTCGACGTGCTGTTGCCGGAAGGCAAGAAGCACCAGCCGGTGGCCACTCTCTCGCTGGGCCAGCGGCAGCGCGTGGCGGCGGTGAGGGCATTGTGCCAGCCGTTCAAGTTCATTCTGATGGACGAGCCTTTCAGCCATATCGACAGCGAGAATGCCCGCTGTGTGGCGGATATGGTTATGGGCGAGGTCGGCAGGCAGGGCGCAGGACTGATAGTCACGGCTCTGGATGCAATAGATTATTTCCATTTCGACGTGACATATAATTTATAGCTATGTTGAGAAAGTTACAACGCAAGACATTGATACCGGCTCAGATTGCGGGCTATGCGCTGACGCTGCTGGTCGGTGTGGCCATTGTTCTGCTCGCCGTGCAGGTGTACTGCGACCTGAAGCCGCTGCTTGACAGCAAGACCGATGTCTTCAGCGCTCATACGGTGACGGTTTCCAAGAACGTTACGGTCTTCAAGACGGCCAACAAGGAAGGTTTGTATTTCTCTGAGAAGGAGCTCAAGAGGCTCAAGGAGCAGGAGTTCGTCAAGGAGGTGGCGCAGTTTAACAGCGCCACGTTCAATACCAGTGCCGCCATATCGTTTGACGGTCAGCGGATGAGCACCGACCTTTTCTTTGAGAGTGTCCCCGACAGTTATCTGGACATTGAGAGCGACGAGTGGCAGTGGGACAGCACGTCGGACTTCCTGCCAATCATCATTCCTGAGGATTACCTGAACCTATACAATTTCGGTTTCGCCGAAAGCCAGTCGCTGCCGGTGGTCTCCCCTGCCCTGCTGTCGCAGGTGACGTTCAGCATATTTGTGGAAGGCAACGGCAAAAGCAAGGTCTATAACAGCCGCATAGTGGGTTTGACGGGCAAGATTAACTCGATTCTGGTGCCTGAAGACTTCTTGCGGTGGGCTAACAGCGAGTTCGGCAGCGCAGAGGAGAAAGGCAGCAGCCGGTTGCTGGTCGAGTTCAGCGATGCCAGCGACGAACGTATACCGCAGTACTTCGAGGCCAACGGACTCAACATTAACAAATCGGAGCTTGAGACGAGCAAGATGGCGTTCTTTTTCAAGTTGGCGATGCTGTTTGTGACAGTAATTGCAATCATCATCATAGTCCTGTCGGTGGCGTTCATCATTATGAGTATGAACCTGATAGTGCAACGCAACCGTGAAATGTTTGTCAATCTGCACAACATCGGCTACTCCGTCAGGGATATTTCGAGGTTCTATAAGGTTGTAGTCAGCGTTATAACTGTTGTCGACCTCTTGTTGGCGGTGCTGCTTGTGCTATGGGTGAGAGGAATGTATATCGACCGAATGTCGGCGCTCTTCCAGACGGGAGGAGGTTTTATGCCTATGCTGGCAGGCACCGCGGTACTAATGGCACTGCTGCTTGTTGTGTGCAACCTCTTTACAGGTCGGGTGATAAAGAATATCACTAACAGACAATAAGAAAACGCCATAGAGCACTCTATGGCGTTTTCTGTTTCGGTAAAAGCCGGGGGCCTGAAAGGGCGAAGGATTACAGGCAAGGGTGGAGCGCAGTGCAACCCCTGCAGGAAACGAGACACAATAAAAAAGCCCCGAAGGGCCGACGGAAAAACGACGTAGGGCATTGGCTTGACGGTGCGACACACCCCGGCCTAGGCTGTTTAGCTATCGGAACGGCTGGTGCGACACACCCCGGCCTTCGTTTTCATTCACCGCATCACAATTTGAACGGACGGTGCGACACACCCCAGCCTTCGATTTTGTTTACCGCTTCACAATTGGAACGGCTGGTGCGACACACCCCGCCGCTTTGCGTCACCCCTCTCCAAGAGGGGATGGCGCGGCAGCGCGACACTTTCTAATCATTGACAATTAAAGTGATGCGGCAGCCCATCCCCTCTCGGAGAGGGGTGCCGCAAAGCGGCGGGGTGTGTCGCACCGTCAAGAATCGACAATCCAGGGTGTGTCGCACCATCGAGCATCGACAATCCGGGTGTGTCGCACCATCAAACAATATATTCCGTCGCCCCGACGGGTTTTGGCGGTTTTGCCCGACTGACCATAGGAAACGATATTGGCCACCGCTGAATACTGAACACGGATTGTACGGATAGAACGGATAAAGAATCCGTGTTAATCCGTACATTCCGTGTTCAAAATATATACAGAGCCTCTGTTTTCGCTCTCACTTCAGCGCCAGCTTCTTCACCGCCTTGCCCTGCGCGGTGTGGACGGTCACTATCACCGTGCCGCGGGGCCAGGTCGAAGTGTCAAACTCGGCAGTGTCTGCTGTTACTGGCAGCTCGAGCAGCGTGCGCCCTTGAAGGTCGGTCACAACTATGCGCGTCATAGCCACAGGCGATGCCACCTGCACACGCGTCGTGGCGGGGTTGGGGCGCAGCGACACCTGTTCCTGCAGCACGGCATTGATGCCCTCCGTCGTCGTGTCGGTCCACGTCGTCATCGTGTCAAACGAGAACCACTCCGACATCGCGTCGCTGTGGCTGCAGTAGTTGCGCATACGCACCTCGTAGGCCGTGCGGGGTTCCAGGCCGCTCATCATCAACGTGCCGTAGCCATAGTAGTTGCGCGTGATGTGGGGCTTTGACGTACCCTCACCTTCGGCGAACCCCGCCGGACCGTATTCCACATCGGTATAGTCGGCCGAGTCGGGTATCAACCACGCTAATGCTATCGTAGTGTCCGTCACCGCGCAGTTGGTCACTGCCGGCACCGGCGGACAGGCGTA
>Ga0129306_1002798_pt1 | contig 14495 bp, 8 predicted proteins | sample P827metagenome_FD_94438 | JGI IMG/M metagenome (GOLD analysis project Ga0129306, IMG submission 94438) | Capybara group fecal microbial communities from Wisconsin, USA - P827 metagenome | ecosystem: Host-associated > Mammals > Digestive system > Large intestine > Fecal | place: USA: Wisconsin...
ATAGGTTTATTCAAAATATGAGCCATTGCTCCAATCATTTTACTAGCAGAATCAAATATAAGATTTGTATCGCTATCTAAAGTAATTACATATTTAATTTTACTAGCAATATTAGAGTTAACAGTATTTATAATAAAATCTTCTGTTTTCTTCCCTTCTAAAAATAAATTAAACGAATATAATAAACCTCTTTTCCTTTCCCAACCTATATACTTTCCTTCTCCCGAATTCCATCTTCTTTTTCTGTATACAAAATTAAAAATATTTTTATTATATTTTTGATTTAAATCTTCTACTATTTTTTTCCCTTTTTCTACTATTTTTTTATCTATATTTAATTCTTCTTTATCACTTTCTGTACAATCACCAAGCAAAGTAAAATATAAATTATTTTGGAAATTAGCATTATAATAAACTTCTAATTTTTTTATCATTTCATTTACTTTTGCTTCTGAATTTAATATTGTTGGAATAACAATCATAGTAGAAAATTCTTCTGGAATATCAGATTCAAAATCTAATTTTGGAATTAAACTTGGACTTTTTAATTTTTGAAGAATGTAATTCATTGTTCTAAGTACAATTTCAGAAATTGGAATAAACAATAAAACAAATATAATCATAGAAAAAACTATATTTTTGTGTTTCCAAAAAGATATTATAGATATTAAAAAATCTATATATATCGTAAGTCCAAAATTTAATGAAATATATAATTTAGAAATCTGTTTTAAATTTAGTGGTTTTCTATATTTTACTTGCAATTCATCTAATAATTCAAAATATCCTTCTTTAAATAAATAATAACCTATATGAGATTTTACATTATTTGAATCATACTTTTCTGCTAATTGAATTATTTTATTCGATATATATACCTCTGATATTTTGTATTTTTTAGCTATTCTTTCTATTTTTCTTCTATAATATAATTTGGATTCTTGATCCATATATAAATAAACATTTGCAGGATCTTTTAGTAAAATATTTTCTGTTCCATTTATTTCATTTAACAATTCATCAAAATTTATTCTACCAATATTCTTTATACTTCTTATGCAGTTTCCTAATGTAACTTTTAAATTTGCAATTTGATAATGTTCTTTTTGAATTATATCTGAAATGGTTAATCCTGTTTTTAAAACTTCTTGTTCAAAAATATTTTGGTAAGGAATAGCACTTTTTCCATATTTTTTCAATCTATAAGACATATATTCTATAAATGGATATTTTAACTCTGTTTGAGATGAATATTTTATATTAACTTTTCTTGTAAATTTTCTTTCTCTTACATTTATGTTTTCTAATGATTTCTCGATTATACTCTCTACCTTATATTTTTGATTTTGAGAAATGATTATTTTTTCACAAATTTTTCTAACATTAGAAATTTCAGCTATTTTTAAAAATAACCCAAAATTTGAAATCTCATCCATAGCTAATAATTTTTTTGTTTGATAACTGCTAATTGCTAATCGTACAAATTCCTCACTAATATTGCAATCTGTATACGAAACCAAAATATATGCCAATACATAAATTCTAGCAAATCCTTTATATTCACCATTGGCAATTCCTTTTAATTTTTTATATTTTTTCTTAGATAATTCACTTTGAATATACTTATAATTTTCTTCAATAATGTAGAAATTATCTAAAATCCATTCACCTGCAGAATGAATTTTAATTCCTAATTTTAAATGTTTACTCAATAAATTATATGTTTCCAAAATTTTATAATAATCTTTCTTTAGTTCCAAAATTGGATAAGTATTGATATTAGAAATAGGTTGAATCACTTGATTTATAGCTAAATTTTCAAACACCTTTTGAATTTGATTTTTATCAAGCAAAACACCATCAATATTCATTTTTTTATATTTTCCCATAAAAAACTCCAGTCTTATAATAATTTTCTATTTTTTATTTTCTTCAATAAATAAAAAATTATTCAAAACTGAAGTTAAAAATAAGACAGAGGGACGGAGCTTTTGTCTAGTCAAACTAGACAAAAGCTCCGTCCCTCTGTCTTATTTCTTATTTGTTTTTAATAAATTTTCAACAACAATTGAATTTGATATTCCTAATTCTTTTATACTCCAAGAAACATAATCGTTCAATTCTTGTTTTGTTTCTTCTGGTAATTCATCTAAAACAACTTTTTTGCCATCTACTAAACTATACCATTCGCTTCCATCATAAAAATAATTTTGAGTAACAATTTTACCATTATTTATTACTACATATGGTTTTCCATCAAAAATATTCTTTCCTATAGATATATTATCTTCTATTCCTAAAACACCCAAAAGTGTAGGTTTTAAATCTATTTTGCTATTAGGTTCTTCTATTTTTAAGTTTTCTATTCCCGGAATTCTCATTCCACAAGCTACATTTGTAAATTCAAATTGCATTCTAGCATCATTATAAGAACTTTTATTTTCACCTAAAAATTCCATCAAGTTTTCATCATACATTGTCATTCCATAATGATCTCCATAAACAACAATTACAGTATTATCATATAAACCTTTTTCTTTTAATTTATCTAGAAAAATTCCAAATGCATAATCTGCATAATTACAAGACTCTAAATAATTACCTAATAAAGTGCCTTTATATTTTCCAACATCAATTGTTACTTTTGCATTTTTATTCTCAATTCCCTCTAAATCAAATGGTTTATGAGATGAAGCTGCAACAACATCTAAAAAGAATTTACCATCATTTTCATCTAATTTATCTAATACTTGTTTATATAATAATTCATCAGATAAATATGTTCTAATAAGTTCTGTTGTATCTTCAAAATCCTCTAAGAAATACTTTTTATCAACTTTATATTTTGAAAAAACATTTCCTCTATTCCAGAAATATGCATAATTTCCATGTGCATATATATTTGTATAATCAGCTTTCTTTAATTCTTTAAATAAATCATCATATGTATTTGAATAATATTTACTAAAAGCTTCTCCGTTTTCAAGAGGATACATAGAATTTATAAAACTATGCTCTGAATCAGCAGTAGTAGTATAACTAGAAGCATGCATATTAGTAATATGTATATTTTCTGATAAAAACCTATTTAAGTTTGGCATTATTTCTTTTCCATTTATAGACTTATTTATAACAAAATTTTGTATTGATTCTAATTGAATAGAAATACAATTCATATCTTTGGCAATACCATAATATTCAGGCTTATTTGGATTTTTGATTTCTTGATAAGTTTTCAATTCATTATATGCTTCTATCATTTTATCATATGTAGGATAATCAACTGTTTTACCATTAGTTATAGCATTTAAAATATCTACTGTATGATATCCATATATAGTTCCATATCTTACAGATTTATTTTTATTATAGATAAATCCTGTTACAAGTTCCATTGATTCTGGAACAAATTTGTAATGTGAACACAAAATTATAATACCTACAATCATAATAAGTACAGGCTTAAATTCAAAATTCTTTCTCTTCTTAACAGATATAGTTCCTCTAATAAACAATAATATCATTATTGGAAAATCTATAAAATACAAAATTTGTCTTAAATTTAATAGAGAAGGAATTGCTGCTATAATTTCATCTTTATATTGTAAATTTCCTGCCTGCATAACAGATAAAATATTTGATGCATATTCAAAATACAATTCATCAGCAAATAATATTATACTTACAATAAGATTTATTATTTCGCCAATTATAAACCTCGTTTTTGAACTTCTAAATAATAATAATGGTGAAAGTAAAATTATAACAAAAAATACTGTTTGTCTAACTGTCCACAACCAAATTTTTTCACTAAAAAACACTGTATCTGCATAAAACAAAACTGTTTTTAAGATTAGAAAAATTCCTATAATTAAAATAAACCATCTTGAACTTAATAAATCTTCAAGTTCTAATTCTTTTATTTTATTTTTAATTTTTCCGAAAAATTTTCTTCAAATTTATTTTCATCTCTTTCTTTAAATTTTAACATTTTTAATTATATAATTTTTTCCCTTTATTTTCAAGTAATTTCAATTTTGATTTTTAAATTTTTATCTAATAAAAATACTATCATTTCAAAATAGCACTCTTTGTGTTTGATTGCTAATTTTTTACAAAAATCTATTGACTATAATATAAAAATACTGTATTATTAAGATATTATTTAAGGTTAGGAGTGTAAAAAGTATATATGTTATGTTCAATTTGTAATAAAAGACCAGCAGTTGTATTCATAAACAAAGTTGAAAATGGCAATAATTCCTTAGAAGGCCTATGCTATAGTTGTGCTAAAGAAAAAGGTATAAACCCTCTTGAAATTATGAGTCAAAATGCAAATATTTCTCAAGAAGATTTAAACCAAATAACAGAACAATTTGGAAATATTATAAACGAATTTTCAGAAAATATGGATATAAATGTTGATGATATAAATGCTGAAAGTGATGGTGAAGCTAATCCTCTTAGCAGTTTATTTAATATATTCAAAAACAATGCAGAAAATAATGAAGAAAAATCTGCAAATGCTAGCTCTGGATCTGGAAAAAGAAGTGTAAAAGTTGAGAAAAAAGCAAAAAATAATAAAAAAAGATTTTTAGATACATTTGGTACTAACTTAACAAATAAAGCAAAAGAAAATCTTTTAGATGATGTTATAGGTAGAGAAGTTGAAATCGAAAGGGTTACACAAATATTAAATCGTCGTTCTAAAAATAATCCTTGTTTAATTGGTGAACCAGGTGTTGGTAAAACAGCAATAGCTCAAGGATTAGCTATAAAAATTGCTAGAGGTGAAGTTCCTGCAAAACTTCTAAAAAAAGAAGTTTACCTTATTGATATGACAGCTATCATCGCTGGTACTCAATTTAGAGGTCAATTCGAAGCTAGAATGAAACAACTTATTGATGAATGTAGAACTTATGGAAATATAATTCTTGTTATAGATGAAATTCACAATATAATAGGTGCCGGAGATGCAGAACATTCTATGAATGCAGCAAACATTTTAAAACCTGCCCTATCTAATGGTGAAATTCAAATAATAGGAACAACAACTTTAAAAGAATATAGAAAATATATTGAAAAAGATTCTGCTTTAGAAAGAAGATTTCAACCAGTACTTGTTGAAGAACCAAATATAGAAGATACTATTAAAATCTTAAAAGGAATCAAAAAATATTATGAAGATTATCATAAAGTTTTAATTACAGATGATGTAATTGAAAAAACAGTTGTTATGTCTGAAAAATATATTCATGATAGATTCTTACCAGATAAGGCAATAGATTTAATTGATGAAGCTTGTTCAAAAATAAATCTTAATAATAAAGCTTTATATGAAATAGAAGTTATAAAAAATCAACTTGCCGAACTTTCTGAAGAAAAAGAAGAAGCTGTATCTTCTGATTCAATCGAAGACTATCAAAAAGCAGCAGATTTAAAAACTAAAGAATGTTCATTAACAGAAAGATTAAATCAATTAGAATCAGAATTAAAACCTACAGTTCTTACTATTCAAGAAATTGCGGAAGTAATTGAAAGATGGACAAAAATTCCAGTTACAAAAATAACAGAAGCTGAAACAGAAAAATTATTAAACTTAGAAACAAACCTTCATAAACATATAATTGGTCAAAACCAAGCTGTTGAAGCTGTTTCTAAAGCTATTAGAAGAAATAGAGCTGGACTTCAAAGCACAAAAAGACCACCTTCTTTTATATTTGTTGGTCCTACTGGTGTTGGTAAAACAGAACTTGCTAAAGCACTTGCTTATGAAATGTTTGGTTCTGAAGAATCAATTATAAGAATAGATATGAGTGAATATATGGAAAGTCATTCAACATCAAAACTTATTGGTTCACCTCCAGGATATGTTGGATACGATGATGCTGGTCAACTTACTGAAAAAGTTAAAAGAAAACCTTATTCTATTATTCTTTTAGATGAAATTGAAAAAGCTCATCCTGATGTATTCAATATTTTACTTCAAGTTTTAGATGATGGAAAACTTACAGACTCTCAAGGAAATACAATAAACTTTTCAAACACAATTATTATAATGACATCAAATGCAGGATCAAATTTAAATAATAATACAATTGGTTTTAGTGATGCTAATAAATCAATGATAAGTAAAGATAAAATTATTCGTGCTTTAAGAGATTTATTTAGACCAGAATTTTTAAACAGAGTTGATGAAATAATTCCATTTGATAGTTTAAATGAAGATGAATTACTTCAAATTATAGATTTATTATTAAAACAAACAGAAGCTGCATTAGCAAGTAAAGAAATAAAATTAGATGTTTCTGATAAATCAAAAAAATTTATTCTTTCAAAAGGAACTGATTTAAAATATGGTGCTAGACCACTTAGAAGAGCAATTCAAAAATATATAGAAGATGCTATTGCAGATATGATATTAAGAAACGAAGTTCAATTCGGTCAAACTGTATATGTAGATTTTGCAAATGATAAGTTAATTTTCAGTGCAAGCTAATAAAAAAGAACCACTTTAGTGGTTCTTTTTTTATTCATAATCTTCTAATTTGGAATTTATATTATCCCTTCCAAAAACCTCTATACCTCTTTGTAGTTTATTTATATCTCTTTGATCCAAATAATCCCTACTTATATTAGTAACCATATACAATTCATCCTCTTCATTTTGATTTAATTTAAATACTTCTATAAAATCTTCACCAATTGCTATTTTAAAATGTTGATTACAAACTCCCTCTACCCTCTCTTTTACTTTTACTTGCTTTTTCGAAAAACTTTCTACTTCAAAATTCGGATATTCTTTTTTAAATTCACTTTCTGTCAAATTAACCATATTATTATCAACTTGTGAAACTACTTCTTCTGAATGATTACACTTCGAATATACTTCTTCAATTATAAGTTCTGTATTTATTCCTATTTTTTCCTCTTCAAAACTAGTTTCAGTTACTCTTTTATTTTCAGAAATCTCTCTAAATACTCTCGCTTTTTCTAATTCACTACTCACAAATTCATCTCTTTTTCCATAGAAAAAATTGAATGCTACAAAAAAAGTTAATCCAAACACTAATAACCCAAAAACAAATAAAACTATATATCTTCTCATAATTACCTCTAAATTATTTCTTTTTGTTATTATTAACTTTAATTCATTTTTTTATACAAAAAAAGAATAGTTACTTTTGTAACTATTCTTAATTACTATTCATTATTTGAATTCTCATTTTCATCATCACTAAGTTCATCTTCTGGATTATTCTCTTGTGAATCTTCACTATTTTCATTATCATTTTCTATTTCGTCTGACCCCTCATTTGGGTTTTCTTCGTTATTTTCACTTTGATTTTCTGTAGAATTATTATTTGTTGTATTATTGATTGTATTATTATTTACGTCATTATTTGCTGTAGTATTTGTTGTATTATTTGTTGAATTGTTTGCAGTACTATTTGTAGTATTATTTATAACAGTATTTGTAGCATTATTTGTTGTAGTATTTGATTTATTATTAGTTGTAGTATTTGTTACTTTATTTGCTACATTACTATTTGTATTCTGAACTTTATTTTCAGTATTATTATTTTGTTTGTTTTGATTTTCGTTTTGAACCACATTTGAATTCTCTACTTGTACTTCAACTTCTTCATTGTTTTCTTCTGCTTCCTCTTCTACACCATTTGAAAGCCATGGATTTCCTTCTGCATAATCTGTTGGATCCCAATCTCTACATGCTTCATTATCTGAAATTTTTCTTGCTGATGGTTTTCCAAGAGGTCCAGGATCACTATCTGAATAGAACTCAACCATAACTCCAGAACCACAATTACAATAAATCCAATATGAATCTTCAACAGTTAATCTAACACATCCTGCTGATGCAGTTGTACCTAATTTATCATATTCCCAATATTCCAAACTATCTTTTGATCTCTCTGTATATGGAACAGAATGAAATAATATACTACCAACTATTCTTGTTGAATATTGGCCATAAACTCCACCAACAAGAGTTCCCCAAGCATAACCTCTACTTGTTTTATACACACCACCTTTTGGAGTAGCTCTTCCACAAGAACAAACCATTGCTTTTATAGGAACTGTATATTCGTCATTTTCATCTTTTGCATATATTGTAACTGTATTGGCTCCATAATTTACTCTTATATAATATGGAGCAATATTATTCTTTTTATCTGTATTATCAACTTTTTCAGCTTCTAATTGTTCTTCAGATACTTCTTCTGACTCTTGTAAAACTTTTACTATATTTGTAATTTCTATTTTATATGGTTCTGTGCTATATACTCCATCTTTTCCATATATAAAATATATATTAGCATTTTGTTCTAATGTTATTTCATTTTCATATTTAATATATTTTGAATAATCTTTTATATCAACTTTTTGACTATTAGAAACTTCTTTTGTGTTTTCATCATCATCAACAACTTCATCAATATTTTCAGATATAATCTCATCAGTTATATCCATTAAATAAAATAATTCATATTCTTCTAATTTTTCAGTTACACTAATAACTACATTCTCAGCTTCTTCTAATGTTGATATATTAAATTTCGTATTTTTCTCATTAACATTTACTATTTCTTTTGAAGATAAACTTAAAGTTTTTTCAATTTTTGAATTTCTATTATCTACTTCTTTAGTATTATTATTTGTCAAAACAATAAAAATTATTGAAAATATAAAAATTATACTTAATACAATTAAACTTATTTTCAATTTCTTATTATTTTTAATTTTTTCTACAAAATTCATTTTCTCCCCCAAAAAAAATTTTTACATATGTTATTTTACCACTTTTTTAGCTATTTTTCAATATCTCCACTATTTAGATACGATTTAATCTTTAACTTTCCACTTTCATATACTTTAATTTTTATTTCTCCATCCAAATCAGTTCTATATACTTTTACTCCATTATTTTGCAATCTATCTATTACAATACTATCAGGATGCCCAAACTTATTATTTTCACCTACACCAATCAAAGCAATTTGAGGAGAAACAGCTTTAATAAATTCTAAACTAGTAGATGTTTTTGAACCGATGATGTGCAACCTTCAAAATATCTGCTTTAAAATTCACATTTTTATTTAGTATAAATTCTTCTGCTTCTTGTTCAATATCTCCTGTAAAAATACAAGAAAAATTTTTATAATGAACTTTACAAATAATTGAATTATTATTCAAAATATTTTCTTGTATCATATTTGAAATATCTGGCCATAAAAATTCTAGCCAAACCTCATCATCTATTTTAAAATAATCACCTTTATTTACAACTATAATTTCTATATTTTTTCTTTCTGTTATTTCTATAAATTTTTTAAAATTTTCACTATTTTCTCCTTGTTTCGAAATTATAATTTTTCCCACCTTTAATTCTTCCATTACAGACAAAAGACCCCCAACATGATCTGAATCAAAATGAGAAATAATAATATAATCTAATTTGATATAACCTCTATCTAATAAATATGGAATAACAGTATTTCTCCCTTCATCAAACCCTTCACTACCACCTTCTCCTCCATCTATTAAAATAGTTTTATTCGTTTTAGTTTTTATTAGTGTACAATCACCTTGTCCAACATCTATAAAATATATTGTAAATTCATTTGATATCCAACTTATAATACTAGAACAAAAAACAAATGTAATTATAACTTTTAGTAATATCTTTATATATTTTTTTCTGTATGCACAAAAATACAAAAACACATAATAAAAAAATATATAAATTACCATTGGAGTTCCTATATAGATTTTAGAAAAACTTATTTGTGAAATAAAATCGGAAATATTATAAATAATATTTAATAAATAATATTCTAAATCTCCTAAATATAAAATATTATTAAATATTCCTATTATTATGCCTATAACAATAATTGGACCTATAAAAAAACTAATTAAAATATTTGATATAAAAAAAGAAAATGAAATTGTATTAAAATTATAAATAATTATTGGAAATATATAAATTTGAACACAAATACTCAAGATGAAATTTTGAAAAACAAAACTCACAAATTTGTTTTTGAATTTTATTTTTACTTTAGAATATAACTCTATAATACCAAGTGTCCCACCAAAAGATAGCCATACTCCTATATTTTCGATATAAAACGGATTTATAAATAAAATAATTAAAAGAGCTGAAAAAAAATTAGTAATTGAATTAGATTTTCTATAAACAATTTCAGAAATACTTAAACATCCAAACATCACAAGAGCTCTTATACTAGATGGAGTAGCTCCTATTAAATTTACAAATAGGAACAGTATTATTAAATATAATATATTTTTAATTCTTTTGTTATTTATAAAACTTAAAATCTTTCCAATAATTATAGATATATATCCTAAATGCATTCCAGATATTGCTAAAACATGCGAAAGACTTGCATCTCTAAAAACTTCTTTTGTATTTTCTGAAATTTCAGATTTTTCACCTAGCAAAATTCCTTTTAATAAATTTGCATATTCTTTACTTTTAATTGAAATCTCAATATTATTTTCGATATTAGTTTTTATTCTATTTAGAAAAAAACTAATATTATGTTTTTCATTTACCTTTATTGCATAATCACACTTTAATATTCCATATATTTTATTTTGCCATAAATTTCTTCTATAATTAAAACCCCTAAAATTTCGTGCTTGTTTTGCATATTCAAAATTTCCCTGTATTTGTAATACATCTCCATATTTAAATTCTATTTTTTTATCTGTATACAAAATTAATTTTGTACTTTTATATTTGCTATTTCTATTAACCATTTTAACAGTACAAATATACTTATTTTTTTGATTGGTCTCTACTTTATTACTTTCTATTATTACTATAAATTCACCATAATTTACATCATTATATAAATTAGATAATCTGTATTCATATACTTTTGAATATAAAAACATTAAGCAACAAAAAAACAAGCATATTTTACTTAAATTATGTTTTTTAAAATATACTAATAAACTAATAATAAACAAAATAAAAAGAGCTATATTTTTTAAATATAGCCCCCATAAAATTCCTATAATCGAAAAAATTGTAATTATTATAATTTCTATTTTAGCCTCCTGATTGCCCCCAGACTAATCAATTCTTCTAGCTGTAACAAATCTTGTATCATAATAAGAACTTGTATCAATATTGTCAATTCTTACACCAGCTGATGGATTTGCTGCATGAACAAAATTTCCATCTCCGATATATATAGCTGAATGTCCTATTCTACTTCTTCCAGAATCTTGGAATAAAATTAAATCTCCTGGTTCCATATCTTCTCTAGCAACTTCTTCTCCGTATTGAGCTTGGCTACTAGATACTCTAGCTATATCATATCCAAAATTTGAATAAACATATTGAGCAAATCCAGAACAATCGAATCCATCTGGTGATGTTCCACCATATACATATGGACATCCAACAAATTGTTGAGCAAATTCAGCTATATCACTTCCTTCACCACTAGATGCTGGAGCTGAATATGAATATTCTGGCTCTGGCTCTGGTTCTGGTTCTGGTTCAGCTTCTTCTTCAACTTCTTGCTCTTGAACATTTTCAACAATAGTTTGTTCTTCTTGAATTTCTTCTACTACTTCTGAACCTCTTTCTTCAGTTAAACTTCTTGAAGGAACTTTTCCTATTGTAACTAAGCTTTTTGATACATATCCATCATTAAATTTATCACATGAAATATGATACCAATCGCCATCTTCACCTATTATTGTAACAACATCATTTATATCAAGATTTCCTATTATTTTTCCACCAGCAGTTTCTCTTATTCTAACTGTATCTGTATTTATATAACCTGTTTGGCTATTATAATCACCTTCGTTATTATCTGTTTCTGCTACTGTTTCTTCAGGCTCTTGAACTTCTACTGTTTCTTCTTGAACTGGTTGTGCAGCAGTTGTTTTTGCATATCCAGTTACATTATTTTTTAATATCCATCCTGTATTACTTCCAGCTGTTATTTGAAGCCAATTTGTAACTTCTCTTTTTACCTCTACTTCTGTTCCTGTAGGTATAGTACCTAAAGTTCTAGAAGAAAATGCAGGTAATAATTTTAAATTTGAATCTTTAATTATTGTAGGAGTACTTGTAGTTGATTCTACAGGTTGTTCATTATTAGTTGTTGTTGGAGTAGTAGTTTCTGTTGTTTCTGTATTTGTTGGATTGTATTCTTTAACTTCAACAAACTCTTTGCTTATATAACCTGTTTTTCCTTCATACTCTACTTGATACCACTCACCTTCTTCTCCGATAACTTTTATATCATCGTTTCTGTAAGCATTAGTAACAATCTTTGAAGAGCTATCAGCACTTTCCCTAATTCTTACTGTTTTTCCTGTAACTTTTCCAGTTGCAGCTAAAACAACACTTGAACTAAAAAGTACAACACATAAGCTTCCTATAATAATTTTTTTAAACTTTTTCATTTTTTTCCTCTTTATTTCAAAAATTTAATCATATTGTAAGTATATCTCTAATTTTTCAAAAAGTCAACTTTTATACATCTAACTTAATATGTACATCTTTTAATTGCTCTTCAGATACTGTTGAAGGGCTATTAACCAATAAATCCCTAGCTTTTTTATTTTTTGGAAAAGCTATTACTTCTCTTATATTATTTTCTCCAGCTAGTAACATTACTATTCTATCAACACCAGGAGCTGCTCCAGCATGTGGTGGTGCTCCATAGCTAAATGCATTAAATAATGCACCAAATTTTGTTTTTACATCCTCTACTGTATATCCTGCTATTTCAAAAGCTTTAATCATAACGTCTTGATCATGATTTCTAACAGCACCAGATGCAAGTTCATATCCATTTCCAACTAAGTCAAATTGATATGCATAAATATCTAATGGATCTTTGTTCATTAAAGCATCCATTCCACCTTGTGGCATTGAGAAAGGATTATGATTGAAATCAATTTTTCCTTCATCAGATAATTCATACATTGGGAAATCAACTATAAAGCAGAATTTATAAATATTTTTTTCAATTAAATCAAATTCTTCTCCAAGTTTTATTCTAACTCCACCAGCTATTTTTTGAGCTTTTGTAAATTCATCAGCTACAAAGAATATTGCAGAATTTGCTTGAACTTTCATTTGATCAAATATTTTTTCTTTTTTAGAATCATCTATAAATTTAGAAATTCCACCATTTAAATTTTTGTCATTATCTACTTTTACCCAAGCTAAACCTTTTGCCCCTAATTCTTCAACTGCATATGCAGACATATTATCAAAGAATTTTCTTGGTTTATCTTCTATATTATTTACAACAATTGCTTTAACTGTTTTATCTTTGAATGCATTAAATTCAGTATCTTTAAATATTTCAGTTAAATCTTCTATTATTAATGGATTTCTTAAATCTGGTTTATCAATACCATATTTTTCCATTGCTTCTTTATATGGAATTCTAACAAAATCAGGTTTTGTTATATCCCAATCTGTATTTTTCTTAAATACATTATATACTACTGTTTGTATAACTTGTAAAACATCTTCTTGTTCAGCAAAAGACATTTCAAAATCTAATTGATAAAATTCACCAGGTGATCTATCTGCTCTAGGATCTTCATCTCTAAAACATGGAGCTATTTGAAAATATTTTTCAAATCCTGACACCATTAACAATTGTTTGAATTGTTGTGGTGCTTGTGGAAGTGCATAAAATTCTCCTGGATGTAATCTACTTGGTACTAAGAAATCCCTAGCTCCTTCTGGAGAAGAATTAGCAAGTATAGGAGTTTGGATTTCTGAAAATCCTAAATTATACATTTCTGTTCTAAAATCTCTTAAAATTTTTGAACGAAGTAAAATATTATTATGGATTTTTTCATTTCTTAAATCTAAAAATCTATATTCTAATCTTAAATCTTCTCTAACACTCATATCTGAATTTACTTCAAAAGGAAGTTCATTTCTGCATTTTCCTAAAACTTCAATCTCTTTTGCAATAACTTCAATATCTCCAGTAGGTAATTTATCGTTTTTACTACTTCTTTCTACAACAGTTCCTACTACTGATATTGTACATTCAGAATTTATATCTTTTGAAATTTCATCTAATTTTTCATTCTCAGATATAACTATTTGAGTAATTCCATTTTCATCTCTTAAATCGATGAATTTCATTTTTCCTAAATTTCTAACTCTTTGAACAAAACCAGCAAGTCTTACTTCTTGGCCTTCATTTTCAATTCTTAGTTCACCGCAATTATGTGTTCTATATTTATTAACCATATGTCTCCCTCTTTTCTATTATATCCCTAGTATTATATAACATATTTCTTATTTTTTCAACAACAAATAACAATTTGTATGAGTGATTTATTGTTCAATCCGTTAAGAAAGAAATGATATGTTTTGTCGCTGCGCCCCATCAAGATAAGCAAAATCGTTGAACCATTTTCTAAATATATAAACCGCAGCGCCC